>ENA-UOXV01004810-UOXV01004810.1-marine-metagenome-genome-assembly--contig:-NODE-4810-length-15227-cov-5.097087_pt1 | contig 15227 bp, 13 predicted proteins | sample MGYA00238165_ERZ766961 | MGnify/ENA primary metagenome ERZ766961 (study PRJEB28924, sample SAMN03173240) | marine metagenome | biome: Marine; feature: Water; material: Subsurface seawater | place: North... | reverse complement strand
GACCGTTGACTCGTATATTACAATATCATTTGGTTTAAGGATTTTTCCAACATCTTTTGTTGCTTTTAGTAAAAAGGAAAGATCTGGCTTATTTTTTTTTGTAATTGGGGTTGGAACAGTTATAATAAAACAGTTACAACTTTTTATTTCATCCAATTCTGCAAAAAAATCTAAGTTTTTTATAGACTTAAACTTACCACCATTTATTTCTAAAGTTTTATCAATACCTAATTTTAATTCTTTAATTCTTTGAATATTTTTATCATACCCTTTTACTGGTCTATTTTTTGCAAACTCTACAGCAAGAGGTAACCCAACATATCCTAAGCCAATTATGGCTAACTTAAGTTTATTTGTATTCATAATTTAATAATATCTATATCTATTTACTTTGAATTACGATGATTTTATAAATTGTTGGAGTATTTTTCTTTTTTAATTTGGTTAGTTATAAATAGAGATGCAACGAAAAATATATAAAAAATAGAAAATCTTATGCCATTGTGGGTAAGTCCATAAAGTAAGGTTGGTCCACACACACAAATAACACCATAAATTCCATAAGATTTTTTTATATCAAATATCCATAGTAATATTAATAAAGCAAAAATAGAAAACCCAATAAATCCATATGAGGTTAATATCATTGCAAATGTTGAATGTATTTCAACTCTATTAATAGCATATACATTTTTTGGACCCATACCAAAAATTGATTGAAGAATATCAGCCTTTAAATATACAAAATATCCTCGTACTTCCAGTGAACTGTCATTCTCATTAGGTAAGTTTATCATTCTACGATAAAAATTTGTTTCAGAAATTTCTAAAAAGAAAAGAATAATAAAAAATAATAGAGCTAACATAACAATTAACCATATGATTTTTGAGAACTTAAAATTAATAGGTTTTAAAGCAAACAAAAAACATAAAAATAAAGAAATATATGCTGCCTTGGATAAAGTCATAATTGATAAAAAAATTAACAAAACTAACAAAGAGATTGTATTAAAATATGAAATATAAGAATTTCTATAAAATATATATATTAAAGAAAAACAACATACGCTAAAGTATCCAAGTTGATTAGGGTTATTAAACAATGCGGGGTAACGAAAGCTAAATTTTCCAAATAAAAATTGATAACATAAATGAAATAAAATAATTAAAATTGCACAAACTATTGCATACACAATAAAATTGTGTCTTTTTTGATTTTTGAAATAAGATATTAAAGATGCTGTTAATAAAAAATTATAAGTTAAAAAAATTAAGTCTATATAGTGTTCAAAAGTACTATCACGGACTACAAAGTAATCATAAAACGAATAAAATATATTTGTCAGAAAACAATAAATTAAAAAAGATAAAAAAATATAAAAATATTTATCACGTGGAAAACCGATTTTTACTAAAACTAAGAGAGAAAACATTAATAACAAAATATGTGTAATTTGGACAGAACCTGAAGGTAGAAGATATACGGGAAATGTCATTATTCCAAAAAATAGTGTAAGCTTTAATAAAGTATTTGATAAATTGCTGGTAGTTGATTTATTGAACTTCATTTTATAATACTTTTGGGTTTAATAATTTTTCTTAAATTCCAAATATAAAATATAAAAGAATAAATAGTGGCCCATAAAAAATTATAATTTTTTTTAAATATAGCAAATGTTTCGATTGTTCGATTTATTAAATTTTTATGATTTTTCATATATTGTGATCTACCATCTGGTAAACTTAAACAAACAACTAAATTTTTAATTTTATATCTTACTTTTTTTAAATAAATTTTTAATTTAAAGTCTTTATCCGCACTTATAGGAAAATTCATATCATATTTGTTATCTAATTGTAATTTTCTAGGAATTAACATTGACTGATGAGAAGGAAGTCTTCCAAGAAATGGAATAAAATTTTTTTCTAAAAGCTTGAATCCAGGATAATCTTTTGTGTAAATGTGAGTTCCACATAAAACAAAATTATTTCCATATAACTTTTTATAAGGTTCAAAAAATTTAATTAATTTTACAAATTGTTTATTTTTTAATTTATCTCCAGCATTTAAAAAAAAAATAGCATCACCTAAAGCGATTTTTGATCCTTTATTCATAGCATCATAAATACCTTTATCTATTTTAGAAATCCAATAATCAATCTTATCATCATAATTTTTTATGATATTTAATGTTTTATCAACAGAACCACCATCAATTATAATAAATTCAACATTATCATATGACAAATTTAAAACACTTTTTATTGAGCGCTCTAATAAATTCCCACAGTTATAAGTGACTGTAATCACAGAAATTAATGGTTTTCCAGGTTGTGATCTTTTATAAAATTTTTTATTTCTCAGTCCTCCATCTAATATTATTTTATAAGTTTTATTATTTTTAATTTTATATTTTTTTTTAAAATTTTTTTGGTTTTTATAAAGTCTTTTTGTTGTGCTATATGATGAATTCAGAGTTATGAATTTATTCATTAAGAAATACTTGAAAGTAGGTTGTTATAAAAATTCTGGTATTTTTTATAGATAACTTGATAAGAAAATAAATCATTTACTCTTTTTCTTGAATTTTTATCTAGAAGATTTTTGGATGGATTTTCTAAAACCCAAATTATACCATCTGCAAAATCTTTTTCACTAAATGGTTTTGCTAAATAACCCGTTTCTTTATGCTTTACAATGTCACTCAACCCTGTGCCATCAAAAGCAACTACAGGTGTACCACAAGAAAGAGCCTCCTGGGCAGTTAGTCCAAAAACCTCTAATTTTGATGGTACAATCATCAAGTCTGCAGCACTATATATTGTTTGAAGCATTGTATCATCATTAACTTCAAAAAAGTTAAAGATTTTTAAATCTACTTTTGGGTAAATATCTTTTTTATCTCCTCCAAAAATAATTAAATTTATATTGTCATCAGAATATTTTAAATATTTAAATGCTTTTTCTAATACTTCAAATCCTTTTCGTTTATCTCTAGTTCCTCCAATAGCTCCAAATAAAATTAATTTAGAATTTTCTGGTAAATTAAGCTCTTTTCTAGAAATTTTTTTATCTAATGGACGCCATTTTGAAATATCTATTGGGTGAGGTATGGTTTTAACAGGCCAATCTTTCATCAAATTACTTTTTTTTACACAATTAGTCATCCAGTTTGATGGGGATAGGATTTGAATTGGTTTTTTAAATAATCTAACTTTTTGATTCCATTGCCATCGATTTATATCAAAAAAACTAAATTCATTTTTAGATTTATTGTTAACTTTATACCCTTCGGAATACCTTTGATTATAAGCATAGTGTTCACATCCACAAAAGGGCCACATGTCATGAAATGTCCAAACAAGTGGTTTTTTAATTTCACTAATTTCTTTGATAGAAAGCATTTCACCCTGTATCCAATGTAAATGGATAATATCAGCATCACTCGCGTTAATTTTTTCTAACCATCTTGAGGATAAAATTGATGGAGAGTGCATACCATATAAATTAGATTTTAATAATTTATTAACAGGAAATCTCAAATGTTGCCTCATACTATTAAAATATTTTTGAATGTTTGATTCTGGACCAAATATTTCTGGATCATCTGATTTTTTTATATCAACCCATATTGATGATTTTATTCCATTATTAGCAAGCATTTGATGAACTCTATTAGTCGCTCTACTTGCTCCTCCTAGAATATCAGAATGACTCAAATGTATAATTTTCATAGAGGTATTTTGCTATTAGATTTCAGTTTATTTTAAGTATTACAATGAAAAAATTCATTTTATTATTTTAAATCTTTAAAATCTATTAAATAATACTCTGATAATTTTTTAAATTTATTAACCCAAAGATAAATTTTTTTATTTAAAAAATTAGATGATCCATTGTCACTAGACAATGATGAACTTCCTTGATTAAAATCACACCCAAGATAATGAAGCTGGGTGACTTTGCATGAAATTAAAAAATAAAAAGTATTTAATGCCACCGTATGTGGAAAAGCTTTAAAATTATTAAAATCTAGAATTTTTTTAGTATCATCATTTGTTGCTAATGAATAAGTTATTATTGACTTTGTTACATTTTTTTCAAATGGATACCCCATTCTAAATTTTGGAATAATTAAATAAATTTTTTTGGTAAAATAAAAAAAAATAAAATTAAAAAATAATTGCAGATGAACTGGAACAAAAATATATATCCATGTTTTGTCTAATGAATAAATTTTATTTTTTAATTGCTTAAATCTAAATAAATCTGAATTGAAAAGTATTTTAGTTTTGTTATTAAAATTATAAACTTTTGCTATACTTATTGAATTATTTAAAAAAAAAATTACATCATAATTATCAATAATGTCCTGATTAAGTTTATCTAGACTTGGACCAGATCCCAATACAAGGACTTTTTTATTTCTAAGAATTTCTGTAAGTTCTTTAATATTTTTTCTTGGGATCAAATTAATAATTAAAAAGCTAAATAATGATATTATACTATTTCTTATGTATATATAAATATACCTAATATAGGTAATATATTTCATTTTAAAATATAATTAACTTTTTTTTTAAAATCGATATAAACTTGTTTTAATCCATCATCTAATCTTATTTCATTTTTCCAACCAAGTTTTTTAATTCTTTTGTTGCTCATTAATTTTGAGAAAGTTCCATCAGGTTTTTTTCGATCGTATTTAATTTTTCCTTGATAACTAACAATACCTTTTATTAATTCAGCAAGTTTTTTAATCGTTACCTCTTTTCCGCTTCCTACATTTATATGAGAACTTGTTGGAGAAAGATTATCATAATATTTTTTTTTATTTATGTTCATTATGTGTATGCACGCACGAGCTAGATCATTTACATGTAAAAACTCACGCTTTGGTTTGCCTGATCCCCAGATAACCACGTAGGGTAATCCTTTTTTTTTTGCAATATGAAATTTTTTAATTAGTGCAGGTATAACGTGACTGTTTTTTAGATCATAATTATCTCCTGGTCCATATAAATTTGACGGCATAATACATCTATAATCAATGCTATGACTTTTTCCATATTGTCGATTATAACTTTCACACATTTTGATACCTGCTATTTTAGCAATTGCATAAGGTTCATTTGTAAATTCTAGTTTACCAGATAAAAGATCTTCTTCTTTGATAGTTCCCTTAACAAATTTTGGGTAAATACAGCTTGATCCTAAAAATAGAATTTTTTTCACGCCATTTAAAAAAGCAGAGTGAAATATATTTGCTTCTATCATAATATTTTTATAAATAAATTCTGCAGGATATTTTGAATTGGCATAAATTCCTCCTACCTTAGCTGCAGCTATATATATTTGATCAATTTTTTTTTTTTTAAGAAAATTATTTACTTCACTTTGTTTGGTTAAGTCTAGCTCAGAATGTGATTTAGTAATTATATGATTTTTACTATTTTTTGATAACAATTTTACAATTGATGATCCAACCATACCATTATGGCCAGCAACAAAAATTTTAACCTTTGCCATTATTAAATTTATTTTAAATTGTATTTTTTTCTAATTTAGCTTTCTTTAAATCCTTAATAGACATTTCTTTAACCATTTCTTCAAATGAAATTTTTGCCGTCCAACCTAAAATTTTTTTTGCTTTACTAGAATCTCCTATTAACGAATCTACTTCTGTTGGTCTAAAATAGCTAGGATCAATTTTAATTATTTGCCTATTATCATATATACCAACCTCATTTATACCTTTTCCACTCCATGTGATTTTCATGTCTAAAAATTTTGCTGCACAATTAATAAATTCACGAACAGAATGTTGTTTACCCGTGGCAATTACAAAATCATCAGGTTTTGAATTTTGTAAAATTAGCCACTGTGCCTCAGCATAATCTTTTGCATGACCCCAATCTCTCTTGGCATCAAGATTTCCAAGTAACAGAGTATCTTGCAAACCTATTTTTATTCTTGCAAGTGCTCTAGTAATTTTTCTTGTCACAAAAGTTTCTCCACGTACAGGCGACTCATGATTAAATAAAATACCATTACTAGCATGAATTCCATACGCTTCTCTATAATTAATAGTCATCCAATAAGCAAAAAGTTTTGAAACACCATATGGACTTCGTGGATAAAATGGAGTTTTTTCATTTTGAGGTGTTTCCTGAACCAATCCATAAAGTTCAGAAGTTGAGGCCTGATAAAATTTTGTTTTTTTTGTTAAATTAAGAAATCTTATTGCCTCTAAAACTCTCAAACATCCGATTGCATCAGAATTTGCTGTATATTCTGGTTGCTCAAAAGATACAGCAACGTGACTTTGAGCTGCCAAATTGTATATCTCCTCTGGTAAAATTTTTTGAATTATATTAGTTAAAGAACTTCCATCAGTCATATCGCCATAATGCAAATAAAAATTAGTTTTTTTTTCATTTGGATCTTTATATAAATGATCAATTCTTTCTGTATTAAACAACGAAGTTCTTCTTTTTATACCATGAACTTCATAACCTTTTCCAAGTAAAAACTCTGCAAGATAGGATCCATCTTGTCCTGTTATTCCTGTTATAAGTGCTTTTTTCATTATTAAACACATATTATTTATCATTTTTATTAACAATTACTAGAAATATAATAATTTAATTTTTAATTTTTTTTTTTAAAAAACCTAGAGGTAGACAATAAAGTATCATCAAATAGTTATTAAAAAAATTTCCATTTGGAATAAATGGCCAAACTGTAATTAATAAACATGCCAATAAGCAAATTTGATAATTTGAGTAAATTTTTTCTTTCTTAATATAAAAATAATAAAAATATTTTGATGAAATAAAAATTAAATAAATAAAAAGAAAAAATAAAAACGAAAAACCAATTATTCCTGTTTCAGCTAATAATTGAATATAAAAATTATGTGGATGAGTCATACAAGGAGCAACTCCTTCTGCATATTTTGGATCACTACATTTAACTCTAAACATTTTTGGACCATGACCAATTATAGGTCTATCAAGAAACATATTAAATGCTGTCCTATAGAGTGAATCGTGACCAGCTGTAAATAAAAAAAATTTTTTTGATATAAAAATGTCTTCTTCTTTTGCAAATGATTGCTCAATTTTTTTTTGTTCTTGTTTATTTTCTGTAGCTTTCAGATCAATTTTTAACTCCTTTTTTTTATCGGAGTTGCTCAATTTTTCTTCAAATCCAATTTCATTATAAAACTCTTTTTTTATATTCATTTGATCCATTATATTTCTTGTGTATCTATTAACTAATTTATCACCTGTTGGATTATTTAAATTTACTACCAAAGTATAAAAAATAAAAATTGTAGAAATTGTGAATAATAGAAGCCATTTAAAGCTTATTCTTATAAACAAACACATAAATAAAATTGACATATTAACATAAAAAAAAGCTGCTCTCTCTCCACTTAAAAAAATTGAAAAATATGTAAAACTTAAAAATATTATAAATGCATACTTTCCGATTTTTGTTTTATTTGATTTGAGCAAAAAAAGTGCAATTGTAAGAGGTAATAATCTAGACAAATATGATCCCATAATGAGTTCGTCACCAAAAAATGAAGATACTCTCGATGGATGTTGGTTTAATTGCAATAAATACTGAATTATAGCATAAAATATTATAACGCAGAAAGTAAAAACAATTGTATAGAAAAAATATGCAAAAATATCTTCATCATTCTTAATTAGATAAGAAATTAACAAACTAAAAATGCCTATACGAAAATAAAATAAAGAACTTTCAAAACTGTGCAATATATCATCTGACATTAACGATGAGAAAATACAAACCAAACAGAAAGATAAAAATATATAAAAAAATATATTTTTAAATACATAATATTTTTTATTTTTAATTATATAATATAAAAACCACAATGATAATAAGCTTAACAACAAATCTGGTAGAAAAGGACCCGTTACTAAAAGTGGAACTATTAAGCAACTAAGATAAATTAAAAATTTATATGAACTTATATTTGAAAAACTCAATTTTGTGCATCTTGTTTGACAAGTTTAAATAAAATATAAAGTAAATATATTATTAAACTTAAAATTATGGGAAGAATATATTTTATAACTTTTTTGAATTTCTCATTGACAATTTGTTTAAATGGAACATCTAAAATCCAGTCTTGGTCTAAATCAAAATTCAATTTTTTATAAAAAATTATATTTTGTTCTAGTTGAATTTTTCTACTTTTATAAAGTGCCATAATAATATTAATGTTTTCTTTAAAAATATTATTTGAATCAATTTTATTTTCTAAAATTTTATCAACTCGATCCATATCATATATTATTGTGTTCAGATTTTTGTTTTGATGTCTGATGACATCATCTTTAAATGAATTAAGTGATTGTTCTGCAGCAAAATAAAAATATTCCATGAAAAAATTTTCGTTACTATCATCATCAGGCAAAATTAAAGAATATTTTAAATTTGCCCTCTCTCGATGGACTGAAATATTGTTATCTTTAATATATTCGAACAAATCATATTGATCATTAGTTTTTTGAGCAAACTTTAACATCATCTTCGATGACATTAGATCGGGTATAAAATAACTGTCAAAATAATTTATAGAAATTTTTTGATCTCTAATTTTTATGCTATCAATATCCATTGAAGCCAAATTATATAATACTACTGATGATAAAGTGCTTTCCTCAGGATATACATCTAAATTTATTTTAAAAGGATGTTGAAAATAGATAAAATTTTTGCTTTTTTTTTCAATAAAGATATCTAAAAAAAAACTAAATAATAGCAATGATAATAAAATAAAGAAAAATGTTAGCTTATACTTCCAAAAATTTATGATTAAATCAGTTATACTGATTTCTTTTATAGTAATTTTATCCATGACTAATACAAAATCTTCATATTCTAAATGAGATTTTTAAGCAATAATAAAGTTTCAATAATTTAAGTATTTATTTTTACTTTTCCAAACTGAAAGTAAATACAATCTATAAATCATTCTATTTGAAAAATTTGAATAATATTTAGTATTTTTAAGTATTATTTTTAAAAACCTATTTGTAAGTTTTTTAATTTCTAATTTATTCCATAAACTAGATGAAAGTATTTCTTTCATAAACCAATCTGAATTTTTTTTAATAATACTATTAGCTTGATAATTCCAACCTCTTTTACCTAAAGCGTCAGAGTCTAAACCAATTTTATTTTTTAGTATTTTTCTTAAAATTAATTTATTTTTGAGTTTTTTACGATCAAATAAATATTTTTCTGGCATTTTTGCAAAATAAGTAGCAACCTTTTCGTTAGCAAAAGGTAGAATTAGGTTTGAATCGTAAGTGTCAGCAAAAATACGAACTTTTCTAATATGCAGCTCTGAAGCAATATTAAAAGCTAATATACTAGTATTAAAGTCAACTATGTCCCAAGATTTTCTAGAATTAGTTATTTCTTTCCAGTAAGGAAATACATTAACTGCATTTTCAAAAATTTTCTTTGTATCAGAAAAACTCATACCACTCATTCCACACCATTCTGCTGGTGTTCTTATTAATGGAGAAAGTAAACTCTCAGATTTTACTAAATTACGCAAAAAGCTTGCATAATGTGTAATTTTTGAAATTGCGATAAACTTAAGATCTCTAGCAGATGGTAACACCATCATACTACTATCATTCCCTCCTCCATCAATAATATTTGCATTTTTTAATTCAGATATTTGCTGGGCGTATAGAGGATAGCCCAATGTCACTCCGTCAGTACTCGGTAAAGTAACTTTATTTTGATAATTTTCGATTTCTTGTTTATGTTCAATTTTTAATTCATCTACTTTATGAATTATTTTGTGTTTAAATCCTAGCTGTTTAGCAATTTTTTTTGAAATTTCACTTTCATCAGATAAGCCTTCACCTTTATGTGTAATCAAAGTAAATCGATTTTGTAAGCCAGCCTCAGCAAGAGCTAAGGCAATGCTATTGCTATCTTTTCCTGAGCTATGAAATAAAAAACTTGGTTTTGATTTATCTATACGGCTTAAAGTAGCTTCAGCTAACATTTCTAAAATTAAATTTTCATCAGGTTTCATTTCTTCAGGCGGTAAGCGATTAAAATTCATAAATGGAAAGGTTTTTTCAAATTTTACATCAATTTTATTATCTATTGTGCAAACGTTTGTTTGATCTCCTATTCCTAGAATATAGACATCTTTATAAGAAGTCTGAGGTGGTGGAACAACATTACTTTGTAACAAAAAAGAAAGGCCCTTGTTGCAAATATCTAGTGGTTTTTTTACAAGATTATCATTTAATAAATTTTTAATTGATTTCGAATACAAAAAAATATCCAATTCTTTTGACCAATAAATATATATTGGAAACTCACTTGCCAAATCGGATTTAAGAATTATTCTTGGATCGTTAATTTTATATTGATTAACTAATTGCATTCTTTTTGAAGAGATCACTAGTCTCTATTAATTCATCAAAAGTACCTTGTTTAATTAATTCGCCTCTATCCAACAGAAAAATCTTGTCACAATTTTTTATAGTACTCAATCGGTGTGCTATTAATATAATTGTTGTGTCTTTTCTTAAACTATCAATTGCATCCATAATAGACTTTTCTGTAAGATTATCCATAGCACTTGTAGCTTCATCCAAAACTAAAACTTTTGGATTGTGATATAAGGCTCTTGCAATTCCTAAACGTTGACGCTCACCACCAGATAATCGGATACCACGTTCTCCTATAATAGTATCATATCCTTTAGGCAATTTATTAATAATAAAATCATGTATACTTGATACTCTAGCAGCACGCTCAATAGACTTGAGATCTATGTCCTTGGGATCAACTCCTAAAGCAATATTTGAAAATACTGAATCATCTGTAAGATAAATATGCTGAGGTACATATCCAATATTTTTTTGCCAAGCTCCTCTGTTTTGATTATTAATTATTTGTCCATCAACTTCTAATATGCCTTTCTTCGGCTCAAGAAGACCAAGGATAATATCTACCGTAGTAGTTTTGCCACTTCCTGTAGCACCAACTAATGCGATAGTAGTTTTTGCATTAATATCAATACTTATATTCCTAACTGACGTTCTTGTTGAGTTTGGATAATTATAATCTATATTTTTTAAACTAATAATATTTTCAAAAGGTAAATTTTTATTAGATTTAGAATTAATCTCAATTTTATGTGACTTTAATTCGTTGTATAAATTATCAACAGCAGGGCTTACAAATCGAAGCTGACTGATTGAATTATAAATATTTTGTAAAGCAGGCAAAACTCTATATCCAGCAAAAGCATAAAGAGCTATTATAGGTAGCGCATTTGTAAAAGTATTCGTTTTTATTAGATAATAAAGTATTACTATTATTATCCCGCCAAAACCAATTGCTTCTATTACGTATCTTGGCAATCTACTTAAGGCTGCCATAGAGGCTTGATGCCTTGCAAATGCTTCTGTTGTTTTACTAAATTTTTCAATGTAAATATCCTCTAGTCCACCTAATTTAACTTCTTTTCCGGCTCCGAATACTTCACTAACAGTTTTGAAGCGTATTTGATTAACTTCTAAACGTTTTTGACCGATTATTTTAAGATAACTACGCACAAATGTATAAATAAGCAAATAAGCTAGACCAAGAGTAAAACTAATCAAAAATGCAACTGATGGATCTATGATTATTAAGAGTATCAATATAGCTATTACAACAGATGCGTTTGCTAAAAGAGTAAGCATAGGTGCAATTGCTTGAATAATGACTAGGTTAATTTCAGAAAAAATTGTTTTGCTTAAATCAGCTGTGTTACGACTTAACAACCAGCTATATGGTTGAGATAAATAACCTTGCATCAAACGTTTCCCTATACTGTGTTCTCGCATTTGAGCAAACCTAATTTGTGCGTAAATAGTTAAAGCTTTAAATGATAGAGAAACGATAAGTACAAAAAAAACTACTAATCCTAAAGCAATCATAAATTCTTGGATATTTCCAACACCAAAAACACTTGATTCACTATACATAAAACTTAGCATAGAATTTTTTTCAACAATATCAGGATTTGTAAGAACTGTAATGAAAGGCATTATTGAAGCAACCCCAACCATATCCAGCAATGCCATTATAAGTATCATTATCATCAATAGACCTGCTCTTTTACGTTCACGAGATGTTAAAAGGAATATAATTTTATTAAGTATTTGCATCAAATTTTAAAACATGAGTAAAGTTAATATAATACTATCTATTTCCAATTTTTAAGAATTCTTTCTAAAAGAATATTTATGATGTTCGCTTTTATAAATTTTTTTAATTTCATTGCCTAAGATATTTTCAGATGAACGTACATATTTAACCCAAGAAGGAAATTCAAAATTAACATCTAAAGCTGTTTCATCAAAATGTGCCCACTTATTTGAACTCAATTTGATATGTTTTTCTATAATCCTTGCTCCCAAAGCTACTGACATTGCAGCCGCAGTTTTAGTCAAGTCATGAGAAGAATAACCGGGAATAATATTTTTATATTTAAATGATAAATTTTTTATTGAAGTAATAACACTTAAATTCGCATCCAATGGAAGTGTAGGATAAGATGAAACACAATGCATAAGATAAAGTTTTTTATTATTTTTAAATAATTTTGCACATTTTAATAAATAATTATGACTCGTCATTCCAGTTGAAACAACTAATTCACCTTTATAATTATTTCTTATAAATTTTAGAAAATTAGCATCCTCAGATATTGTTGAAGGTATTTTTATCAAATCAAGGTTATATTTTTTTAATTTTTTAAAACTTTCAATATCTAATACAGAAAAAAACGGCTTAATTTTAAGTTTTTTGCATAAATTTAAAATTAATTTGATTTGATCATCAGTTAATTCAAGTTGATTTCTGTAATCTCGAAAAGTTTTTCCAAAAGGTGATTTATATTTCTCATTTAGTATTTTTTGGGGATAAAAAGTTTCTACATTTCTCATTTGAAATTTTACGTAATCTGCGCCAGCTTTTTTTGCCCCAGATATTAGATCTACTATTTTTTTTGTTTCTCCATGATGATTGGTAGTAATTTCTGCAACAATTTTAACTTTAAATTGTTTTTTTGGTTTTTTTGTTGTTAAAAAATCTTCTCTAGGATCAAAATCAGAGTAAAGATCAAAACCAGCATGAAGTATATTGATATTTTTATAAATACTTTTTCTTTTAAAAAATAAATCTCTTTGACCAGAAATATCAATATGACTCTGTATAAGATTTTTTCTTAATTTTTTTTTATAATCGCCCTCTGGCAAAGAAGTTCTAAAATCAAAACCTACAAATATAATATCTATTGGTTTTTTTATTTTACTAATAATTTTGTTAATTAAAAAAAGGAGAGGATCTATACTAAAATTTACTGAACCAATTCTATATAATTCAATTTCTTTTTTATTTCTATCTATGATGTCACTTAATTTGATTAGTTTTTTTTTTATTAAATTGTTTGGAGTTTTTGATTTATTTGTAAAATGAAAATCAACTTGATCTACAATTTCATTTGTATTAAAGCCAATAATTAAATTATTTTTTCTATATTTTGTGATATTTTTTAAAAATAAAGAAGTACTAAACCCTCTACCTAAAATAATAATTTTTTTTTTATTTTTTACACAACTTATTAATTTTTTTTTAAAAAAATTTATATCCATTTAAGTTTAAACTTTGTTTTAAATTTTGGCTCCGTCATCCAATGCTTATTTTTAATTTCAACTTTGCAACTTATTAAAGATGATAACCTTAATCCTGTAAAACAATCCCAAATCTTAGCACCTTCACAATAAATATATTCATTTGCTTCACCTATGATAAACTTATAAAAAGAGTAAGCAGAACTACCATACATGCGATATTGAGAACCTCTATAATTTTTTCCTAGACATTTTGTTGATAGTAGTGAAATTTTATTATTTTTTCTTGGTTTTTTGAATACTTTGAGAATATTTCTTCTAGTAATCATTTTTCTAGATTTTGGTAAATATATCAGATCTATTTTTTTTAAATTCGAATTAATTGAGATGAGTGTGCCAAACATTTTATTATCTGCAAAAAAATTCTCTGTTCCATCTATTGGATCAATAATTGCGAATGGTTTTTCAAAATTAATTTTTTTAAAATTTTTTAAACTAAAATTTTCCTCACATATAAATTGATTTATTTCTGGAAAAAATTTTTTTATTAAATTGATAATTTTTTTTTGAATTACAAGGTCATTTTTAGTCAACATTGATGAGTCTTTTTTTGTTTTTAAAAAATTTTTTTTTTTAATTGAACTATCAATTACTTTTTTAACTTGTATGTAAAAACTTTGCATATTTTTTTTTATTCGATTCTATAATTTTTTGATAAACTTCCATTTGATTTTCATCATCTATATCAATGTTGCAAAGATTGTCTTGTACAACAAAATGAATATCTTTTCCTAAAAATTTTTTATTGTATTTTTTTGGAAATTGAAAAAATTCTCCATAAAATATTTTATAAGCTGATTTGCAATCTTGCCTTCTTACCATAGACTGATTTTTAAAATTCTGATTAAGTGGAATTAACTTATTGTTTCTAGACACAAAAATTCTAGGGTCGGTTTGAGACACAATACAAATACTTTTTTTTTCTTCTATAAATTTTTTATATGCCTTAACATAATCTTTTTTATTTCTTAAAGGACAAGTTGGCCTTAACCACAAAATATAATCTGGAAGTTTTTTTTTATTTTTTATTAGTTTTTTTCTAATATCATCTAAAACATCTTCTTCCATAGAATTTGATTTAGAAGCATTTTTCGATCTAAGGAATGGTACTTCAGCACCATTTTTTTCACCTATTTTTTTATATTTTTCAGAGTCGGTAGATAGTAAAATTTTATTTATAAATTTTAATTTCTTTGCAAAATTAATTGAATGAACTAACAAAGGTTTTTCTAAAAATTTAGCAATATTTTTGTGTTTAAAACCTTTTGAACCTGATCTTGCTGGTACTATTGCCCATATATTAATTTTACTCATTCAACCTCATTTTTTTTATAATAAAAAAAAGCAAGAATAACAAATGAAACAGTTCATATTTAAGGTGCTATAAAAAATTATTAATTATCAATATACAAAAATTTTTTTCAGTGCATAAATCAAGCCAATTGAGCTATTAGTACTGG
>ENA-UOXV01004799-UOXV01004799.1-marine-metagenome-genome-assembly--contig:-NODE-4799-length-15254-cov-7.947233_pt1 | contig 15254 bp, 36 predicted proteins | sample MGYA00238165_ERZ766961 | MGnify/ENA primary metagenome ERZ766961 (study PRJEB28924, sample SAMN03173240) | marine metagenome | biome: Marine; feature: Water; material: Subsurface seawater | place: North... | reverse complement strand
TCCAAGCTAGAAGAAAATGGTTATTTGGTTTGGACTGAAAAAGATGATATATATGGGCTAATCTAAAAGGAGTTTGTAATGTCGTTTGGTTCAAGCCCCTTTGCTGTTTCAACATTTGGCAGCGATGGGACTGTAAAATACTCACTTTCTACAAATGAACTGGTTTCCGGCTTTCCAATTCCGGCAAATGCGGACATTACTGAAAACAATGGACTTTCTGCTTCTCCGATTACTCTTGGCGCACCCCTGCCGGGTTCTGTTACTATAATCCAAAACGCCATTCTGCAAACCGGAGCGTTGCAGTCCGGGTCAGCTTCCGTTCCACCTTCGGCATTCTTGCAAATTCACGGATTAAATGGACTTGAATTTACTTCTGGAAATCCATCTGTCGCGTCTTCTTTATTAAATCAAAACCAAACTCTTGCAGCAAATACCCTTCTTTCTGCCGCTCCAGACGTTTCTGAACTCTCAATGTCTGAAGATGAAACGCTGTCTGCCTTTAATGTAACCGCCAACAGGCCAGTTCTGGATGGAGCAGCAATTAACCAAGAACATATATTTAGTTCTGTTGATATAATCTCAGGCGCTCCAGATGTGCCGGATCAATTTGCTTCAGAGGAAGAAACTTTCTCTACAGGAGATTTGGTCGCGGGTTCGCCTTCCTTGGCTGTGATAGAAATTTCTCAACTTCATCTAATTCAAACTGGCGAATTAATTACTGGCACTCCATCCGTTCCGGCGCATGGGATTTCAGAAGATGAGACATTTTCAACCTCTAATTTGACAACTGGATTGGTGGAGATTTATGGCTCAACAATAGCTCAAACTCACATATTCAGTTCTGGTGAACTTACCTCTGGTTCACCGGATGTCCCATCGACTTTTGCGTTTGAGGAAGAAACATTTGAAGCGGGAGAGCTTCAATCGTCTTCACCATTGCTTGATACTGCGGATATTACAGAGAATAATGACCTTTCATCTGGGGCTTTAGTTTCAAGCTCTCATATTCTAGATAGTGCCGATATAGTTCAACAACACGATCTTATTGGACATGAAATTGAAAGCTCCTTACCCAATGTTGGTCAAGCTACTGCACACATAATAGTTAATATGATTGCGGCAAACCTTAACTTCCAGCCGCCCTCAGTTCCAAATATTTCGATGTCGGAAGAGGAAACTTTTGAAGCGGGAGAACTTCTTTCATCTGCTGTGACTTTTGACGATTTCCCATTCATTCAAATCCATCATTTAGAAAATGACCAGCTTTCATCCGGGCGTCCACAATTATTAGAGTTGCTATTAGTTCAAGGACATAGCTTTGGAGCGGAAAATATACTTTCTGGATTGCCAGAAGTGCCGGACCGGCTATATAACGCGGCTTTAGGCAGAATTTCGGAAGATGGTGTAAATAGCAAGGCTGTTGCTGATTTGACTATTAATAAGCCAAATAAAGTTGATACAGTTATGGGAAAACCCAACAGCGTTGAAATAGCGGCTTAGAAAGCGTAAGGTAAGATCATGGCATTTTTTATCAAACAAAACGACACATCCCCCGCCTTGCAGGCAACCTTGAAAGACGGGTCAAATTCTGTAGTCAATTTAACAGGCTGTTCTGTAAATTTTCATATGCGTAAAGTTGGCAGTTCTGCGGTAAAAACTGATGCCTCTGCTTCCATTAGCGATGCACTCAACGGTTTGGTTTATTATCAATGGACTGCCGCTGATACTGACACAATAGGATCATTTGAAGCTGAATTTGAAGTAACATACATCGGCGGAGAAATAGAGAGTTTTCCAAATAATCGGTTTATTGAAGTCGAGATAACCGATGACATTACATGATGAGGAGCAAATGCACGGCATAACCAAATCAGAATTAAAGATTTTAATTCTTGAAGCTGCCGAAAAAGGTTCTGATAGAGCCTTGGCGCGTATTGGTTTGCATGATGAAAATGCAGTGCATGATGTCAAAGAGCTTCGCAGTCTTCTGGAGGGTTGGCGCGAAACTAAATCCTCAATATGGAGGACAATTATTCGATGGGTCACTATGGCCGTTCTCGGATTTATAGCATTTGCTGTTTGGTCTGAGTTTAGATCGCGGCTTTAAAACAGGACAGACAGATGAAGTTCATCTATGTTTCCCTAATTTTTATATTTGCAGCAATGAGTGCAAGCGCTCAGGATGATGTTATAAAAAGCGAAAGCACTGTGAATAGCTCCGGCACTATGGAGACCACAGTTAATTCACCACCCCCAAGCGCTATCAGCCCTCAAATTAGTGCAAGCAACAGCGATCTTTGCACTGTTGGGGTTGCTGGTGCGGTTCAAACCCAAATTCTTGGCATTTCTGCTGGTCGCACTGTCAGGGATATGAACTGCGAAAAGCTCAAGAACGCAAAAACGATGTATGATATGGGAATGAAGGTAGCTGCTGTATCGGTCATGTGCCAAGATAAGCGGGTATTTGATGCAATGATGAACGCCGGGACGCCCTGCCCAAAAGACGGGCTGATCGGAGAGGCTGCTAAAACAGCTTGGGAGATGGAAGCCAATGAAGACCCCGCTCCAGAAATGCAACGTGGAGCCTTAGAAAGTTTGATTGATGCACAGGATGACAAAACCATTGGTCTTGGCGCTGTCTTTAGCGTCCTTGGCCTCTTACTCTTGCTCTGAGCCCTTTTCATACGGGGTAACACCCAATGCCGCATCAACTGGCATGAATTGGTCTATGGGCGCTGTGCTGCCCTCTGTACCGGGATTAGACATAAATGGCCTCATTTACAGATACAGCACAAATAAAATTACTGAAGATGATATGAAGGTCACTATTGGTAATTCAAACGCAGATGGCACTGGTTATACCTTCAGGGAAACTGACGATTGGTCTGGTCTTCCGGGCAATACAATCACAAAAAAATTCCTGTTTAATAATATTCCATCTGCGCAATGGGGCGATGGCTCAATTGAGGTCGAAGGCAAGGGAACTGTTGAAGACCCCCTTGTGGCTTACAGCTACAGAGTTGATTTTTGCGCTGACCCTCAAACTGACCCCTCATGCCCCGGTTATATAAGGCCCACCCCTCAAATTCCTGATGTTGATGTGTATAATGCTCTTGAGGATGAGGTCGTTGTTGCGGCCTTAGATCAAGACCCAGACTTTCAATATGACGAAGATGGAAATTTAATATTGGATAAACCAGAGGAAGAGGAAGAAACTCGTTTGGAAATGGGTTTGATGGCTGCTGAAAATGCAATAACAATGTTGAAACCTCAAGGGCAATCAGAATTGATAAGCCAAATCAATATGCAAACTGACATAAATATGTATTACAATGCTCAGATCGGTGGGGGTGCATATGGAGATGTCAATATTTTGACGGATGATGGCATTTCTGATAATAATAAGGCACTTAGAAATAACTTGGCTCAACAATTGCTGCATGAGCAAATGGTTCAAAGTCAGTATGGAGATTAAAATGAAATATTCTGCTTTTATTTTGGCTATGGCCGCACTTCCTGCGGCGGCTAATACAGAGATTAACGGCATGGTTGAGGCCAAATGTGTGATCCAAACGGACACCTCCGGGGTATATGGGAACCCAACAGCAGATAAGTTAAGCACAGCAAGCTCTGATGGCGGTGTTATCCCGGTTGTAAGATATGATGTAGCCATTGCCGATTATTACTTGGCTAAAATAAGCCACCCAACAGAGTTTTCATCCTCTCCGGCCCTGTCAGACACAGTAACTTGGACTGGTGAAACATCTGTTTCTCAAACATCTGACGCTGGGATGTCTGCTTATGACACTAATAAAGTTGTTTATGGCTCTACAACTGAGTTTGATCTTACCATAGCTGGATCAACTTGGTTCAAAACAACTTCGACAGCCTCGTATGGGTTTGGCAAAGCCTTCCCCGGTGGAAATTATACTGCGATTGTGGTGGCTGAGTGCATTGCTAAATAAAGTCCTCATATTCTCAATTTTTGCCACGGCGGCTTTTTCTCACGATATGACCCCAGCATATCCTGATTTAAAGCCGTCTCACGTTAGTGGGGTTTCAAAGGTCGAGATGTCATTATTCAATGCCCGATCTGATGTAAAATATTATCAGATTGAGGTGTTTGATAAAAACTGGGCCAATATTCCTTTTTCATCTACTTACAGAATTATTAAACTTGAGCATAAAGAGCGCAAAAATTTTGATGTTTATATAAGAAACATGGATATTGATCGCGCCGTTTATCTCTGCACCACTTCCAAGATTAGTAAATCAAAATCCACTAGACCATTTGTTGCATCAAAAATATGCTCAAGACTGGATGGGCCACAGGCATGAAAAGATTTTGGGACATATACTTATTATTCTGTATCGCTGCGACAGTAGCTTTTTTCTGGGCTTTAGAGGCCAGATCAGACAGTAGCTCACTCGCGTTGCAACTCCCAAATCCTCCGATGAATTATCAATCTGATCGGTTTCGCGCTGGAAGTCTTGATTGCTCCAATGCTGTAGGCGGCGGCACAACACTTGAGTGGGGCGTCACGGGCGTGATTAACAATTCGGATGGTAACGTGGGCCAAGGTAAGGATATCGGCCTGTATGCGCGTGTGGTGATCCCTCTGGACAAGCCTCGAACCAGAATAAACTGTGATGATCTTTATCAGCTTGAATTGACCCAGCGGAGACTTGAGGTCGAAAAGTTACGGGCTGAATTAATGGCCCTAAGAAAATTGCAAGAAAGTGGTCAGAATTCAGAGGGTGAAATGGAGTTTGAGAATTGACCGATCTGAACAAAGTTGCAGATGATATTGATGGACTTGCTGATCGTGAGTTTAAGGCTGGTGGATTTAAATTTACCTTTGCTTCTGTTGCTGCAATCTTTGCATTTATATCAACCATTGTCGGGGGGTTGTATGGCGGCTTCGTTCTTTATCAAAAGATTGAAGAGGTCGCGGGGTTGGACCTTGGCGCTTATCAACAACAAATGGATGTAATGGATGCAAAGGTTTCCGGTATGGCGGAGAAAGTCGAAGAGGCTGTTGAATATTCACGGGACATCAAGAACGGCCTCAAAGATGATCTGTTGCGGATTGAGCAACAAACTGACCGGATTGAGGACACGGTTCGCATCGTTGAAGACCGGGTAGATAAATCGCTAAGAGAAAATGAGGCAGAGGTCAGATCGTTAATTGATAATGCAGACGTGCGTTTTGAAGCCCAACGTGATAGACTTCGCTCATCGCAAGATACCGAAATGAAAGATTTAGAAAACCGCCTTGACGCAAAATTGCAAAGGGCTCTGGATAACCCCCTATCAGATTAGGAGAAATATGATGAACGAATATGATCTGAACGGTAACGGAAAATTAGACCCGGAAGAAAAGGCGATCATGCTGGAAGATCGTCGTCGAAAAATGGAGGACGCAGACGCCAAGCGTGATGCGCAGCGCAAAATGGCTTGGTTTTCCTTGACTGGTATGCTGGTTTTCCCTTTCGGGGTTGTTTTTACTGAGTGGATGCAGCTTCCACAGGCCAGTGAAATGCTGGCAAGCATGAGCAACATTTATTATGTCTCAATCGCAGCTATCGTAGCGGCGTACTACGGCTTCACAAATATGGGTAAGGGCGGATGATCGGTCAACTTCTAGGCCCAATCACCAACATTGTCGGGGGCATTGTCCAAGGCAAGATGGAACAGAAGGCCGCTGAAAGCAAAGCCAAGGTCGCAAAGGCCGAAGCTCAAGCCCAGATCATGCTGTCTCAGGCTACCTCAGAGGCCGACTGGGAAAAGATAATGGCTGAAGGTTCTCAAGAAAGCTGGAAAGACGAATGGCTTACTATACTGTTCTCTGTGCCGCTTATATTGGCCTTTTGCGGCGAGTGGGGGCGCGATATAGTGCAAGATGGATTTGTTGCACTCAATGCCATGCCTGATTACTATCGCTATACTTTAGGAGCCATCGTGAGCGCCAGCTTCGGAATTCGAGGTGCAACTAAATTCTTCGGAAAGAAATGATATGATACTTACAGAAAAACAAGTCGAACAGTTATTGCATGGTAATAAGGACTGGAAGGAATGGGTTGAACCATTACAGACCATGCTTCCAAAATATGAGATCGACACTCCAAACCGGATTGCGATGTTCATGGCTCAGTGTGGTCACGAAAGTAATAACTTCCGCGTCCTGAAAGAAAACCTAAATTACTCCGCGAAAGCTCTTAACGCGATCTTTTCCAAGTATTTTGAACGCGCTGGGCGTGATGCGCAGGAATACCACCGTCAACCTGAAAAGATTGCAAATGTGATCTATGCTAACCGGATGGGCAATGGCCCAACGGAGAGCGGTGATGGCTGGACGCATAAGGGTGCTGGTGTGATCCAATTGACAGGCAAAAACAATCAAACTGCCTTTGCAAATAGTGTTGGCAAGACTATTGAACGCGCCATTGAGTATTTGGACACAAAGCAAGGCGCTCTTGAAAGTGCCTGTTGGTTCTGGTCAGAAAACCGTTTGAACCGATACGCGGATGACATCCTGAAAGCCACAAAGAAAATCAATGGCGGAACTATCGGTCTTGAAGACCGGAAGCACCATTACCACGATGCTTTGGAAATTCTGGGTGGCAAGGTTAATCCAGCCCCGCGTCCAACTCTCTTGAAGGTTGGTTCTGAGGGTGAGGCGGTTAAGAAAATCCAAGAGGTTCTTGGGCTTGATGCTGATGGTATCTTTGGGCAAGTGACCGCTAAATATGTAATGGTCTGGCAAGCTGGCAATGGACTTGAGGCAGATGGAATTGTTGGCCCCAAAACATATCAAAAAATGGTTGGATAAATCGGCTGTAGATATGAAGACTTCGCTTGGAAATGACGGAAAGCTATCAAGACCTCAAATCACACGACTTGGAGGCTTGATAGCATTCGTTGGGGGCAGAACGCCTTATAAGAAAATACTTGATGACCTGACCAGCAATGGGTTTCTGGTCCAATCAGGCAATGGGTTTGAGCTTACATCATCTGGCCAGAGCGAATTAAACAGATTAACTGCAATGGCAGGATTGCGTCCCGAACATTACGCTGATACAAATATCTAGTGGGTGGCTATCATCACAAGAAAATATCGACTTTGCCACGGGAATGGCGGTTGTTTGCCTCGGATGACGTTGCTACCTAAAAGCGCCACATTTTAAATATCAACGGCCACCCACACCATCAAGCCGCCATATACATAATTCTGTCATAGGCTTTTGGGCTTGGTCTCTTTTTGCGTGACCATTTTTCCATTTCAGACTTCATATATTTGTAATGATAATTTCTTTGATCCAGAGTTATGTATCCAATTGCTGAAGCAACCTCTATTACTGGTATCATTGTATCAAAAGCGGCTCCGTATCCCTTTTTAAGTATATTCCCGCATTGACTGGATTTGACACCAGCATTTGCCAAGCAAGCTATGTGCGTCAAGTTAGGGAAATTTGGACCTATATCATAATGATAAAGAAAAAAATCCCACCACTCTTTTGACAGCTTCATGTCTTCGGTCAGTGTTTGGCCTTTGAAAACGTAATTTTTCACAGATTTATAATCCCCATTTTGTTACTTTGTAGTTCAGGATCATATCCTTTGTTCTGGGCAGTGATCTTTTTCTAATGATATTTCCAACAGTCCTGACGTTAATATCTAGTATGAGGGCAATGTCTTTGTGAGATATTTTTTTTCTCAAAAGATCATTAATCTTCATTGCGGTATCATTAAGCTCAATAGGGATTTTTTTCTGCCCACCCATAGAGCCATATTCTGCCGCACTTCTAATCCTCTTCACGTGCGCTTCGCTTTTAGCTCTTCCGGGTTCTGACATTGCGACAGCTTTCATAAGCTGCCCAACTTCAGCTTCAGTTGGTCGCCTTTTGTTATCAATTATAAAATCATGCAAATAGTTCCTCATATTGCATATCCTTTTTCTCTGTATTCTTTTTTGAATTCCCAGACTTCTTTTTTGGCATCAAAGTATTTTTCCTTTGAGCCCTCATCTCCGCACTTATCTACCCAGTTTTCAAAGCATCTCTTTTCTTCCTTTACTAAAATATTTAAATATTGGTTGGCCTCAAGCGGAAGTCTTTTCATTTTTTATGCTCCGTATTTTTGCTTCAAACAGCATGGCTTCAAGTTCATTAAATGATCTTTGAGCACTTTCTAATTGACGCTCAATTCGATCCAGTTGCGCCTCAATTGACTTCATTGATGACTGTATCGACATCGTAAAATTCCCTGTTAGCGATTACAAATTTAAGCACCTCACATCCGCGAGAATAAAACTCTTTGTCTTCTTTGTGCTTACTCAGTCCGGTTTCATTAAATTGGTTGGCTGCTGCTGCCGCATCTTGGGAATTTAGCTTTAGCATTTCACGCAGTTCTTGAATAGTTCTGCTGTTGTAAAGATTGATTAAGCGTTCTTCATAAGCGGTCATTGCTTTGCCTCCGAAATCAAAAAGTATCTGGCAAAAGATTTATTGCCATGCTGTTCCCTGACAGCTTCAATGGTATGTCCATCATCCCGCAAAAAACCTATGTAAGCGGCCAATCTGGTAACATGATATTCAGTTATTGCTTCCCAAGACGTTATGCCATTTTTGCTTGTACGCAGATGGTTCAAGACTTTCAATTTTTGGGTATCCATTATGCTGCTTCCTTTCTGTAAACTCTGTAAAGGGATTTTGCGGCTTCGTGCCAAGATGTCTTGTTTATTGGACTTGCATTTTGCACATGGTGCCAAGTAGCTGTGTCGCGCTCTGTTCCGCAAGCTGCTGTTGTAGTTTTATATATTTTACCGATAGGGGTGTATGTATCATCACTATCAAGTTTCCAAAGTATAATTGCCTCTGCATATTCACCTGTCCCATGGACACGCGCCATAAAGTCATAGCCCTTTTTGTTATATTTCATTTTCCGTATAGCGGTCATTTCCTGTCCTTTCGTTGCTATATATAAAGACTAGCTTTTGTTGGTGAGCCTGTCAACACAAAAGTTGAAATAATTAACAGCAAGGGGAGGTATGAGCTTATTTATGGCCTAACCCCCCCCCTTGAAGTAATTAAAAATGGGGTAAAGACTAGACCTAGTTCTTACCCCATTTTATTAGAAATGCTCTGCCCATTCACTTTCAGTAATTCCTGTCATTAGGAACTCACGCTGGGCTTCATTCAGATTGGGCATTGCGTCTTGGATTAACATCCCCGTCTGCCAGAGTTTTATTTCTTCTGCGGTTACTGGCAAATCCAATGTAGATTTTTTACCGGAAATCATGCTGGTTTTTTCGATTAACATATCAACTCTCCTAAAAGTTATAGTCATAAAACATCCGTGGTTCGTTGCTAAGAGCATGACGGCCATATGCTGAGTACCATCGCCCGTCCTTGCGTAATCTCATGCGGATGACTTTGTATTCTGGGTTTGATGAATAAATCCATGTTTGAGTGTGCTGATTGGTGCAACTTCCGGCGAAGCCGCCAGAAACCCATTCGGGTTCCCAGCTTGGGTCAAGTTCTGCATCCATTTGCCGAATTTCTGCGGTCTTATCGCTGACCCATCTAATTACTTCATATGGTCGGGTATCGCTGTAACCTTTATAATTTGCATAGTTCATATCGGTTCTCCTTATTCGTAAAATGCCAAGTCAAAGCCCCAGTACGTTTCGCAGTGGCCCCATTCGCCATGCGCAAAGACGCTCACAGCCCAATCAAATGGTCCGCTTTCCCAGCAAACGTGCCATGCTTTGCCGACATATCCATGGTCTTCGCTTTGGGATGGCGATTTGATCCACACTTCCCCTTCAGGGTTCATCCCCAGAGCCTTGCAGTGGGCGCACAGAGCCTTGTAAAGAGCTTTGGCTGCTGCTGCCTTGGTTTTGTACTTTGTAGGCTCCCAGCGTAGCTCAAAATTGCCCTCGTCAGAATACACCTTCATTTTAAGTCTCCCCATGCTTGGTCCATTAAGACCTTTTTGGCCTCGGCTTTGGTTACGTTAAATTTTCTAGCGACCTGCTCAATGGTCACATTCATGTTGCTGTCAAAATAATTGCAAATCGCGTATGCAGTCAGCTTGTCCAAGATCAGTACTCCCATTTTGCTGCATATTGCAGCTTGCCATCAACGGTCATTACAGCCGCGCCTTTGTATTTCCAGCCAGTTCCTTCGGCTATAATTTTGCCCCAAGTAATCGCAGCTTCCAGCGTGTCAAAAAGTTTGTCTCCGGTAATCATGGCGTTGTCCTTTCCATTGCCTATAATTGACAGTAGCGCCACTTGTTAATATAGTCAACAACTATTTTAGATTAATTAACATTCATGTGGGAAGTAGGGGTAGTCTTTATTTTTAAAGCCAATATATTGCGGTCAAATGAAACGGAGCGCCTATATATGGCTATAAAGACTTGCGAGTTCAAAATCATGGGAAAGCCCAAGGCCAAGGGACGCCCAAGGTTTTCAAAGTTTGGTCACGTATATACTCCTGTGGATACCAAAGATTATGAAGTAAAGGTCAAACAATCCGCATGGATCGCTATGCAGACAGCAAGGCTGCAAAAAACAGATCGCCGGGTCAGTGTAATAATGACGTTTTTGTTTGAGATACCCAAGTCGTATTCAAAAGCAAAACGACTTGAGTGCGAAACGGGTGCAAGAATACCCGGCAAGCCTGATATAGATAATCTCTGTAAGTCAATTCTTGATGGGTGTAATGATATTGTGTATTCGGACGATGCCGCTGTCTGGCACTTATCGGCATTTAAAAGATATTGTGATGTCGGGCAGAAGCCCCACACTCATGTCAAAATTCAATGGGACGAACCTTCTGAGTAGCTCCAGTCCGGCCCATAAAGTTCTCGCCATTTCTTCGGTTCTTTGTGAATGGCTACCTTCGTATTATCCCAGAGACCTTGGTGATGACCCTCGCAAAGCGGGATCGCAGTTCTGTCACCTCGCTTTGAACGAGAAAACCGATCATGTATCGGGTGGTGCGCCGTTGTTGGGCTCTGCTGGACCTCTCCAAATTGCTCACAAATACAACACCCCTTCCGCCGCACTTCTTGCAGATAGTTTCCATCTTTCTTTTCCTTTGGTTTTTTTGGATTAGACCACATTATTTTTAAGCGCCTCTTGCCTCAGTTCAATCATAATCCCCAGCCAATATCTCTGAAACTCTGCCGGGATTGACGCCAAATCTTTGCGCGACTTGTGATGAGCTGTCTTTTGGGCGACTTCTTACATAATATTTTATTTCATCTCGTAGTTCTGGAGTTATTTTTTTAGATGCAACTGGCGATCTTACTCTTTTATATTTCTCACGGTGCATTAGAGTAAGAGCTTCCAAGATTAAAATTCGGACGCGATCATCCATTTTGTAATCTAAAGCATCCTCTAGGATTTTTCGGGCTTTTGGTATCTTTGGCTCTTTCATTTACTCCACCATAGTGGCTTCAATGAGTAATCTCTATTGCCTTTTTTCTTGCAAGCATCGTAACAATATTTTGTTTGTCTGATCCTGTTGCGCAATCCAATAACAGCATTTTTTGTCATGCCATAACGCTTACCCGCCTTTTCGCAGGTGACGCCTTCATTTTCGGTCAGGTGAAGCACCATTAAAACATCTTCATCGCGTTGACGCTCGTAGCACTTTATCATTTCAATAACTCCATTGGGTCTACTCCTATAGCCTCTGAAAGTTTTGCCATTGCGGCTTCAAAGAATTCATTGAATTCTTGTTGGTTCATTTTATTCATAGCGATTGTGTCTGGGAAATAATAAATCCCACCAAATTCACTGACAACCGTTTGGAAATAACCACAGGCCATTTTTAGCTCACGATGTAACTTATCTGAGTTGGGCCATTTCCCTGTTGCTTTGCAAGCCCTGCCAAGAATTGACCAATAGAGTTTGTGATGTGGTTCTGATCTTTTGGATCGCAAAACCAGATCAAACTCCGCTCCGTTCTTGGCAAGGGCCAACTGCTCCGCATCATATGCGGAACAGGGCTGAAATTCACCATTAACCAGCTTGACGGTTATTTTGGGCTTTTCGCTCAAAACGGAATATCGTCATCTAGCTCTTGATCTGAGGCATATTGGCTTGGATGCTCAGTTCCAGCGGTCTCTTTGGTTGGGTGTGGATCGCTTGAGTTTTTCCCAGCAAGGGCCACACTATTCGCATTTACTTGCAAATACTTTTTGCCATTGTATTCGCGCCAACGGAATTCACCGGAGACCACAACAGGCTGTCCTTTGCGGAGGTAAGGGGCGACAGCCGCCCCCGGTTTTCCCCAATATGAAACGCTGAACCAATATGTTTCTTTGGTGCGTCTGTCATTTACTGCAATATCAAATCCGCAAACCTCTTGGCCATTTTGTGTCTGGCGAAGCTCTGCATCCTTGGCGCAGTTACCGAATATTGTTATCTGTTTCATTTCTTGAACCACACTTTCTTTTTCTCCAATGGCAAGGCAATTGCTCCAATTCGGATTTCAGCCTCATCATTTTTCCAAGTTAAACGCTTTTCAAAGTATTTGCTTAGGAAATTGTCCACAACTGTTGTTTTGAAAACAGCCCTGTCATAAGTTCCATGTTTTGCGGCTCTTATCTTGTTCGATTTAGCTGATGCTGCAACAAGTTTATATCCTTGTCCATCCGCTTCGATTACAAGCCATTTGGAACCCCTATTGTCTTCCGCCAAATATACAATAGTTCGATCACCGACACACAACTTTGCTTGTTCCATTAAATCCTGATGGATATTAAGGGAGAAAATTTTATTTTTTCCACCTTTATAAATTTGCGCATGTGTCTCTTTAATTCTGCTGCGGGTGGTATTCCTTCTTACTTCTTCGATTTTCTTAAACATTATATCATTCCCAATTCTGATTGCTTGTACTCTAGTTTTGTCTGAATTCGTCCAGCAAATTCAGGGTCTTCAAGTTTAACGAGGCCAATTACCTCATCCGCTTCCTTCAAAGTGGCTGTCAACTTTTTCTCAGTCACTTCATAACCATCCAAGAATTTCATTAAGCGCACCCCCCTGTGGATTGGGCTGGGCTTTTCGGCTGGTAGCGCAGGAGCGGCGTTTTCAGGCTGTTTAGGAGACGTGCGCCCTGTTGCTGCGTTTCCATCGTCATCCTCAATAGGAACGCCGGATATAGAGGCTAGGCCGTATCTCCGGGCATATGTAATAGCCCCGCCAAGAGACTGCATATCGTTGGCCTTGTATTCCAGATAAACCCTCCCGGAATATTTATCTCCAGAGATGTGGGCAAATGTAGTTTCTACAAATGGCCCGAATTCATCTTTTCCCGGTGATTGCATTATTACAAAGCCGTTGGCGTGAAATGCTGGATAAACCGCATTTTGTATTGCCGTTAGGTCTGCGTATTTGTTTTTGAGAAACGGGTTTTTTGCATTTTTAAATGCAGAGCCCATTTGAGCCTGTGCCGCAGCAAAAGCTGTCAGGCTGGCGATTGGTCCTTTATCAGACATTATTTCATCCTTATTGATATAGTTTGAGGTCCAGTAACCAATTCGGCCCCGTCAATCTGGACACCCGCTTTGAGTTGTTTTTTGATTTCTGCCTTATCTGGCGTGACGGTCGTTTTGCATAATTGTGATGGTATCTCCTTTTCATTGATTATTGCTACGCTTTCCGTTCCCTTGCGAAGCGATACTGTCGCCAACGGGTGTGGAATTTTAGACTGATTGGCGCAAAGCAAAATAGTTTTAAGCATTTTATTCAGTCGCATTTTGCGACCATCAAGTAATGACCTGCGCTCTGAATATCGCTTTGCCATTTCATTACAGGCAATCATTCCAGCTTCGGCTTCACTGATCTCTGTAAGAACGCTGGACACTAGATCCATTACGTCCGTTTCGCCATCCAGCGTGTCCCAGAACAATTCAAGTTCCTCTGAGTACGGCGCAAGTTCTTCAGCCATATATGTAAGCATTGAGGAATTTAATCGCATTTTGATTTGCCCTCGAAGTCATCAATCGCTTGCGCAATGGCTTTATCAATAAAAGAGATCGCATCCGCCGGGAATTGATCCGCAAGGTATTGTTGGTTCGTAATGGCCCCAGAGATGGCTTGCTCAACCAGCTTGGTGCCTCTGTTGGCAATTTTATTGGCTATGGTGGCCCTAATAAAGTGTATTGGTGTGTTTGTCATATTAAGCGCTCCTGTCCTTATTCGCTCTTTACAATTTTTAATGATAGCTTTAAGCATTGTAAAGAGAAAAGTGAATAATTTAACTTTGGAGAAGAAAATGAACATAAAATTACTAACGGCACAGCAGGTTCGCAACAAGCTGGTTGACCGCCGATTATCATATGTAGCTGAAAAGTGCGGTCTTACTTATATGTCTCTTTCTCGCATCCGTAAGAATGAGGGAAACCCATCATTGCTTACTTTGGAAAAGCTGTCTGAGTATTTTTATAAAAATAAATGAAGCCCCGCGCGATGAAAGGACAAGAGACATGGGCGCAGGGCTTCTAGTAAAGGGCGAAAGCGAGCAGCAGTCTACCTATGACTGCTCATATACACTCATGGCTTCTCAAGTACAATATAAAAGTTGATTTTTGTATCGCTTTCTATAAATAGGTTATAGGACAAGAGAAAGGACATCAAAATGAGCATGAAGGCTGTAGTTTGGGCATTGCACCAGCCAGACCTAACACCATCACAAAAAATAGTTTTGCTGATGTTATCAGATAGACACAATCCAGACATGGGATGTTTCCCTAGCACAAAGAAATTAGCTGCGGACTGCAATATGTCCACAAGCTCTGTATTTACACATCTGTCTGCACTTGAGCTTAGAGGGCTTATCAAGCGCAAAGGTAGAGCCAGAGAAAACGGGCAGCAAACCTCAAACGAATATGATCTTAACATGGGTATCCAAAATCTGGATGGGGGCTATCCAAAATCTGGAGCCCCCCCTATCCAAAATCTGGACACCAATAACCATGTAAATATTAACCATGTAATTGAACCTAATATGTTCAATGACGCTTGGTTGGCTTATCCAAGGAAGGTTGGAAAGGGCCATGCAGAAAAAGCGTGGGCCAAGGCAATCAAAAAGATTGATGAAAGAGAGCTTTGCAAATTGCTTTCTCAATACATTGACAGCTTGGTTGGCAAGGATAGCAAATTCATCCCACATCTTAGCACTTGGCTTAATGGGGAGCGGTGGCATGATGACATTGAGGCTCCACAGCAAAATGG
>ENA-UOXV01004795-UOXV01004795.1-marine-metagenome-genome-assembly--contig:-NODE-4795-length-15262-cov-6.756691_pt1 | contig 15262 bp, 18 predicted proteins | sample MGYA00238165_ERZ766961 | MGnify/ENA primary metagenome ERZ766961 (study PRJEB28924, sample SAMN03173240) | marine metagenome | biome: Marine; feature: Water; material: Subsurface seawater | place: North... | reverse complement strand
GAGAGAGAGAGAGAGAGAGAGAGAGAGAGAGAGAGAGAAGGGGGGAGGCGGCGGCGGCGGGTGGGGCCGCACCGGGGACTTGGTGACTCAATGCGCTTGAGCTGTAGCGGAAGTAGAATGGAGAGTATCCGTTATATACAAGTATCATTTTATTATTATTAAACGTATCTATCTCTCTGAAAGTGTGAAAATGTCACACGCTTGCTTACAGGTGTAAGCGTGTGACGTTTGGACTCATGGTATTTATCATGGAATTCTCATGGAATTTATCATGGAATTTGGGGGGATTTATCGCAATTGGGGGGATTTATCGCATATTTCATTCATGGTTTGACCAGGGAGGGGTGGATGGGACGTCTGCGCTTGATTCGCAGATCCAGACCCTCCTTGTCCATCCCCTGTGTGCTTGTTCTAATTGGAGGACACTGGTTCCCCAGTACCATCGCTCGCATAACTGCAGTCCGCCTTGTCGCAGCGCAGCCCTGCCGACCCACGCAGCCCCAGGCGCAGTGCCTGATTTTGCGCGGTGGAGATGGCTGGGGACCAGAGGGACTCAACTACTCTCGATTCGATAAGTTGGAGTGCAGCGAGACAGAATCGACATCCTCTGATGCGTCTTCCGTGCGGACCCCTGCGGCAGATTCACCCCAGCCACTGCCGCTGCAGAATTCCTCGTTCACTTTGGAGCCAAAAAACGTTATCATCGGGCAGGCCAACGGTACCTCGTTTCCTGCAGCGGATCGGAAAGAAGCCCCTTGTGAACATCAAAGTTGTCACTCTACCGAAACAGCCGCCGGGGAGTCTCTCGATCAACAGCCTATCCTGAAAAAGAGAGTCGGAACATCGCACAACCAGGAAGAGGGGTCAACTGCGACAAAGCGGTTTCGCTTGGATTCTGGTAGTACCGACGATAGTCCATCGCTGGTGCACAGTACACAAAATCGTTTGATAGGCGGACGTGCCGACAAATTCGTCCATCCGGAAGGCAGTTGTGCAGGGTCCGGCGATCGATCGCGGTCAGTACCAAATGTGAGTTCACCACATATCGCAGACTCTCATCGGTGTCATGTTCTCGTAGCAACTGCAGCGACGTCTTTAAGTATGCCGCGAAGCTAATTGCATTGACACGCAGGTGACTCTCGCCAGCGCTCCTCTTGAGCATGCTACAAAGCGCCGCAACCACGTCAAGTCCCTCTCTAATGCATGAAGTCACCACGTGATGTGCTGACGATGTCTTCAACCATGCAATTGCCACACGGGCTCCTAAGCAGTATCTATTTGTTGTTGCAGATCAATAGCGCTGGGGAGGTAATACTTGAGTGGGAGCAGAGCCGCGAGGATGTAATCTTATGGGTGCCCGTGGCTCCCGACGTGACCAAGCAAGATGTTGCTCTTGTCTTGAACCCGTTGAGTATTCTTCTCTCGATCAGGTCAGCTTCGTCTCTTGCTGCAACCCATTCACCCATTCATCGGTAGTTCGGCGCAACACGTCGCGGACGCACTGAAGAAACCTTGAGCGCAGGAACAAAACTGTCATCGAGGGTAAATTGTCGAAAGTCGCAAGACGGTCTCCGGAGAGTTTCTGGTTGCTGCACAACGGCGAGGAATGTTCCCAATCCATTCCAAAGCGCGCGTTCGAACTCGAACGCAATCCCTGTTGGAGCGCAATTTATGCAGTGGTTCAAGAGTTGATGATTGTTTTTGTCCATGACAGTCCGTCATGGTTGAGCAGGTGCAAGTTGTACTTGGAAAGGCAAAGGTTGGAGAGGTGTGGCCATCACTGCTTTCCCAAACGAGACCCCTTTCTGACATCGAGCTGGCAAAAATTGAATCCGACCTAGAGCTGGAGCGACTTCGCGAAGCGCAGCCCAGCCTCTTCATTAACCACGACGAGGACTTGAACGGGGTTGAGCATGCCCTGTCCCAGAAGCCCCTCGACTGACAAAGCGACAAGACTCGCTCATCTAACAAACGTAGGGTCTTTGTTTCCATCAAACTTCTTGCGGGCTTTGCATTAAGATGTACCTCGGGTGCAGAAGTGGCGGTATGCAGACGCTTTGCGTGGGGTCGGATGTAAAGAGGGTGATGCGGATGTCGTGTCCGCTATGCGCTCTCTCAAAGATGGAACGGAATAGGAGCCGGTGTTTGTGAGATCCGAACCCCTGAAACAAGTGCAAAGCCACTTGACTGTGCAAAATAAAGGGAGAGCCGACTCATTGCGCGCCCGTAGAATAACAAGCATGCAATGAAAGTTCTTCAAGCGCACCACAGTCAATTTCTTGCAGACGATGGCCGAAGCCGCGTGCGAAGCCTTCTAGATTGCTGTTGCTCCAAATCACCGCTTTTGTCAGAGCTCCAAATCATCTTGCGGTCTGTTTCACTGCCGTCCAGGTTGGACACAGAATGAGCAAAGTCTACCACGGGCTTGTCAGGAGTCAAGTAGACCGAAGGAGACGAAGCAGGCGTCACCTGCAACCTCAATACAGCACATGTAAGTCGCAGTCATCTTCCGCTTCCTGTTCTGCAACATTGAGTGCTCGGCTTCGGTAAGTGTCTTTCCCGAGACTCGATCATACGATAATGACGATTAAATTGGTTTCCGTCAGTCAAATTGGAGCAGGAGATATCGATCGGGCACGACCGGCAGGGTCTGATCGTCCTGGTCAAGACCGCGCCGGTTCATGAACTTGTCGCCAGAGAGACCACCACGCGACGGCGGAGCGCGGCGGGGGAAATTGGCGGGCGGGGCGGGCGGTCTGGGCAAGGTAAGACGTGGGTTCTGCAATTTGTGGCGAGAGGCCTCGTAGACCGACATGCTCCGTTGCGGTTGAACCTGCGTCAGCGCGCAGAGAGAGGGGCCAAGTACGCCACGCTGATTCTTCTGCGCCTCCATGGCCGCCCCCAGAGTCTCGCCAAGACTATGCAGCACCTCCCCGTGCAGCCCCGACATCCCCTGTAGACCTTCCATGCGCTCGAGTACCTATTAAAAAACAAACACCCTTGCCCTTGTGAGTTGCAAGCTCCATGATGCTACAGGCACTGTGAGGCAGCCGGTGTGGAACCAGCCTGGTCTGTCGTCCTAGTGGACTCTAGAGACGACATGCCACGGCGCTTGGACTACAGGGTCCCGATTCTACCTCGTCGAATCGCACATCCTGGCCCGAGTTTTGGGCGTGCTAGATGGTACAGGTGCAGTGTCGATGGCGGAGGCCTAAGATGGCGGAGGCCTAAGAGACTCTACCTTCTGCGCAAATGTTTTGAACTTGTCCTGATCAACCTTTAGATCCAGCCTGGAACAACACCATTCAGTCAGCCAGCGATGCTGCAGTAGGCTAAACGGAAGCATTAAAACCAGGCGCAAAGCTTGGATGATGTCGGCTGTCACCTTGTCAGCACAAATCTGTAGGCAGCGTCTGGCGAAAGTGCCTGCACAACACGAATTGCATGATTCTTTCGGTCTGGATCCGCCAATGCCTCTGAGAGCTTGCCATCGACGTGAGCTTGCACGCTCTCACGGATGCGCTCGTCAAGTATGTGGTGAAATATCTCCCATTGCTTGATCATCTCATCCATAGTACTCATTCCAGCGATCTTTTCCATTACGTCGTGAAGCACCAAGCCAAGATCGCAAATCTGTGAGACCCAACATTGTTAGTGCGAAACGGAAGTTAGCGGCATCTTAGACCCTGAGTCACGGGTATGTTCGAACACGGGATCCATTACCTCGAACTTCTGGCCCTGATCCCACACGGGCCGCTGATCATCATCTGCCTGTTCGGGCAAGGAAGATCACCGGAAACTGCAGATTGCATGCACGCATCAAGGGCAAATATTTGACCAGGACTGTGCAGGACAGAGGGTGAAACATGCCGTTGAGGCAATGCTGCTCCTGCGGGAGGTAACGCTGCCATGCCGTTGCGCATCCGTTCCATGTTCACGGTGTTCAGATGCCTGTCCAGAGCTCTCCCACGAACCTGTCGCGCCAGTCGCCTTGGCAAGGGCCTCACAACCTGTCGTCCAAGAAGAAACCTTACGATCAAGAGAACCAGATGTTCGCTCCAGGGCTTGGATGCGTTGCTCCATCTCAACCAGGACCTGACAAACATAGGCTGCTCAGTCCTAGTCCTGCGCAAGATCGTCAATCAGAGGTGAAGGGACTCTATCCAGAGGACAGGGGCAAGTACCGGGCTTGTTAAAGCATCGCCAGCCATCGGAACCTTTTGCCCTCGTACCTCAAGAATCGCGTTCAAGATGGACAGATCGTGATGAATCCGAGAAATCGCCCCCGCGTGATCCTCAGACAAACGGTTGTGCCGGTCGTCCAGCGCATGTATCGCGGACACGTTTTCACTGAGATCAGCATGAATTTGCGCTGACTCTGCCTGGAATTTGACAATGCCGTTTTCCGCTGCGCTTATTTGATCCTGCAGTGCTTTCATTCGTTTGCGTGCCCGAGCTGATTCCGCTTGCAGCTCGTCGATCTCCGACCCAATCTCCGTCAGGCGTGTCGCAAGAGCTTCTTCTTCTGCCTCCTTCTTTGTGCGCTGGTCGCTCTTTTCCGCGTTGTTTAGGAGGTCATACTGCGAAGCGTTGTGTTCAATTCGCTGCGCGCTTCTGGGGAACCCTGATTGCGCAGCGGTCAAACCCTCAGCAGCAATTCCAACGGCACGGTGTCTGGGACCTGATTGTTTGCAGCTTTGTGAGATACTTGCTGCCCAATGCTGTGGGTAGTGTCGTCGATCTTTTCGAATCTCGTGCGGAGACTGTCCACCAGAGAGACCATAGAAGTCTGAACTAGCTTAAGTGCCTTGCGCACCTGGTTGACCTCGCTGTCTTCTGGAAGCTTTTCATCGGGATCCATGCTAAGCATTAGAATCTGAAGGTTCGCAAGGTCGTGAGGTGCCTCAAACACGTCTGTAAAGTGCTCCGGCGACGGTGAAATTTCCGCCATGCTGCCCTCAAGGTCCAGTCGCTCCCACAGGCCGTTGGAAGACCCACCGGTGGTTCTCTCAAATTCTACGAGTCCATTGTTTTCGGACGGGACCGAGTTGATAGAGAGATCTCGCACTTGACCACTGAGAAGCCCACCGGGTCAAAGAGGTCAATTTCAGGCCCATCGCTGCGCGAGAACAAGAGAACGGTCGTTTTCAAGACCGCCCCTCTGCACTGCACGCTCACAGCAGCCACTAGTCAGGCTCTTCCGCAGCCCGGCTCATGTACGCAAACACTGCAGAAAGTGACATGGCTACCGTTCCTGTGTCCATCCACGGCAAATCCTGCGACGGAGTAACGTTGCCGGCCTCTCCAGACAAGATTTCTGTGAAGCCGGTTTGCGACGATGCGACACGTCCAAGGATAATATTTCCTCGCCGAAAGGGCGGCGATACCCGTCATCATACCCGTCCTGTCCGCGTCACGCGACAGATGCTACAGGCGCTCTTCCATCTTCCGCTTCCTAGCGCTTGCAAGCACCTCGGGCTCTGCGCAACCACATTTAAGAAAGCATGTCGTCGGGAAGGCATAATGCAATGGCCGTACAAGCGTGGCTGCTGCTCTGTGGATACCTACGTGTGCGAACCGTCAAAGGCAAATTCAAGCTCGAGTGACGACAACATCAGCGCCCCGGAATCGCCGTACAACACTGACTGCGAGAGTCAAGTCACCGCATCCCCAAAGGCAATCTCGGATACTCCATTCAGCCCTTGCAAAAGTCCCATCAGCGCTGTATGCGTTGAGGTCTTCTCCGGCGAGGACTTGTTCCTCCCAGAACTCTCCTACCTGCAGAGTGAAGAGGATTCTCGCCGTATTGGCATCCCCTATGAAGACGTCGCGCCGCTCAGTTTGGACCTTCTCTCCTGGAGTGAGCCAGAGGCCTGAACCCTCCGTCACGTTGCGCCGTCGCTCTGAGCTCAATGCAATGTGCCCACGATGTCGTCCATCCGACTGAGGCTACCGGGATGTTTTGTTCTTCTCATCAAGTGTTTTTGTCTGTGCCGCGATCATGGATAATCGCGCCGGAAGCAGGTTCTCCGTCCATGTGTTTATACAGTACTAGAGTAACTGCTCCAGTCCCAATGATGCTTCCTTCACCATGATCATGCGGCGCAGTCGCTCTGGGCAGTCGTGACCAGGCATGAGAGAATGAGGGATTAAGTGAGGAACAGTGAGTGGAGAGTGATGGTTAGAGTGAGAGTTGGAGTGAGAGTAAGAGAGTGAGACAGCAGAACGTACGCTTTACGAGCGCGCAGAGCCTGGCAGTGTCTGAGAGACGGGGAGAGAGGGTGTATTGAACAACCTCGTACAGACCGGGTACCAAAAACCGAGCCAAACCAGATAGGCACGCGAAAACCCCGGAGGGGAGAGAACACAACCCAGATCGCGAAAAAGCCACGGCTGGGAGCCTCCTCACGCGCAACCGCCCAGCACGCCCGCATACGACCCAGCACCCGCCGAGACCGCCACCGCCTGCACCACTGGGGCCGAGGGCGCCGCCGGAGGCGGGAAAGCCTGCGCCGCGCCCACGCCCGGGGGAACCGCGGCCGGGGACGGGGGCACCGCAGCCCCTGCCCCGCCCTGGAGGGCCTCAAACGCACGCAAACACCCGGCCATCATCGCGACGAGGGAGAACTCCGCCTTGAGGCGCCCGAGGACCGCAACCCGCATTTGCGGGAGGCTCGCCCCGATGACGGCGCCCCCGCGTCGTCGACGTTCACACCCGCCCGTTGATCCGTGATCGCCTGCAACGTCTGCTCCGCGAGAAGCTCCAGGAAGCGGAGGGAGTCAGCGTGCGGCACGCCTGACGTGGAGACCACGAGGGGCGCGAACGCCCAGCCTTGGCGGGCACACCAGGGCCCGTGCTTGGAGAGAGAGCTCGCACCTCACTCGACGAATCCGCCTTTTGATTCAGTTCTGGCGGGGTTGCTGCAGGGTGTCAGGCACGAGCGATACGCATGACAACCTGCCCTCCTCGAGGATTCCGACGTGGCACATAGCACAAATTCATACATGTCCATCGAGTGCTGGCGATCTCCACCCTGCGCCACAAAAGACAGTTACAATGCGCGACAGATGCTGGGCAGTGGACAAAGTCGGGTGCGAACTGGGATATGCCTGCAGGTCAGAATGTCCTTGCACCACACAGAAGCGCTCGAAGAGCTCTTGATCACGCACAAGGCGTCTGAAATTCTTTGACCTCCGCTTGTTTTTGACCTCACTGCTCTCAGTTGTTGAGATCTATCGCAGCTGCTGCCCGCACCCGACGTGATCCAGTCATCACGCCCTGCACGAGCCGGGCACAGGTTCGGTGGAGCGGTGTGAACAAATGAGATAGTGTAGATAGGGGACGTATCGCGTTGTCTGGTGTCCTCAGTGCGAGGAGCGGCATTCTACCGCACCCGCGTTAGCGAATCAGTCTAAAGGAGCTGCGTCCCCCGTTATCAAAACCGAAAGAGAAGTGACTAGAGTGTACTCACGACAGCACAACGTCTCTGCAACCTCCCGCGTGGGGCAGTTTGTACCCCGCAGATAGTTCGTGACAGGCCCGCCTCCGTTCTTTTGGCTACCCGTTCACCAAAGACACTGAACAACGCGATCTCTTTCGTTCTCCTTAGTTCGTGGGCGTCCTCTCTTCCGGCATTTTGCAGACTCAGGGGCGTGATCTAAACGGTGAGATTGAATTCAGCACTCGAGCAGCTAAGCAGTAGCATGAGGCTGGCTTCTCTGCTGGAAATAACGTCCTAAATGCTGCAAGACAGGTCTCGTGCTCTTGGACGGGCCCCGGCTGACAGCAGAGGTGCCATGGTTGACAAATGGACGCCGAAGCCCGTGGAGTTCAGGAATCTCGAGGTTAGTCCTGAAAATCTGCAGCGCTAATTTGCGCGCGGTCACGAGGCCTGTAATGGGACGAAGGTGCGATTAAGGGTGCGGTGGCGTTCCACGAACAGGAAGGGCGGGCAGCACTCCAGAATGAGCGCCTCCTCGACGACTTTTTCGACAGATGGTCCGATATTCTTGACGCTGTAGATGCGGCGGGACAGATAAAGTGCTCAACGGATTTCGCGCGAAGACTGCCCGAGCAAGGAATAAATGTCCTGCTGGTGGGTGAAACCGGTGCAGGGAAGTCTATGCTCGTCAAGGTGGTGACAGGGGACGAGTCAATCCTCACGTCGGCGACACAAGCTGAAACATCTGAAGACAAGCGCTACAGCTCTCCGTGTCGTATCCACTGGATCGACACTCCCGGGTGCGACTCTTCCGCAGGGCACATCTGCAGAAAGTTGCGATGCCCAGATGCGCTGCCCTGACAGTGTCAGGCTGACACAGAATGCGGTCAGGTTCAAGCTTCCCCTGTCGCTGGAGGAGGCGCACAAGGAGCAACAGAACATTTTTCAGAAGCTGAGAGACAAGTGGTGGTGGCGCGCATGGAAGAACAAGATCACCTCCCGGCTGTCTTCAAAAGACTTGACGGTCACCCTACTCCACCATCTCCTGGCCTTGCAACGCACCACCCCACTCGCACGCGAAGCCCATCTCTGATTTCTTTTTGCCGCCGTGAGCAGTTGCGGCCACTCATAATGGTCTATTGCCACCGCGCATCTTCGCGCATCATCCCCGGGCCGATGGACGAGATCTTTGGACTCGCGCACGCGCAGCAAGTACCGCTGATCGTCGCGTTGACAGATGTGTGCTCAATCGACGATTCTGATCTGCGGAAGGTCCGTGACGAACTTTGCGTGCTTGCCGGTGATTACGCACGGGTTGTGGAGATCAATTCTGAGCAGAAGACAGTACGTGGCCACCAGCACAAGGTATTTCCCCCTACTCTCGTGCCCGCATTGCGACGTGGTTGCCTTGGCAGAGTGGGCGAGAGGTGTACGCCTGTCGTTACGCGACGGAAAAACGGCTGACACGCAGTACACGGGCTTGGTACAACTGATGATGCACCTGCGTGGGTAGGTGACCGGTGTGAAGCAGCTGCTCGAGAGCATCCTGGACGCGCTGCGGCCGATCGACGCGCTCCATCTGCTTGAGCCTGCGTGGTATTTACCATCCGATGCAAGGACCAAGACGACGTTGCGAAGGCATCCTTCAGCGCCGCTCGGCGCGGAGAGGGGGCATTCGAACACCGACGCCAGCGGCGGGCAATGTGGCAAGGGGCGTGTTCGTGCGTCGAGCGGCGCGGGCATCGCGGGCAGCCCAAGCAAGAAAAGGCGGACAAGCAGCGTTAGGTGATGGTCGATGAATATGAGGGGACGCAGAAGGGGGAAAGAGAAGAATCTTTGTTGTACTGCTGATTCGATTACGGACAGAAAGATGCTCGCGATTGGCACTCGGAGAGCGCCTCTCGCATCTTGATTGGCACTCAGAGAGCGCCTCTCACATCGATGCCGTATCTGAGCGCAGGAGAGCTTGTGGCACGATGGTTGCGGAACACTTTTGCATGCAGTAGACGTTGGTATGAATTTTAAAGTCAAGATACTGTCGAGCGTCAAGTCTGCGATGTAAATTTCCTAAGCTCTCGGATACGCGTGCACCAAAAGGTTTCAGGCCGCCGTTCATGTGGCGAACTCTGGGCGGCCCTGCATGAAAGAAGCACGAAGCTTGGCGATTTCTGCCTCTTGCGCCTTTATGACCTGATCGCGCTCCGACGTCTCTCGGACGTCCAAATTGTGAATTTCCGAGTACCTGCGTCCCGTGCAAAACACCGGCAATCAGTGTCCAGCCGCAAGGTCCACGTTCCAACTCAGGACACACATGGCGAGCGGGAAGCAGCACTTTACGATGCGGTCACGCGCGATGTTGAGCTCGTCAAGCAGCCGGCGCTTCTCGTCCTCCATGCCCTGTGCAAAGTAGAGCACAGATGACGTCAGGGCCAGGGGCGAGACAGAGGCGCTTGGCAGCAAATCGCGACACAGCATGAGCAGGATGCCAGGAGGGGACCTTGATGAGATCGCGGAGGCGCTGGGCGTCAAGTCTGAGCAGCGAGGCCTCCGCTTGTGCTTTCTCCTGCTGCTCCTCCACTGTCCGCTTCTGCAACTGAAGGTTGTGCGCCTCAGCCTGGAGCTGTCGGATCTGCCCCTCCGTTCGTGCCTTGTACCCTTGGTGCTCTGCGTACTGCTCACGCAGCGATTGCTCAAGCGCGTCGCTCTTGGTGCGCAGTTGCACGATAAGCTGTTCAAGTTGCGTCTTTTCTTCCTCGAGACGCTGGATGACGAGCTGAGCGCGGTCGAAGTCCGTCACTGCCTGGCGGTGTTTCTGGGCGAGCAGGTCCATCTCCTCCTTCAGCTGCTGGCACATGGACTCAGCCTGCAGGCGCTGCTGGCTCTCCGACCGCACCTGGAACTCGAGGCCAGCAATCTTGGCCGCGAGCTCGTCTTTCTCGCGCTGCAAGCGGATGAGATGTTCCTTGAGCCGAGGGTCCTCTGGCACAATCGACGCGAGCTGGGCGCGCAGCGACTGGAGTTCCGCCTCGAGCCGCTGGTTCTTGACGGACAGAGCATTGATGGTGTCCTTGAGCGCGTCGCCCTCAACGCGCAGCTGATTAGTGTCGCGCTCGTAGTCGTGCCTGAGTCGGATGTTGTCTTGTTGCACATCCGCCAGCGAGCGCGCAAGTTTTCGGTTTTCCTCCTCGACGAGGGGGAGCCGCGCCAGCTGGTCGCGCAGCTTGCGCATCTCTGCCTCGTACGGCTCGAAACGACGGAGCGTCTGCTCGAGATCGATCCGTAGCTTGTCGCGCTCGCTAGTCAGAACAGCACGCTCCTGCAAAAGGCTTGCCGCCTCTGCACGCGCGCTTTGCAGATCCTGCGTCAGGATTGCAGCCTGCTTGTCGAGATCTGCGATTCTTTGCTGCAGGGTCTTGATCGTCTGCTCAAGCGCGCGGAGTCGTTCAAGCTCCCGCTCAAGGTCCTGCTGACGCGCTGCTGAGTTGTCAAGCAATGAGCGCAGCCGGGAAACCTCCGCGTCAAGCTGGCGGCGGTCCTCGAGGAGCGACGCAATTCGCTGCCCAACTTCCTTGAGCTCCACTTGCATCCGATCCGCGCGCACGCGCTCGTCCATCAGGTCCGTCTCCAAACGCAGCGCCTTCTCTCGCTCCGCGATTGCCTCCTGGTTCAGCGCAAAGACTTTGCCGTTGAGATCCTCAATCGTGCGGTCGCGGTAGGCCATCTCCGACTGGAGCTGAGTGACATTCTGCTGAACTGCCACAAGCTCAACAGAGAAATCGTTGCGCTCTGTGGTCATACGTCGATCGTGCGCCTGAAGTGAGTCCAGGTCCTCCTGCAGAAGCTGCACAGTCCGCTTGAGCATCCTCACAAACTCCACCTCCTCGCGAGTCTTGACCGACATGAGCCGCATCCCCGTCGCAGTTCCTCGCATCACGCTTGACGGTTGTTCCCCCTGCGCAACAAGCTCAGCGACGAGCTGTCGCGCGGTACCGGAGCTCTGCCCCTTTCGCGGGTCGGCGAGAATGTGCATGTCAACATACACTCCGCTGCCGCGGTGCTCGTCCTCCGCGTTGTGCATTCCAACGACTTCAAGGCGCGTCGTCTCGACCGAGAGACAGTGCGCCACGTCCTGCACCGTCTCCTCTTGCAGGCGTTTTCGTGCTGCTGCATCAGTCACCATCCGCTGCTCATGATTGAGCAGCAGTGTAACAGGACACACCTGTCGTTGCCACTCTGCGTGAGCTGCCCGTGGAACGCGAGTGTAGCCAGCCCCCGCAAAGCAACGCAACCACACCAGGCGCCCGGCAACCGACACCCTAGACCATGTTTCCCGAGGCTACACGCGGTATAACTGCAGCGCAGGGGCTGGGAATCCTGGGCGCAGAGCTTTGGGGTGCAGGCGGGCGCGGGGCAGAACCTCCTGCGCTTCGCGGGCACGCATCTCGTTGCGCAGGCGGTTGGCTACCTCCTCGGCTGTGCGCACCTCGTGCTGCAACCGAGCAAGCTGCGAGTTGTCCACGGAGCCGTGCGAGCCCTTGGCCCCTGCACGCAGCGCCTGGCACATTTCGACGTACAGCCGCCCGTCGACCGAGTTTGGCGCGCGCCACGACGCCTGGATCGTGCGGTCGTAGATGTTGCCGGGCCCATCCGGAGAGCCCTGGTCCGCAATCATGGCAAGGGTGTCTTCGAAGATTGCCACCTGAGGACGCGTGGATCGAGCCGTCTTACCGCCCGCCGCGCAGATAGCGCCTGGCAAGCGTGGCGCGCACGCAAGGGCGCGAGGGGGCACCTGGATGTCCTGCAGCTCTGTGGTTGTACGCGTGACGGTCGTGACAAACGTATCGAATTCCCGCGAGCCGGCCACTTGCCGCGCAAAGCCCAGCGAAACCTGGCTCCCCTCGATGCCGGAGACCAGCTGCCGCACCTCCGAAAGAGTTTTCTGGTCTGTTGACGACCCGTCGACGGTGATGAGCTGGTCGGACGGCTTGACCGTGCGGGAGAGCTGACCACCGCGAAGGAGCGACTTGACATACATTGCGCCATCATCCTCTTGGGCCAGCACACAGTGCACGCCGGCGCCTGTGGGCCCATTGCGCGCTGTCAGTCCACCGCGCGCAGTGCCAAACGCGGCGGTCCCGCTGCCGGCGACCTCCTAGGTAAACGTCCGGCAAACCGTGGCGAGGGGGACTGGCGCTGGCTGGAGAGGGAACGAGGCTTGTACCGCCTGCCTGCGGCATACTTTGGGTGTTGCCGTTCGAAACCGGCTTCGCGAAAGGGAGCAACGACATCGTCCACCGCTGTCGCGCTGCGCACTCCTACGATGCCCTGCTGGGGAGCCCACATGCACGTCAGATCCCGAAAAACACAGCGAACAGGCCAAGGGTCACCCTCTTCCTGAAGTGTTGTCACCGTCATAGGGATCGGAGGGTCCCAACCTGGCGCGGAGAGGCACTCAAGGGGTGGTGCCTGTTCCTTCGCCTGCTCGCAATCACGGCAGCTTCCTCTGCAGTTGGTCACGTAACGCTCCGCCGTCATGCAAAAGTGGACCACTTTGAAGATGGATTTGGGATCCACAACGACACGCCATTTCAAAATTGGATCTGTTGCCGGCTCTGGGCCCCTGGGTAGGCCGACGGCAGCAGCGGCATGAACATGAACGCAAACTCGTCCTTCATGAGTAACCTTCGTGGAAATCGTCCTGCGACGGCAGGTGGCTCGCGAAAGCGTGGCCTTGCGGCAGCGGACGACAAGGAGAACCTTGGACCAAACGTGGACAACTCTCTCGTTGGGAGGGTAACCAAAACGTCGAAGTTGACGCGGCCGCGCACGGCCGCCTCGATCCAGCAGAGCAAGAACAAGGATGATGTGAGGGCGCCTGAGCCTGCCCCTGCGCCCCCAGCTGAGCCTGAGGAGCCTGCAGAGCCCGAGCACCCGCTTGCAGTCGAGCTCAAGCAGAGCGAAATCGACTACAAGGCGGCGCTTGCGATCAAGATTAAATCGACCGGCCGTAGCCGTAAGGACGAGGAGGCAAAGATGCAGCAGCAGAAAGATCTCATCATCCATCTACGCAAGGCGCTTAGCGACCTTGTGGACAAGCGCGACGCGATCGTGTCACGCTTTGTCGATCAGCACGAAGCCTCGTCGGCTGCAAAGGAAGAGGCCAATGCCCGCATTGCTGAGCTGGAGGCTGACGTTGCACGCGTGAGTGCTGAGATGGCCACGGGACAAGAGGCGTTTGCAGCACTTCAGGCTCAGTTCGACACGCTGGAGGCAAACCATAAGGAGACCGTGGAGCTCAACGCGCAAAGCGAGGCGGCTCTCGTATCAGAGAAGGCAGCACGCGCGGCAGAACAAAAGGAAGCGGCTCAAGTCCGAGCTGAGCGAGAGTCTGTGACGGCGGAGCGCGATACTGCCAAGTCTCTTGCGGTTGAGCGCCAGGAGAAGCTTGACAGTCAGCAGGTGAAGCACGAATCCGAGCTGGAGGCGCTCCGCACGCAGCTAGGGCAGGAGATGGTTGCAGCACATGAAAACAAGACGAAATTCAACAACCTATCAGAGGAGTTTGCAGAGCTAAAGACAAAGTTTGCGGTGATGGAAGAGGCATGGAAGGCATCCAAGGCAGAGGTGGAACGTCTGCAGGCTGTTGAGGCCTCACACAAGGAGTCGGCGACCAAGCTTCAGGAAGAGAAGGATGCGCTCTCGAAGAACTTAATCGAGATGCAGGCTCGCATGGATGCCAAAGAGCAAGGTCATGCGGATGCAGTGAAGGGTATGGTGATGGGCCAGGAGCTGCAGGCAACGCGTATCAAGGAGCTCGAGGCAGCGCGCGGAGAGGCGCAAGAAGAAGTGCGCGCAGCCAAGGCGGAGGTGGACGAAGTGCAAACCGCGCTGGCTCAGGAGCGTTCCGCTGCGCAGCAGGCAGGCATTGAACTGCGCCTTGCCGAGACACAGCTCCAGCAGATGACGCAGAACCTCGAGGCCAAGGCCGCTGAGGCTGAGGCGATGCGAGTTGAGATGGCGGCTATTGTGCAGGACAAACAGAAAATGTCGGAGGCAATGGCTGTGCTGCAGACCGAGTACGAAATGTACAAGAAGCAGGTTGGCCTCCAGGAGACGCAAATGGACCAGATCGAGAAGCTGTGCAAGGCGCAGGCGGAAAGCATGCAAGTTCAGGCTGCCAAAAACGCTACCGAGGCGGACCTGCTGCGGGAACGTGCGCTGGTCGACCAGCTCAAGGCACAGCTCGATGAGGCAAAGATGAAGCTTCACAAAGCAGAGACTGCACGACGTAAAGTTTTCAATGAGCTACAAGAGGTCAAGGGCAACATTCGCACTTTTTGTCGCCTTCGCCCAGCGAGCCGCCGCGAGAGTGGCGGCGAAGGTGCATGCCCGATTACGATGGACGACGACAACGGACAGGTGCTGCTGCCTTACAACAACGTCACCAACGACTTCAAGTTCGATCGCTGCTTCGACCAGAACTCGACGCAGGCCGACGTTTTTGAGGAAGTCAAGAATTTTGTGCAATCCGCTCTTGACGGTCCGAATCCCGAAGCCGAACCCCTTCCGGAATGTGTTGGCGGCCCAGGCGGTGGCGGTGGCAATTCTTGTGCTCGGTGCTCATAAAACCCCTATCGTGGCAGGATACAACGTGTCGTTGTTGGCGTACGGGCAGACCGGTGCGGGCAAGACGCACACTATGCTCGGCGCTGAGGGTGAGCACCGTGGGATCATCCCCCGCTCGATCGAGCAGATTCTCCAGACGGTCAAGGAGACCAAGGAGAACGGCTGGCAGTACACTCTCCAGGCATCGTTCCTTG
>ENA-UOXV01004791-UOXV01004791.1-marine-metagenome-genome-assembly--contig:-NODE-4791-length-15265-cov-6.304011_pt1 | contig 15265 bp, 19 predicted proteins | sample MGYA00238165_ERZ766961 | MGnify/ENA primary metagenome ERZ766961 (study PRJEB28924, sample SAMN03173240) | marine metagenome | biome: Marine; feature: Water; material: Subsurface seawater | place: North... | reverse complement strand
TGGGAAGTGACTTATGTGTGCTAGCCATGACTTATGTGTGCTAGCCGGTCACATCACCTGAGCTTGCGGCCGAGATTGGCGCCGCGCCGCGGACGGCAGCCGCCCCAGTGACCGGGCCGGCGGCGGCGAACGCCCCGCGCCCGGCAGGGCGTGACACCAGGGCGCGCCGTCCTCGCAGGGCTCCGCTTTATGAACCACTCCCCCCCCCTCCCTCCCGTACAAAGTGGACACGTCTCGTCCACCCCTCCGTACTAATTGGACGCGCCTCGCCCCCCCTCGCAGGGCTCCGCTTTATGAACCACTGTCTCGAAAAGGAGTCGCCCGGGGCGCGCGCGCTCATCGTCCACCCCTCGCCCCCTGAAGCTCGGCGCGATCGCACCGCTGCCCTGGGTCCCAGCATTGTGGCCACTCTCGGTAAAGTGATCCGTTGGGTGCACCCCTAGTTTAGGTGCTGATTCCGCTGCGGGCGCGGTCGTGCGGCCAGGTCAACCACCGCGGGGTGGTGTGCGTGGCGGCGTACGCGGCGCGCGACCTTTGCCCGGGCGAGGAAATCACGCTGCGTTACGAGGACACGACGGACGAGGAGTTCTTCGCCTCGCTCTGCGGCCACTCGAGCCACTAGCGCTCGGAGGCGCGCTGCGGTGCCGCGGGCGGGGAGATGCGGGGCACGCTCACGCGGCGGGGGTGGAAGTGGGGGTCGTGGGTGGGGGGTCGTGATGTGCGCTGCGTTGCGAAGAACAATGAAACGAGAGAGATGTGTAACGGCGTTGGGACGGCGTTATGAAACTGTGCGAAGCACAGCGATGGACCTGGGCCAGCGCGAGATAAAAGAGCGGGCAGCGATGCGAGAGAGAAGTACAAGACGGGAGATGTTGTACGCTTACTGAAAACGAAAGCAGTCATGAAGACCACAAAGCGAGAGAGTGCGGCGCGCCGTGAGCCGCCCGCTCACGGTTGAGTGACTTTATAAAGAATGATGTACGAGTTTTGACCGCAAGCACGAGAGGGCGCAGACATCGTGCATCGTTATCAATTGGGGACTTGCCCAAAAACGACGTGCACAGAGGATCACGCGAGGGCGCAGACATCTTGCGGGGAGCGGGTCGGTAGCCTCGGAGGGGAGGGAACAAAGCGGCGGAAAAGATGCAATCCATTCACCTGCGATGCTCAGTCTTGCCGCTTCTGCTACTTGTGGCAGTGTTTGCCCCCGCGGATGCCATAGACATCATCAACATCGCGGGTCTAAGCACTAGGCTCGTGTGGTGCTGTTTGGGCACGGTTGCGAACCGAGCGCGTCCTGCGCTGCGAGGCAGCGATGGCGCTGTGGCAGACCGAGTGCTTGCGCCTGTGCCAGCTGTGCAAATGAAACGCTCGCAGTCTTTCCCTTGCCTTGCCACCCTATCGCTGCAGAAGTGCTGCCCAGAGATCCGTGGCCGGAAAAGAGAAGTCCGTCGGCGCGACATCCATTCCTGATAGAAACGCTACCGAACGGCCAGATCCGAAAAAGCGAACTTATCAATTGGGGACTTGCCCAAAAACGACGTGCACAGAGGATCACGAGAGGGCGCAGACATCTTGCGGGGAGCGGGTCGGTAGCCTCGAAGGGGAACAAAGCGGCGGAAAAGATGCAATCCATTCACCTGCGATGCTCAGTCTTGCCGCTTCTGCTACTTGTGGCAGTGTTTGCCCCCGCGGATGCCATAGACATCATCAACATCGCGGGGCAGTGCGGTGGTGGAGCATACGTCGCGTCGGCGGATGGCGGCATGGTGATTTCCTGCTCGGCATGGCACTAGGAAACAGTCCGCTGGTATTGATGAGATTGTCTCACTGTGTCTCGTGAACAGTTTGGGTCTGCAGTGGGGCAGCGTGCCCTTGCGTGCCCGCGTAGGGAAGGTTGAGCACTGACAGAACTGGGCCGGGGTTCACAGGGAGTAAGCCGGTTTCCCTTTCTTGTTGGGACGGCATTATCTCCTGATGGCACAAAAGTCGCGATAAAGCAGTGCGACTGGAATTTGCAATTGTCGTGGCGTGACTGCATGGTGAAGATCCTGGACCTCGCAACCAATCAGCTGGCCTTGCTCGCAGGCAGGCCAGTTTGCGGAATGCAAGATGGGACCGGGGCGAGTGCAGGGTTTGGTTACGGAGATGATATTCACGGCGTGGCATTCATGCCGGATGGGAACAGTGTTCTGGTCGCAGACGGTGCCAAACCGAAAGAGCCCTCGTAGACGTTTTCACTGGTTGATGGAATTTTCATGCTGCGCCTGGGCTGGATCGATGCAGTCCTCACTCCAGAATGCGACTGACGCACCGACATGTGACGACAGGCACTTCGGATACTGCTGCTATTCGCCAAGTCAGGCTCTCGGATGGTAATGCCGTGCCTGCAGGACATGTTTTAATCGCGTGCCGAGTAATTACCACCTTGATACCATGACAGCTGTGTGATATGCGCTGGCGACATTCCAGGCCTAACCACAACACTTGCGGGGGGAAGTATTGGCTTGGTCGATGGGGTTGGAATGTCTGCACGATTCAACTGGGTCCATGCCACCTCGCTTGAGTTGAAACCTTGACCGCTCGATTCACTGGACACCGCGCCCAATGCGCTGCCCTTTGAAACGATTATGATTTCTCATTCAGATTGGAGGTCTACACGTGCTGCCGGATGCGTCGGCAGTGATCATTGCAGATACCAAGAACAACCGCATCCGTAAGCTATCGCTGACCACCCTCTCCGTAACAACCCTCGCTGGAGGGGGAAACTACTGGCTTCCGAGCGACGGAGTGGGGTGGCCGGTGCGTTCCTTCTCGATTCCATCGCAAAAGACGCGTACGCACAGTATGTAGATGAACTGCTTGCACGATCCTACCAGCACATTCATCAGAAGCTCTGTGCTTCCTCAGATTGGAGATAAGGTGGACGGAGCTTTCAACGTGGCAAAGTTCGATCGGCCGCGCGACTTGGTCTTGTCTGCAGATGCAACGACGGTGATGCCCCCGTCTGTCTGTTGCCGATTCTGAAAGTTTTCCACTGGTGGATGATGTAGTCGGTGCTCCCAGGTGTACGTGGCGGACGAGAAAAACACAGCGATTCGTGCAGTGAGGCTTTCAGATGGCTTCACCACAACGCTTCACGAAGTTCCGATTGAGCCGCGAACAGTCACACTGTCAAGCGCAGGCCACATGTTCATCGACGGATCTGATGTGGCGGTCACCGACAACGCCGCAGTGTTTGAGCTCCAAATAATCGACCCTGTTTCGTCTGTCATCGCTCCTGTCACTTCATATGCCGGCATGTTTGGCGCCCATGCAGACATCGTGTCTTCTACTGATCGCATCATCTTGGCGAGAAATTGGTGTGTACCCGCGCATTCCTTACTGTCCGATACGATTTTATGATTTTGGTTTTGCACCGCTGATCGTTTGAGCTGCATGTTTCGTCTTCAGGGGAGTCGGGAAACAGTCCTGCATTTCTTCAATTTCGTTTGTGGCCTGCGACTTCGCCGGGATCTTGCCGAAATATTGGTACTTGATGCCGCCTCAACATCCCCAGTCGACCACTCCACTGCAAGGGGCTTGTGTTGCTGTAGACGCAAGTTCCCTCTCGACTCTCTTCCCCTCTGCGAGCGTCAAGTGTTGGCACCACCCCTCAGGGACGGCGCCGCGTGTCGAAGCTGCTCACGTTGTGGTGACACCCAGTACGCCAAAACTCCGTGCACGGCACTTGACGTGAGTCAGCAATCCCCATCCAAGCCAGTCCTCCATGTGTGTGTTGAGTTCTGCGCAGCGTGGCCTTCTCGTACCGCCCGGCTGATTTCCATGCCACTGCAGAATGTGCAATGCGAAAACTGCGCAGCTTGCCCGGTGGGCCAGACTCGTCAGGGATGCTCTGGAAACAGCCCGGGCGCGTGTGTCGCGGACGGGGGCCCGATGCCAACCACCACTCCTGTGGCTGCGGCTGGTGCGGGCGGAGGCACCTCCGGGGGAACAAGCTCAGGCTCAGGTGGCTCAGGTGGCTCCGGCGCCATCTTGCCGCCGTCCGGTGACGCCACGGGCGCTATCGTGGCCGGGTCAGTGGCAGGCAGTGTGTTCCTGTGCTGTCTCTGCGGCGGCTTTTTTGTGTTCTTTTACCGACACAGGAATGGCCCGCCGACACCTCCCGGGACCAGTCTTTCTAGCCACGCTCGCTTTGTTTTGACTGTGCGCGCCGTGTCCATGCAGGGACGATGAGGGTTGGACGCCTAGAGAACGACGCAAGTTTCTCAGGGCGTGCAGACGGCGCAGCCTCACGTGCTACGATGATATGTCGAAAGACGACTTCTTCGCGGTGGCGCGCGACATGGGAACCAAAAACGCGACGGAAGTTGACCAGCATGCCAAGGCGCTCCATTTCTGGACGAGACGGGAGTCAACGATCGAAGAAGGGGACCCGAAAGCAGCAGCCGATGTGCGCAAGCAAGGGCTGTTTGACCGCCTGCATTTGGACCGGCTGCATTTCCCGGGATTCCACAATGAACGGGACGCCCCCAAAGATGGAGCCCCGGGCGCTGCACACCACGCGGGCTATCTGGACTACCTGCGCAGAACAGCCGCGGGGCTCGCTCATCCCTTGGAACACGCCTGGCACGCGGCAATGCGCCGCAACACGGCACCGGAGGCGCAGATGGCAGCGGCCGAGGTTCTTGCTACCAGCCCCCGCCCTTCCCCGCATGCATCGCGCGCTCTGGTTGGCTTGGCACGGCAGGGCCAACAGTGGTTATGGCGCTGCGCTCCGCGCAGGCGGGGTGCCGCGAAGCCCCGCGCCGCGAGCTTGCTGCGTCCACAGTGCGGGCGCTGACGCCGCCATCTGGCCCGGGTCTGTGCAGGTCGGCTTCAGCGCCAAGACCGGGTCCTTCCGCGCCCAGCCCGGCGGGTCCTTTCGCGCGCCGCCGCCCGCGGGATCGTTCCGGATGGCGCTCCCCTCCACCGCTTCGTTCCGCGGCGATCTGCCCGGCCCGCCGCCACGCCGCCTCCAGCAGCCGCTTCCTGCGCCATCTGGCGAGCTGATCAGACCGCCGCCTCCTCTGGCTCCACCGGCGCTCCTCGGTGCGCCTCGCCGGGGGCAGCTCAAAACGTACCGGCTCCGCGACGGCACGCCAGTCACACTCCCGGAGCACGGCTCTCCGCCGCGCTCCCGCCCTGCAGGCCAGGGCGCAGACTGGGGCGCAGAAGCGTTTGCGGGCCCTGGAGCTGGCCCGGCTGCTCCTATTCGCCAAGACTACCGTGGTCGAGGGGCAGTGGCCCAGCCGGCGTGGTCGGGAACGTGGTCGGGGCCGAGTGCTCAGCGGGCGGAGTCACCTCTTCGGCCAATGCGCCTACGGGATGGATCGACCGTGATGCTGCCTGAGCGAGGGTCTCTGTCAGGCCGCGCCACACCGCTGCAGCTGTCCGTGCAGCCTTCAGGCGTGGCCTTGAGGACTGAGCCAGGTCTTGGGGGCACGAGGAGACCAGCTTTATTCGAGGGAACTGACAGCTTGGCGCCGCCTGAGGGCTCGTGGGCGGCGCACTTTCTGAGCAGGCGAGCTGAGGAGTACACCTCTGTCTAAGCACTAGGCTCGTGTGGTGCTGTTTGGGCACGGTTGCGAACCGAGCGCGTCCTGCGCTGCGAGGCAGCAATGACGCTGTGGCAGACCGAGTGCTTGCGCCTGTGCTGGGGTTCATGGTGTTTCTGCTTCAAAGAACCCAGCTGCGCGAATGAAACGCTCGCAGTCTTTTTCTCCTTTTGCTACGAAGTCTTCCATAACGTTTCGTGAGGCTCCACTCATCGCTACTACGCAACGGTGCAAATTTTCTTTTGTTGCGAAGAAGCGCTGCCCAGAGATCCGTGGTCGGAAAAGAGAAGTCCGTCCCTCAGGCGCGATGTCCAGACCTGAAGGCCCGGCGAAGGGACAAATCACGAGGCTGTGCATCATGCCGCACTCTCCCCCGTGCGTCAATGTTGGCGCTACGGCGGCAAGCCCCCCATCAACCAGAGATTCGCCCGCGTACAAAATGCCGTCCTTGTAGCTCGTGTCGAACGGCGAGATTAAGTCGAGCGGGTGAAAATCGTGCGGAATATGGCACGTCGCCTTAAGACACTCAACCAAATTCTGATTCGAGCTCCATTTCGTGAAGTCTTTTCGCTGACGTGGGGTTTCGGCCGACGCAGTTACCACCACAAGCTCAGGTCGGTTGGCGCGATGGGCGTCCTGCCCCTGCGCGGCAAGCGCTGCCTCGACGCCAGACATGTTCTGGCATTGAAGCGAGTATTCGATTGCCAGTTCGAGATGATCTGGAGCCTTTGCCATGACAGCAGCTACAAGCGCCCCGCCACTGGTCCCCACTATGTGTGTTACCCGCTCTAGCAGGGCTGCGCCATGGCGCTGGAGAGAACGAGCCGCGCCCAACTGGTATGCTGCCAGACAGCCAGATCCGGAGAAGCACAGTGCTACCGGCCCAGAGCCGGAGCGACCCAGCGCCTTGGCTGCATTCATTGCAGCGTGTCCCTCCAGGCTAGAATCACGGCCGACTTGCGCACGGTGAATTTCTCTCCAAAATCTGGTGTCTTGATTGAACGTTGCTGACGATCCATTTGTCCGACGCGTGCATCTATAAATGCTCTTGTTTATTTTACTTATTGTTTACACTCGGCGTCATAACAATCGTCACCACAAAAACGTTACAAAACATGACAAAAGAAAAGGCATTTTCCTCTGCCTGTTCCGCGTAGGACGGACAGCTGACTCGTTGTCATGCCGCCGTCCTGGAACTTCATCAAGAGGAACATCAGTTCGCGCAGCGGCGTCTTTGCGCAGCTCCGGCAAAAGAGTACGGAGGAACAGACTCGACTGATCGAGTCCTCCGAGGTCATCTGCGCAGCTCTTCTCGACGAGGTGCACCGCGATGTTCTTGCTGTGAATGAGGAGGAGTACCTGCAGCGAGTTGCTTCTGTCGATCGCATCCTCGGGGCGCATGGTGGCGGCCACAATGCAACGGTACGATTTTGGGCCGCCATGTGGTTAATACACGGAGAGCACATTGGATTCGGTAAATGATGGGGGCTCCAGGTTCACGAAGCTGTGGGCAACACAAGGTGCTCAATGCCTGGACCGCCCGCAGGTTGGAATCATGCTTACTGGGGTCATGGTCGACAACCTGCTCATCGGAGGGTAAGCTTTATGGCACCTACGCTGTCGCAGCGCCGTCTTCGTTTGTGATCCACGCTCAGCACGCGTGCCTCGCGGCTGAGCGCCTGTGCCTTGACAGGCCGGCAATGGGGTCCGGCAAGATTCAGAAAGGCGACAAAATCATCAAGGTTGGCCTGGCATCCGTGCTGAGGCCCATGTGGACATCCTGTGCACGCCCGAATGCGGCGCTAATCTCTTGTGCTTTGCAGGTGGATGGGGAGCCGGTGAGCGCCGCAGGTGTTGATCACGCGCTGATCGGAAACGACGTGCCCGGCTCTCTGATTCGCTTGACAGTGATCAAGGAGGGGAGTGGCGCCGAGGAGGAGGTGGCGATCACGCGCATGGCCACGAGCAAGATCGCGGACAAGCGCAGGATGTTTGAGCTTTTCTCGGAAATCAAGGACGCGTACCTCAAGTCCAAGGGCGGCGACAGCGGGCTCTTCGGCGTCAAGATCCCTGGGGTCGACTTGGGCGGTGGGATCGACATCTCCGAAAGAGTTGACGAGGCGCTCAAGCTCTGGACCAAGATGCAGATGCGAGAGGCTAGCGGCCCTCCCTCCTCCTTCCCTTCTCCGTCTCTCCCGCCGCCGTCAGACCCTGGGCTCGTGCACGGCACGCCGTGTGCAATACCCGTGGCTGCTAACTCGCTAGATGCATGAACAGACGGCGCATACCAACGAGCAGACCAACCACGTTCTCCAGTTGCAGAAGTCGAGTCACGAGCACCTCGAACTGGTCCTGCTCCCGTCGTACTCATGTCCTACAGACTTGTCAGGCGCAGACCAGACAAGTTCTGTCAGCATGCGCTGCAAAGGTGCCGCGTTTGCCCAGCGCAGCTACTCTGATCTGGTTTAGGGTGGTGCAGATCCGCGTCAATCTTGGGAAATTGCACGCATGGTTGCTACCCCCGAAACCCTGTGCTGCCTTCTCGGCTACGCCGGTTCTCTCAAACAGAGAGGGCGTGCAATCACGCGACTTTATTGTGTGACTTCTCATGCCCCTTCAGGCACGACCGGGACCTCGCCTTCTATGCCGAACAGGACAAGAAGCATGAGGACGAACGCCGCCTCGCGGCGGAGAACCAGCGCGAGTGGGAGTCCCGCGTGGCGGAGCTCGAGCGCTTGCTAGTTGAGTCGCGCACCAAGTGCGACGAGCAGGTGCATCTGCTCGCCGCCGCGTGCGAGGAGCGTGACACGAACGCGGCCGACAGCAAGGCTGCCCGGGCCGACGCCGCACGGGAGCATGACGCCCGTGCCCTCGCGGAGCACGAGCGGGACGAGCTCGCTGCACTGCTCGCCAAGATGCGGGAGCAGCTCAAGACCTTGCAGGATCAGCTTCACGACGTTGAGGCGGAGCGCGACGCGTTGAGGCGCGAGTGCGCGGGGCTCAAAGAAGAGGTTGCCAAGCTGCACGACCAGGTCGAATCGATGGAGAAACAGCGCGACTCGCTGCAGAAGCAGATCAAGGAGGCCAGTGCATCTGCGTCCAAGGAGACGGAGGAAGCGCTCGCCGCGCTCCGGCTCAAGATCAAGGCCCTCCAGGACCAGCTGCACGCTGCGGAGGAGGCGCGCGACGTGAACGCGCGCGAAGCGGCAGCAGCTGGCAAGCGCTGCTCTCAGGCCGAGCAGGCGCTGGCCAAGTCCACCGCGGAGTGCGAGGACCTCCGCGCCCTCGTCGCGAAGCTTCGTACGCAGCTCGCAGAGAAGACTGCCGCGGCCGAGGCCGCTGTGTCTGAGCGCGACCGCGTCAAGGCCGAGCTCTCGGTCACCCAGGTGTGCGACACGCATGCCCGCCGATGGGCAAAGCAGTGCGGCGCGCGCGCCTCCCAGCTGAATGCTGCTCTCCACTCACCCTCATGCGAGCGCCCGCAGGGGCGCCTGAAAGCCGAGATCGACGAGAAGACGCGCGCGGTGCACGAGCGTGACGCCGCCGTGCGGGAGCACAAGCCCTGCGCGGGCCTCATCGCCGACCTGCGCAGGCAGCTCGCCGATCTGTCTGCGCAGCGCGCGCTGCCTCCGACTCCTCCTGCTGGCCCGCCGCGCCGCGCCGGCGTCGGCCTGTTGCTGCACCAGGACGAGGTCAGCCTTTCTCTGCCCCCGTTTTTGCCGGCGCCACCCACCTTGTCTTCCTCGACTTGGTCAGTGAACGCACGCTTTGCCCCAGGTCGACAAGCTCATCGTCGTCGAGAAGCTCACGACGGGAGGCGCGGCCGAGGACGACGGACGGATCCGCCCGGGCGACATCCTCCACTCGGTCGACGGCAAGCCGGTCACCGACATGGATATGGCCCCGAAGCTCATCGCAGGAGATGAAGGCACCGAGGCACGCCCTTGCCGCGCCCCCCTCTCCGTCCGCGATGCGTTGCGCCGACCGGCCTGCAACCCGTCACCTTGCGCACCGCCTCAAGAGCCGTACCGCCTGTCTGGGCAGATCATTCTGGAGATGGAGCGCCCTGAGACCGGAGTGGTCTCCTACTACACAATGAAGCGCAAAGTCGTCAACAACCTCGGCGCAACTGTCGCGGTGCACGATGTTCACCATGAGCATCGCACGGGCATCACTCCGCGTGGGGCGCGGTAACGACTGAACGATCCCTGCGATCGCGAACCCAGACCCTCGTGCATTGCCAAGCGAGCCAGTTCAAATCGAAGTCATAAACCGCACACGTCCGTGCTCAGCTCTGTTCACAAATCACGTGCGATGCATCGCAATTGCGTGATACCGCTGGAAATCACGCACGACGTCCACGGAGATAGGCCCTGCGGCTCTCAAGCGCCTGCTGGGTCCACTGGAACTCCTCCTGGAGTCGCTTCAGCCTGCGCGGCCCACCCACCGTCAAAAGCAACCCAATACGAACCATGCAGCGCAGCGAGGAACCTCGTCCGAGGCGCGCGAGGATCCACGGCACCGTAGAGGCCAGCGGGGGGAGTTGCAGACCGCTCGGCTGCTGCCGGTGATGCAGGAGGCTTGGGCTTCCGGGGTGTGGCAGACGCTGAGGCGCAGCCTGGCGAGCGAGACGGCGAAGAGTGCGCGCCACTGTTGCTACCGCTTCCGCCCACGGAACTCGCCGAACCCCTGGCGGGCCCGCGATCTGCGCATGGCGTGAGGGGTTGCATGCCCGCCGCGGAGATGCGCGCTTCGTGCGCGTCGGGCGTCAGCGGCGAGGACGTGGCTGGTATATGCGCCACCGAACGGGGGGGTGATGCAGGGGACATGGGGCCCTCGTTCGGGATGAGGAAGGACGAGCTTGATTCGAGAGAAGCTCGGCTGGCGACGCTGCTGATCGAGACGTGGCTGGCGATACTGCTGTTGGCCTCGCGCAGCGCATCGCCCTCTGCGTTCGCGTCCGGGCAAGAACCGAGAGAAAGAAGGCACGATTCGTCAGAATCTGCGCTCACGCGCGACACCTCGACGCTGGTTTCCCAAGCGTTGTGGCCCGTACCCACGGCTGCTGTCCCAGGAGCAGTCGTGCTGTTCGAAGCGTATCCCTCTCCATCTTCCCGGGGAACCAGAGTCGCGGTGATCGAGGGGTTCCTGGCATCTCCGATTTGGGAGTCTCTCCGAAAGATGACTTGACGCTCATCGGGAACGTCAGAGGACAGAAAGAAGGGGAGCCCGAGTTGGTGTTCTCCGCTCGGCCACGCCAGACGGCAGTCAGGTCCCTCCACAGCCTGCGCGATCTCAGCGTAGCGCTCTCGGACAGCGTCGATAACTTGCAGCTTCACAGCACACCTCCGCACAGCTCCCTGTGCACGCCAACAAACACCTGGTGAGATTGTCGGTCTAGCGGGGCGGGAGCAGGTAGCCGGATGCGGATTACCTGCAGAGCTCTGGCCGCATCCCGGTCGACTTCACTCCCCACAGCAGCCCTCTTCGGAGAAAACATTGCCTTGGCTGGCATGCGCTCCTAATGCCCCAGCAGAGGAGCTCGCCGCGACGCAGGTGTGCGCGGCCAGCACACTTGGACGGGCAGGTTGGCGCGGCTGTATGATGTCAGAGTGGAATGGTCCCATAGAGAAATACCGTACCAGCCATTTCTCCCGGCTTACACAGCAGGCAAACTTATGGCGGATTCTCAGAAAGGGCCCTCCGGGGAAGGGGGCGCTCGGCGGCCCCCGCGTCCGGGCAGTATGGCGGCAATCCGCGCAGAATTTTGCTCGCTCGAATAGTCTTTCCTAGTGATATCTAGGATGCCTCGTGTTGTCTTCGCGAACGATGCACCTCCTGTCGACAAAAAAGATGGTGCGTCCAGGACCAACGACAGCCCATTGGTCCTGGACGACCTTACTTCGAGGAGCAGAGAATGGCGTGCGAGCCGGGGTCGGCCTGGGCAAGTTCAGGAGCAACGAGATGTGCTTATCGCCCAGCTCTCAGCTGAAAAGCGAGATTTGCGGACAACATGCACCTCGCTGCGTGCAGCGCTTCAAGACGCGATCGAGCATTCGGCCGAGTACTGTGACAGCGCCGTGTACTTCAAGCGCCGTTTTTCCATCGCAGCGCCGTTCCACGCCTGGCATGAGCAAGTGTGTTGCGTCCGTGATGGCGCGCGAGAGTCCGAACACGTACGCCGCGAGCGGCTTCAGCGCATGATGCTGAAGGCGCTCCTGAGCTGGCGCTGCTGCGCACGCGTGGCACGCGCAGAAGGCCAATGGAGAACAGCGTGCGACCGCTTTATGCATCATCGGAGAAACCGTACACTGCAGACACGATCGCTCAGCGTTTGGGTTTCTCAGGCTTCGCGAGGCGGTGTGTTGCGGCGCTTGGCCGACCACCTATCGCACAGACTGGCTGAAGGCGCCTGGGGCGCGGCGCGTGAGGCGCTGCTGGCGTGGCAGACCCTGACCTCACAGCAGAAGTCTCTCCAGCAGATTGGTCGCAAAACTGTGCTACTCCTTCGCAACTTGCACGCTGGCCGTGCGCTGCGCACGTGGCGACAACGCGTCACAGAGAATGCTCGTGTGCGGCGGGTTGTACGCAAGGCTGTAGGGCGGTGGGGAAACCGCGCGCTTCAGTGGAGCGTAGAGCGATGGAGCGCTCTTTCTGATCGGCGGCGGCGTGATCGCTGCACACTGGAACACGTCGACCGACGGCGCGGAGAGCGTGAGCGTCGTCGGGTGTTTGCTGAGTGGCTGGCGGCTACCGAAAGTGCGGGCAAGCTGCGGCGCATCTCGGGCAAGGTCTGGTCCCCGGCTATGGTGCTTGACAGAACTTCACACCGGCCACCGTGTAGGAGCTTGCATCTATCCTGCCGCGCAATTGCAATAGCCCCCGGCGCGAGGAACGTACGCGCCAATGGCGCACTTGAGCCTTTGGACGTTGCCGCTGCGCCTCTGAAATGCACCTGCTCCAGGTGATTCGCCGGCTGCATGCGCACTGCGTCACAGTCGAGGCGTCACCACGAGACGTCTTCCGCGCGTGGCAAGCCGCCGCGGCGCAGCGTGCGTACGTGCGCGAAGTGGCACGGCTCACAGGCCTTGGCAGCGCCCGCTTTCTGGGCGCAAAGGCGCTGAGGCGCTGGCGCGAAGGCGCGGCCGGGGGCATGCGGGCGCGCAGCATCATCCGTCGGACAGTCGCGCGCATGCGCGACAGCTTGGTCGCCGCGGCCTTCAGGGCATGGAGTCTCGTCGGGATGCAGGTTGAGTCGTGGGGCGAGGAGTGCCGGAGCCGCCTGTACCTTCGCCCAGCACGCGCAGTCATTGCGGCCTGCCAGGCCCTGCTCTTTGTGACCTGGCGCGAGCACACTGCGCGCCTCTGCAAGCTCCGCCGCTTCATCTACCATAGCCTGAGCTGCAAGTTCGCGCGGTCGGTGCTTGGGGCTGCTATGGATGCGTGGCACGAGAGCATTCGGCGCCGGCGGACCCTTGCGTTTCACCTTTGGCGGGACGAGCACCACACTCTCTTGCACGCATTTTCGGCGCTGGTAGCACACAGAGACACCAAACGAAAGGCTACATGGGAGCTCACAACGATCCTGGTGCGCTGGGAGGCTCAATGCGTGGGTGCGGCGCTCGTCGCGTGGGCGGCCTTCACGCAGAGTCGACGGCGCTCGGCGCGTGGGGTTGCTCGGCTGCGCGAACGCATCATGCGGTACTTCGCAGGGCCGGCATGGGACACGTGGCGTGCCAAAATAGACCAGCACCGGCAGCTGGTGCAGGTTGTGCGGCGGATGCTAGCTGGTACGCAAGCAGCGTCGTTCGAGCGTTGGCGTGACCAGGTGGCTGCCGCAGCTGAGATGCGTCGGCGCATGCGACGGGTGTTCGGGCATCTAGCTCAATCGGCACTTGCACGCGCATTTGGGGCTTGGCACGGGGGTGTCAAAGAGGAGTCAATGGCGCGGGCAGCCGTGCAATCGATGATGCACAGGGTCGCGCACAGAATACGCAATGGTGCACTTGCGGTGGCGTTTGCGACGTGGGGCGAGGGCGCAGACCGGGGCCGAGCCCTCAGGGGGCTCAAGCGCAAAATAGCCCGGCGTATTCTCTATCTGGCTGCTGCTGCTGCGTTTGAATGCTGGAGCAGCAAGGTGGCTGATGCACTGTATGGGCGCGCCATTATTTCGCGCATCGTCGCGCTATGGTCGTTGCGCGGCGTGCGGGCGGCGCTGGCGTGCTGGGCTGAAGCGACCTCCGAAAGGGCCCGCATGCGAGAGGTGGGACACAAAGTGGCGAGGCGACTGGTCGTGGCTGGTCTCATGCGGAGTTTTGAGCGGTGGGTGGAAGTGGTGGGGACGCTTGTTCGCTTTCGGGTGCTGGGAGGCAGAATTGTCCGCCGCATGCAGAGCGCGAAGCTCGCCGCGTGTTTTGCTCAGTGGAGTGCCACGGCAAGCGAAAGCGCAGGTGAGAAGAAGAGGCTGGAAGCGCTGCAGTCGAAATTGCTAAGGCACCTCATGAATGGCACTGCCGCGAGCGCGTTCAGTCAGTGGCTGCACCACTCGCAGGAGCAGCGGGTGATGCGTGGGAAGATATTCAAGGTGGCCCTTCGCTTTCGGTACTCTGGGGAATTTGCTGCATTTGAGCGCTGGGCAGAGAACGCACAGGAAAGCCGGCGGCTGCGTTCCGTGGTTGGAAAGATTGCGTATCGTGTCAAGAACCTCGTGATTGCAAAGGCGCTTTGTCAGTGGGCGAAAAACGCACATGCGCAGCGGAGGCTGGCTGAAGTTACCTCCAAGGTCGCGACGCGCATCAGAAATCTTGCGGGCGCGGCTGCATTCGATCGCTTGCGGGACCACTCGCAGGAGCAGCGGGTGATGCGTGGAAAGATATTCAAGGTGGCCCTTCGCTTTCGGTACTCTGGGGAATTTGCTGCATTTGAGCGCTGGGCAGAGAACGCACAGGAAAGCCGGCGGCTGCGTTCCGTGGTTGGAAAGGTTGCGTATCGTGTCAAGAACCTCGTGATTGCAAAGGCGCTTTGTCAGTGGGCCGAGAATGTATCTTCGACTCGACAATTTGCTGAGGTGGCGGGAAATGCGCTGCGCCGCTTGCGCAACACGCGATCGGCCTCAGCGTTTGAGACGTGGAGAAATAATGCCGAGGACGCGGCGCGCTGCCGTGCAGTGCTAGAAAGAACAGCAAAGATGTTCAGATTAAGATGGTTGGCCGCAGCAATCGCTCGCTGGGCTGAGTTTGCGCAGGAGAGTCGACGGACAAGGACGGTGGGGACCAGAGCCGTGAAACGCATGACGAAACTGAGCCAGCTTCGGTGCTTTGCAAAATGGAGCGATGGGGCAGCAGAAGTGCGACGATTGAGAGAAACAGGTAGAAAAGTCGTTGAGAGGATAATCAAGCAGTCGATGTTTCTTTGCTTCGAGTTCTGGAAAAGCGGTACCGGGGCTGCCAAGAGGCTAGCTTCCTTGAAACACATTGTGCTCCTAAGGCTGACTATGACATCCGTTTCAAAATGTTTGGCGACGTGGAGTGAACACGCGATGAAGCGCGTGCACTTCCGTGATCTTACATCAAGGGCTATCACGCGCTTGACTGCTATGTGTGTTATGAAGTGTTTCGAGCGATGGCATGAGGCATCAGTCGAGCTCAGGAGACATCGAGTCCTCAGCC
>ENA-UOXV01004785-UOXV01004785.1-marine-metagenome-genome-assembly--contig:-NODE-4785-length-15273-cov-5.318242_pt1 | contig 15273 bp, 25 predicted proteins | sample MGYA00238165_ERZ766961 | MGnify/ENA primary metagenome ERZ766961 (study PRJEB28924, sample SAMN03173240) | marine metagenome | biome: Marine; feature: Water; material: Subsurface seawater | place: North... | reverse complement strand
GGGGGGGGGGGGGGCGCCGGACCCGCCGCCGCGCCTAGGGTCGCGGGGCGCGGGCGGCTTCGCAGGCCCGCGGGCCCGCCGCGCCGCTGCCCCCCACCCGCAGGCGTGCACCCCCCGCGCCCGCTGAAGGCCGCCTTCCTCTGGCCAGGTAGCTGAGTGCATTGGGCACTCGTCTGCGGTGCACCACCTTGACTGGTCAGAGGACGCGGAGTGGCTACAGGCCCGTCCCATGCGCCAGCCAGCACCTGCGACTGCTGTAGGCGTGCGCCACTGCCTCCCGCTGCCAGCCACCACTGCTTGCCCCTGATCGCGGGTCTACGACCTCAGAGCTGCAGCAGCGACTACGAGCTGCTCTTCTGGAAGGTCCCCTGGCTGCCCGAGGCGCCTCAAGATCCGGCGAGTTCTGTCGATGCGCGGACCGTTCGCCCGCACACGAAACTCGGAGACCTCTCGAGCATCCAGTATGCCCCCGCGCGACCACGCTTCTGATCCGTGCGAGTGCGGGCGTGTGTGATGACGAGGCGGTCTGCGGTGTGTGGCGAGCAGGTGGGCAACCATGTCGTCGCCCGTGGGCTGGAGCACCATTGGGGTGCTAGGATCGGACGGCACGCTCGTGAAGTGTGTTGACCGTGACGCTGCGCGATCGCTCCTCCTCGCGGGCACCGCCAGAAACGAGGTTGCTGCATTTGCGTATCCGGCGACGGAGGGGGCGGTCGGCACGGCGTCCCGCGGGCACGCGAGCCACGTCACAAACGTGCGGATACTCCCGGGTGGGCGGCGTGCAGTGTCAGCAGGGGGCGCCGACAATTGTCTGCTCGAGTGGGCTATCACGAGCTCCTAGCCGAGTTTGGGGGCCAGGCGAGACCGGTGTTGGAGCATGAGGGCGCTGGACGAGATGTATGCTCACCCGCAGCAGTTGTACAGAACACACCCGAATACGCGCAGACACACAAGCGCGCACAAAAGCCGTTCAGGGGACTTTTCGGGGGGTTTCCTTTTCGGTCGAAGATAAAACCTAATAAAATGAATTTTATGTGCAACGTGTCGGATCCTTTTACTGCTATTTTTACAGTTTTACAGGTGGACAGCATTCGGAAGGATTCCTTCCGCACAGAATTGGCGGCAACCGTCGCTCGAGCAGCGCGCACGCTAGCCGCGCGTCTGGGTGAGGCGCCGAAGCGACTTTCAGGAGAGCGTGTTCGTTTGCAGCGGACCAAGGGCGTTGGGCAGTGACGGGCTGGCAGTGTCTCTTGGCTTGGCCGCGACAAGGCTGGAGCACGGTTTGCGTGCAGCTGCCTTTTGGGCCCGTTTGCTTCGCAAGGGGTCAGATTGGGGGGCCACACTCTCCAGAGTGCCTGCGGTGGCTGCCTCGGAAAGAGCGTGGAATAGTCACGGCAGCAGGGGTGTGCCGTTCTCCGAGAAGGGAGGCACGGCCTTTGGGTGCTGAGTGGAGCCAAGAGCCTACCGCCAAACCCAGTAAAGGAAAATGGACTCCCCTCGGCAGGATCGCGTCAAGTCACGCAAGACGCAACTGACGGTCCGGGCACCGACCTCCGAGGAAGCAGATCGGTGGCGGTTTTCTTCGATTTCAGCGACCCCGGGAAACCCCTTGGTCGAGGCGCTGAAGACAGGGTCCCCTGACCTGGCGTTCTGTGCATCGCCGTCGGACCTCTCGACGCCGAAGCCCATCATGGAGGTGAGAGCGCAGACCCTTTCTATCCGTACATTTCAGAGACTGGCTGCGGGGTTGCGATGATAGCGGGATCTGTGTTGAAGTTTACGGGTTCCGTGTTTTGTGTGGTCGGATTTGGCTGCGACGCCGTGCGGCCTTGAATCCACCCCTGGGCCAGCCTTCGTTAGTGTATAGCGGACCGGACGGGAGACCACTAGAGTTCACAGCCGGTCTACCGTCGTGTTTGGTTGCAACTGACGAGCGCGCCTTCGCAGATTGATGCCGGGTTTTGCCCGAAGTCGCCGCTGAAGCGGCCGCGGCGACAGCACGTGGGCGAGGACGATGAGGACTGCATCGAGCGGTGGACGCCCGGGGAGCAGTACTCGTTCGACTCCTCGCTGCGGGACTCCTCGATGCGGTGCGAGTCGCCTACCGCGGTCTCGGTCGACGGCGGTCGGCTCTCGGACGGCGGGCGAATCTCACTTGGCATGCTCGACCTCACGGACCAGTCCTGCTCGGACCTCGAGCCGGTGGAGCACCGTGAGCACCGCATGGCCTCCACGCCGCCCCACCCTCCAAAGTCCAAGGAGGGCCGCATGTCTGACCCGGTCCTATCGCCGTTCCCTGAGGTGCAAGCCCCGGCCCCCGTCTTGTGTCGCTGCTCCATCGCCGCAGATCCGAACGCTGCCTCAGCTTGACCGTCGCTGCGCGGGCAGCGCGGCACTGACTCTCCCGTGTTCGCGCAGGCCTCGTCCGCATTCCGCCGGGTCCCATCAAGTCCGGGCGTGCGTGTGGAGGGCGCCCCGCATCCGTCGCCTGCGCGGCGCATCCAGCTGTGCGAGGCCGACTCGTCGATGGAGCGGTCGCAGGCCAGCATGGACGCCAACGGCTCGTTCCTCTCGCTCAACGCCACGGTGGTCAACCCGGCGCATCAGCGCCTCCTCGCAGGAATTGCCTCCCCGGCAGCACCCTCGCCACTGCATCCCCGCCACCTCTTCAACCCGCAGGCTGGCACCGCCGCGGCGTCTTCGCGTGCCGGACCGCCTCCCGAGCACGGCGAAGCCTCCTCGATCATATCGGCCGATATGATCGTGGACGGGCAAACCGAGAGGGATCACGCCATGTCACCCTCAGCTGCCGACACGATCCCGCGTCCGACTTATAGCCAATACTCTGACGATCGGCGGTCATCGTCGGGGTCGATGTCGGGGCGACGCTTGGTCCCCCCGAAATCGCCGGTTCGTTCCCCGCGCGCGTCGCCGTCGAGAGCGCGCGTCAATGAGTACACCGCGTCGCCACATCACAAGCCGGTAATCTGCCAACCAGCGACGGCAAACCAAACGGCGATGTCGATGGACATCAGCATCAACCATTTCGACACATGCGAGCCGATCGGAATGGGGAGCTTCGGCAAGGTGTACAAGTGCAGGCGCAAAATTGACTTGACCGAGTACGCTGTGAAGGTGATCGAAATGCGCAGCGAGCTTGAGAGGGATCGTCTGTTGAAGGAGGTCTATGCCCTTGCTTCTCAGGGTGACAATCCACATGTGGTGCGCTATTACTCAGCATGGCAGGACGAGCGCAACATTTTCATCCAGATGGAGCTCTGCGGGCAGACTCTAGCCCAGAAGCGCAAGCAGCTCGAGCGCCCGCTTGATTTGGGAGAATTGTTCGATGTTCTCGTGCAGATCGCCAGCGGCCTGGCCTTCATGCATCGGAGGGACATTGCGCACCTGGACGTGAAGCCCGAGAATATATACACGACTGTTCAGGGGATCTACAAGCTCGGGGACCTCGGGTTCGCGTCGGTTATCAACCCGAGAGCAGCCGAGGAAGCGGGAGAGGGTGACAAGCGCTACCTGTCGCGCGAGAGGTTGCAGTCAGAAAGCTGTGATCTCAAAAAGGCGGACATCTTCTCACTCGGCATCTCGATCTGGGAGCTGGCGTCTGAGCAGCCACTGCCTTCCGAGGGTGATGCGTACCACGCCCTCCGAGATGGCTCCGCGCCGATGCCCGCCGCACTGCCAATCGACGCACAGGACCTCGTGCGCTCGATGCTGGACTCAGACCCCGACAAGCGCCCGGCAGCGCGGGATATTCTGCAGCACGGTCTTTTCGCGGGCCGCCTTCGCGAGGAGGCACTAGTGGCGTTGCGCCTCACGCCGCAAGGCCCTGGGCGCGGACGACGAGAGGCGGCCGCGGAAGATCTGGACTTTGATTCGGCATTCAACTACCATAAGAAAGCGCTGAAAATGGAGCTTTCGACGAGAGTTGAGCGAGAGTCGATGAAAAAGGAGCGAGAGAAGTACGAGCAAGAGATCGGCGCTCTCAAGGAGGAAATAGAACGCCTCAAAAAGCAACAACGGTTCAAGCCCTGGGCGCAGCCCGAGACTCCCCCTGTTGAGCAGGGTGGCCCGTCGACGGTAGGGTTGCAATCAGACACGGGCGCCGCCGAGGGTGGCAACAATATTTTTGGGCGCCTCACCACCAACTACATATGCAGCAAAATTGACAGCTCGCTGCATAACGGGTCCAAGACGCTGGGAGAAATTCTGATGCAAATTTCATCCGAGGTGCCTGCAGGCAAGCCCTCATCTTCGATGCAATGATGGAGCGATTCCGCGTCGACAATTCGATGGTGTGATGATAGTCTGCAGAGGGGACAAAGATGGAGGGAGGGCGGTGCTGTAAAAAGAGAGGAGTGACAGGATGATCAGAGGATGAGACCATTGAATTGTTGCTGGGATGCCTACCAAGTTTAATTGGGGTTCGAGTCGAGTTTAATGGCATGATATCGAGGAGATCAAAATAAAGAAAAAGAGTTGTGAGAAGCATCTCATATATTAGCGCTGGTAACTTGTATGAGCTCCACATTAGGCCGTTAGCTTCACGCTAGACATCTCCACATTCGTGAAAGTGGTGGCTCACGTGTGACTCTTCGCGTTTCCCTCTCTCTTGTGACTCAATACAAGCACACGCTTTTGGTCTCCAGCCCACGGCAGTCTCTGAAGGAATACTGAGTACTTGACTCGTGGCCACGACAACCTGCCAGTCTGGCAACTTTTCACTGATATCACTGCCTGTGGTAGCCGGCGAGGGAGTGACGAGGGCTGAAAGTGAACAACGGTTACTGAAAGGCAGCCTGCAAGACTGCAACTTCGGAGCAATTTCACGTTGTCTCCTTTGCCGTCAATACTGCGAGAGAGAGAGGGGGCGTGTTGAATAACCTCGAACAGACCGGGTGCGAAACAACCGAGCCAAACCATGTAGGTATTAAAAAAACCGTAGGGTACTGCGTATTTAAAAAAAGAATGCAACTCTAAAACAGTTTGTGCAGCAAAAGCTGCAGGGCGTACACTTTTTACCAGGTCGGACATTTCAATATTTCTGCCAAAAATATTAACTTACTCCCAACTTATAAGAAGGCATTCTTACGTAGTAGCGCTGCTGAGTCACATCAGGCCGTGCGCTTCGTGTTGAATGTCTCCGCATTAGTGGAAGTGGTCGCGCACGTGTGATTCTTGGCGTGCCTCCGCTTCCTGAACTGTGAGGATATTCGACATACATGCCCTGCTCACCACCATTTCTTTTGTTTTCTTACCTCTCCCTCAACCTCCTCGCCGCCACCCGCTAGCCTTATTGACGATAGTGAAATATGAATACACACGCAGGACTCTTCACACCTCAACACTCGATGCGCTTTTCGACTCTTCTCGGCTACCGGCGTGAGATCGCCCCGTAGCCGCTGCCGCTGCCGCGACCGTAGCCCCCTCCCGGCGACAAAAGCACCGCACCGTCGGAATCCCCCGCGCCTCCCGCCCCCCCCACTGCGCGGAACTGGCCGGCTATGTGCGGCGTGCCCGGGGCCTGCCCGTAGATGATGGGCGCCTCCGCCCCCCCCCCGTCCTGATCCGACGGCGCGAACGCCCGGCGGCTGCATGCGGCGAGGCGCACATACCTCAGAGCCACGAGGCGGCGGGCGCGCGGGTGGGGCGGGGCGGGCGGCACCGCTGGACAACGAGGAGGGTGACGCCGAGGGCAAGGACGGTGAGCGTGACGTAGCAGAGGGAGGCGGAGCCGTCGCCCTCGAGCCAGAGCGAGAGCACGACAGGCACGAGGATGCGCGCGGGCATCGACGTGGCCTGCCAGTAGAAGAGGAGCGCTGACATGTACTCGCCGCCCGCGCGCCCGACGCCGCGCTGGTACGCGTGCAGCGCGAGGTTTGACAGCGGCATGAAGCCGATCGCCGACGTGTAGCACCCGAGCACCTGCCCGCGCGCGGAGCCTCAGCCAGCCGCGCGCGCGCGCGCGTAAGGCAGAGGCGCCGCATCTGTGCTGGCTGGCTGGGGGCTGTCGGCCGGGGCGCGGGGGCGGGATGGTTGGCCGGGGCGCACGTATGAGGTAGCGCTGAGGTGGCCGAACCACGGCACGCAGCAGAGGAGCCCCGCAACGACAAGGAGGCAGCCTGCGAAGGCCATGAAGCGCGGCGTCGTGGACGTGAGGAGGCCCTCTGACAGGGCGAGACCGACCATGCCCGACGCCGCGATACCCATCATGAAGACCGCGGTCGCGTCGATGGTGTACCCGAGGTAGATGCCCGTGATGGGGGACACGAGCGTCTCGACCGACGACCACCACGCCTGGAACAGGCTCTCGATCGCGAAGCAGACCGCCAGCGGCGCAATCAGCCCGGCCGCCGGGCGCCCTGTCGGCGCGATCTGCGCACGCGGGATCGCGGGCTTGTCTACCAGGAGGTGGGTTTGGTCCATCGTCCGGAACACCTATCCGCCCGCGCCCCGCCCGCGTCAGCGTCAGCCCGCCCACAGCCCGCGGCGCGCGCTGTCGGGCGCAGGGCGCAGACGTTGACGAGAGCGAGGAGGGCGACGAGCGCCGCAATGTAGCCCGGCGCCGCAAGGCCGTGCCCCACCACGGCGGTCACGTACCCCGGCATGTACATCCGGTGGTCTCCTGCAGGCCCGCGCCCGCGTCGGCCAGCGGCGCGGCGCGAGTGCGGCGGCGCGGCGCTGGGCGACTTGGCACTGGATGAGGAGCGAGCAAGTGGGGGGCACCGATCTCCGACGCGAGCTCGCGGTCGGTGCGCACGCCGCGCTGCCCCGCGCGCGCGTTGCCGACCGACTCGATGCCGTTCAGCCCGAGGTCCCGCTGCCCCACCCGCACGCGTCAGCCCGACCCCCCCCACTTCCCGGCGGGTCCGCGTTGGCGCCACCGCGCGTGCCGGTCGGCCCACCTGGGTGGTCTCGCGCATCTGGTTCAGCCGCTTCGCCGCCTTGGCCACCTGTGGAAGAGGGACGAGACGTGTCCAGTTAGTACGGAAGGAGGAACGAGACGTGTCCAATTAGTACGGGAGGGAGGGGGGGGCACCTTGAAGTGGACCACGTCGTCGCCCAGCGTCTTCACCTGCCCCCGCCGACCGCCGCCGTCAGGCCGCGTCAGGCCGCGCCACACGCCGCCGCGCCGGCCACGCACCGCCGGTCAGTGCGGGCGCCCCGCGCCGGGCTGGGCGCGGGGCCCCGCAGGCGGCGCACCTCGTCGGTCCCCTCCTTGATGATCGGCTGTATGTCCCGCCCGGCCTCCTCGATGGAGTCCTCCACCCGGTCCAGCGTCCCCTCCGGCCGCCCAGAAGCCGGCACCCTCCCGCCCCCCCACCTTCCCGCCTCTTCCCATACCCCTTGCCGCGGCGTCCTGCTGTGCCACCCGGCACCCCCCGCACCGGAGACTTCAGCCGATCGCGCCCGAGCACCACCGCCCGCGTTCTCACCCGCGCCACGCCCTCGCTGCTGCGCTGCACCTGCTACCGCCCCGCCGAGCTGCTCCTCCTCTTGTGGCGCAGCCCCTACCTTTGCCGACGTCAGGCTCTTTGCATCCCCTGCGCCCGCACGGGCCGCATGCGCGGCCTGCGTAACAGCAGCCTGCTTGGCGGCCGTGTGCAGCAGCGCCGGAACGCGGGCCCCGAGCTGCCCCACCCCGGCGCCCTGCAGAGAGCCGCGCTCCTCTAGCCGTCCCGCATCGGGATCTGATGCTCCCACTGGCGAGTCTGAAAGCAGAGCCCGCCGCGGCCCGTGCCGATCGCCTCCGTCCGGGCTGATGGTGAGGCCTGGAGCAGTGCAGGTGAATGGTAGCCGAGAGTGGCGCGACGCTCGAGGTTCTAGCGAGCCGGGCTCGACGTAACAGCGTCCACGACGGGAAGAGACGGAGGGGCGGACCTGAAATTGCCCCGATGGAGTCCGCGTAGCCATAGGAGGTGTTCGCCGACATTCGGTGCATCATGCGCATGTAGTGCGGGATCTGGTGGTCCATGTGACCCATCATGCCGGGAGCCGGGGTGTGCACGAAGGTCGCAATAGCGGCAGACCCTGTTCCGAGGATCCAAGCGACAATGTGCATGGATCGGAGACCCGTGATTGTGGACGATGCAGCTCCCCTACCGACCATTGCAGCTGCCATGGACATGAGCGGCGCCTGCACCCCAGCCGCGGCGCCAACGAGGAACCGGGAGACCACTACCATGGTCGAGTTTCGTGCCAGTGCGTACATAAGGCTCCCGGCACTGCTCAGCAGCAGCGCACCTGTCGCGAGGTCTCGTGGAGGGCTGGTGTCGTACCTGCGGGGCGCGCAAGACATGTTGAATCCTCAGCGGGCACGCGCGTGCGCTCACAACGAGGCTCGCGTCACGCGAAAGGCCGGTGTAACGGACAAGATGAACGATCAGCTACGCGCATCAATGCGGGAGGACTCTGGGATTCGCACCACATCGTAAAGATCGGAGCCATGAGAAACTCCCCAATGCAGGTCGCTGCCAGCGCGTAGCCCAGGACGGGCGTGGACGCGTGGAAGGACCCCAAGTAGGACGACAAAGAGGGCAGTACAACAGCATGCGCAAAGAGCACCCCAAAAATGGTCGTGTACACACCCAACATGAGAGTCCTGCAAAACAGAGACAAGCGCCAGCGGACTCAGCGACAAAGGCGGGCGAGCAGCTCCCATAATCGGGACAGCACGGACACGGGAAACCAGCTGGTTTGGGATAACCTGCTTGAATCCCGAGTTGAGTCTTCCTCGGAAGCGATTGTGGTCGGACGCGGCCGTCCGAGTGCCCGGTGCGGGGTTGGGATCATCTCCGGGCCCTGCTGGTCCCAGCTCCGGTGCTCTATGGGCCCTCCGCCCAAAACAGATTATTTCAAGCCAAGAGCTCGGCTGCTCGTTCGATGCAATTTCCCTGCGGATGTCAAGCGCTTCACCAACCCACCCGATCAACCTTGCAGGCTGCAGAAGAGCGGGTACATAGTGTGAAGCTTGCTCGCCATGTCACTAACTAAACCACTTCAACATTTGAGCCATTCAATGGCTCAAGTGCATTTAGTGCATTTTGTCTCATCCCGAAGTGGCATCCCCGTGGCCAGCGCTGCGGTGAGCGGGCGCTCCGTCTGTAACGCGGCTGCTGTGTGTCGGACGACTTGCAGTGGCAGTCGAATAGCAGTGATGGCGGCGATGGTCAGCACGAAACGATGCGGCCTCATGGGAGCTCTGGCGCTGGCGCTGGCGTCTGGGGCAGCGGGCTCGGGAGGGGGAGGGCAGCGGGCAGATCGACCGACTAGATCACATTCGCTGCGCACAACGCACCTAGGGTCAGCTTCCAGCTCTGCTCAACAGCTTGCTGCTCAGAAGCAGCGGGTATTCTGGGACGGCTACCGCGAGGGAGTGCGGCTAGTGTCGTTTGCTGGGCTCGACTCCATCGACGATGACGCACTCGCGGATAACGAAGGTGAGCTGGGAGTGCAGGGGGATGATGTGGAGCGCTGTTCGAGTGCAGCGGAGATGTTAGAACGCAAGGGGGGTGACTACACGTGTGCATTTGTTACAGAGCGCTGCGCTCGACGGGGGGGGGGCCCGCTGAATTACCTACAGCTCCCGTACTGCGTCATGCCCGCGGTTCCATGGCTCTCGGGCGTTCTCCTTCTCGCATGGATCGCTGTATTATTTATCTGGCTTGTGGCGATGGTGGAATTCCTCATCCCATCGCTGGCGGCAATGTCAGCGTCGTGCATGCTTCGCGAGTCCGTTGCAGGCGCGACTTTCCTCGCCTTCGGAAATGGTTCGTCAGATCTCTTTTCAATGAGTGCGGCGACGTTGTCGGGAAGGCATGGTATGGAACTTGCCGTCGGAGAGGTACTCGGCAATGGCATGTTTGTTTTCTGCGGCATTCAGGGAATCATTGCTCTGTTCTTCTCTTTCAAAGTGAACGCCTCCGAGTACGTGCGCGACGTTGGCTTCTATGCGCTGTCGCTTCTCGTACTGCTCCTGGTCTTGCTTGATGGCGAGGTGTCGCTTCTTGAGGGCCTTACCTTTGTTGTGCTGTATGGTATGTACGTGATCAGCGTCGTCTACTTTGAGCGCATATTGCAAGTGTTCGGCGTTGAGCAAGGTGCGCTCGGTGCGGACGGCGACGTGGACCCGAACAAGGCAACAGAGTTCCGCGAACACTACTCTTTCATTCACGACGCATCCAAGATGGACGCGCCGCTGCAGGAGGTTCTCGCAGAGCACCTGTTCCCGCTCACCGCCGAGCGCTTCAGCACACTGGGGTATTGTCCCGCGCGCCGTTAGCGCCCCGGAAGCGATTCCCACTTTTGACTTGCACAGCATTATTTTTGGTGCCACGCCATTTCTAGTTTTGCGCTGCATCACGAATTGCTCCCATAACACCCCGTTTGCAACGGTGTAGGGTTTTGGAGAAGATGGTCGCGGTGATCCAGTGGCCGATGATTGTCTTCCTCAAGGCGACGGTGCCTGTGGTCGATATCACCCTACCGCAGTCGGGGTGGTGCCGCTCCGCCGCAGCGATGCAGATGCTGCTGCTTCCGCCGCTTGTGACGGCGCTTGTGGGCGTGCGCCTTATCGACCGGGACGAGTGGAATGGCCTGCTCTTCTTCGGCGTTGCGCTCGTTGTCTCGCTCGCTGTTGGAATCTGCCTCGCCGCCGCGCTCGTGCTGAACTCAGAGGAGCGCACACCGCCGCACTTTCACGGCTTGCTTGCATTTTTGGGGTTCGGCGCTGCCGTTCTATGGATCTACGTGACAGCGGAGGAAATTGTGAACGTCATTCTGGCGTTTGGGATTGTGTTCGAGCTTTCCCATCTTCTCCTCGGCGTCACCATCCTTGCAGTCGGGATCGGCATGCAGGACCTGGTGACCAACATCGGGGTGGCGCGCTCGGGCTACGCCAACATGGCTGCTGGGGCCTGCGTCGGCGCGCCTCTGCTCAACCTCCTGCTGGTGCCCTCCCGCTTCCTTGGTGCACCTGCGCGCGCGTAAGGGTTCCTGCAAACGCATCGGCGCTGCGCCTAATGCAGCAATCGGGACGGCAGGGACTCGGACTCTGTGCAGTGCTCGGCAATATCTTTGTCAGCACCCCATACCCCCTCCGTCTGACGGTGCAGCTGCTCTCATGCCTCGGCTTCCTCGCCTTCTCGGTGCTGCTCGCGCTCGTGCTCATGTTCTACAGCGGCTTCGTGGGCACCCCGGTGTTCGGTAGCATCATGCTGGGCCTGTACGCAGTCTTCATCATCTCGACCGTCGTGCTCGACGCAGTACCGATCGGCTCAGTCAGGGTCTAGTAGCGGTGCGGAGTACCGATGTTGAGAAAATGTGCGAGGATGGAATGGGATCGAACAACCTCGTGCCAACAGGGATCACACCAGGAACAGACAGCAGATGAGACCAAGTGTGGACAGCTGGATTCGTGCGCGTTTGATAGACGGCAGACTCCCGCTCCGCGCTTTATTCTGCAGAGCAGATCGGTGGCACGGCACTCAAACACTGAGCTCGGTATCAGAGACCTGCGGCGAGCGCGCCTCGTTAGAGTACCTTTTCAGCAACCGCACCGCACACGCACGCGCCTGTTGGGCGGGCGTGGCGGTACCACGATACCGTCTGCGTCTGCATACACAAACTGGCCAGGCTTGAACGTGACGCCACCGAATCGCACAGGGACATCCCTGCAAGCATCGCGTCATGCCGCAGCTGCGCGAGTGCAGTGCAGGGTCGGGGCCGCACGCTAGACCCGGATCGTTTTTGTGCGACTTGACCGGGTGCGTGTTGAGTGCCTTCACGCCGAGGTCCATCTCGGCCACCACCTGCGGCGCAGACAGCGCGCGCGTTGGCCACTAGACGGGAGCCCGGCAGTGCCTCCTGGTGGTGGGCAGCCCACGCCAGAGAGGCTCCTAGGCACGGGGTGCACCGCCGAGTCTCGGATGCAGCCGTAGATGATGATTCCGGCCCAGCCGTTCTTGGCACCAGCCTGCCCAGTGCATCCTTCATCAGCGAGGCGTGCGCGTTGCTGATGGCTCAAGTAGCGCATTCCCCAAAGAGAATGCCACTGCGCCCTCAACTCGTCGCAGGCGAGGTTTCAGCGGCAGCTGCCTCGGCGATGTTGTCGCCAAGCATGGCACACCGCATCGAACCTCCAGCATCGACAACCAGCACCTTCCCGTTGCCCGGCGACTCGAACATCTTGCGGACCTGCTCCGGCGCCCCGGCGCGGCACTTTATCGCAGGGCACCGTGGCGGGCAGGTGCAACGCCGACGAAGGGTTGGAGACCGGCGCATGGCACTGGCGGCCAGGCCAGAAGCCGGGACATGGCACGAGTAGCCATGCTGGATGCCGGGACATCGCGGGAAATCACCAGCGGATTGCTTTCGTATGCCTTGATCGTGGTTACCGGCCCAGAGAAGGCGACTCGTTTCCCAAAGTTGCGAAAATTGAGGGCAGGGTCCACCACGGACTGCTCGCAGGGCAAATGAAAAATGTGAGAGTATGCTTTGGCATCGAGGACACCCAGCGGACTGCTCACCACAGTGTTTTAGTCTTTGAACGTATTCTCAGGGTGTGTATCATGAGTTTCACCACAGCCGTCGAGGTGGGAAGCTTCGACACATCCAATCCGGCGCCGTCACATAGGTCCGCTGTGGGTTTCCCCTGCAAGCCCACAATACATCAGCTATCCTTTGCACGAGCCATGGCATTCTGCCATATTCTGCTCGGAACAGGGACGGTCGTTGCAGCAGGCATCGGACCCGGTTTCTGGTCCCACCGAGAGGAAGCGGGCAGCCGCAGCGATGTTGCAGCTGCGAACCGCATGTGTGCGAATAGAAACAGCCGACCGGAGCATTTTAAGAAATGCAGTGTCCAAAATTCAAGGCGATGCGACGTACGAACAGTTTGTTATCTCCGCTGGCTTCGATGCGCCCGCTGCTCAGATGATTCTGATGCAGATTCTGGAGCAAACTGATTCGATTTGAAGATTTTGGGAACCTAATCAGTTCCCACGTCGGGCCGCGTTCCCACGCGGGCCGTCTCCCTGGCCCGAGTGGCGGGCCGACGATTCAAGGAACATGGCATCTCGCGGCAGCTCCAACCGCTTGGACAGCGCGACACGTCGTGCTGAGCCGAGCTTTGGTGGGTTCACCGCGAAAACATCGGCTTCTAAACGGATCCCCCGCGTCCGCCCCGCCAGCGCCAGTGTGTACTCGAAGGGGCATTCTGGAGGTAATGGGAATGGTTTAGGATGGAAACTGTTGAACAAGACTGCAGCATCAATGGAGCCACAACCGCGGCTTGGAATACACAGGGTCCGTTCAGATATTCGCGCGGCCGTGACAGCGGCATACATCGGGTCCGCCTTCCCCCGGCAGCACCGGCATTCCGTGGCTGCGAGCCCTTTGCATGGTGGGAGACTGACGCGGTTTGTCTCGATGCAGAGCTCGAGCGGGGAAGCCCGACGGGACCGTGCGCGGAAAAGATGACGTCGAGTTTACTGCTAGGCGCATGGCGGATGAGACTGAGAATTTGGGAGCCGTGCTGTGCTCAGATGTCATTCTGCCTTCAGGCGACGCAGGCGACCTCTTGATTTCCGATCTTGCAGATGAGGTCGCAATGCTTCAGAAGACTCTTGCCGCAGAGGAGGAGGAGCACCGGGCTCGCGCCTCACGGCTGCGAAGCATGCACTGGGAGGTGAGTGTGGGCGGAGCAGCGAGCGAGGCGGCGACATGTGTCACCTCGCGCAGGCGCAGGCGACTGCGCGGACGGGATAAACCACTTGACGTACAAATTGCGGCGCGCAGGTGGAGCAGGTGATGCGCGAGAGCGGCCTGCGGAACGCATTCCTCAGCAAGTCGGTGATGGCCGGCAGGATCTCAACCGACGCCGGCGAACCGGCACATGCCCAGCCCGTGTCCCCGAGCCCCGCGCGCGGAGCTGCGAGCGGCACACCGCTGAACCGAGGGGCTCCGGCGCCGTGACCTCACACAACAAAAAACGCCAACCGCTTTACAGAACGGCTGACCGGCTCAGGGGCGGGGGCGGCAGGTTCTCTGGCGGGACGGGGCGGCGCCAGACGCGCGGATGGCACTGCTGCACGAGGCGCTCGCCGCCGCGGGGGAGCACGGGAGCGAGTCGTTCCGCCGTGTGGTACCCCCGCAGGCGCGCATGTCGGATGGTGGGGTGCCGGAGTGGGACACCACGGCCCTGACGGCCCCGGTGTCTGTGCGGCGTGGCGTGCGAGAGCGGAAGGGGGGAAGCGCGCCTGCCTCCACGCTGCGCCCGCACTCAGCGCCGCTCTCGCGGCACGCGGAGCTGGAGGAGACCCGGATACCTGCCGAACGTTGGGGCCAAGAGTGGGGACAGACAACCGCCGGGACGCACGCAGATGCGACCGGGGCCGGGGCACGCGCGGCGAGAGAGCAGGGCCCGAGATCGGCGCTGCAGCAGATCGGGTGCATTGCAGCGGGTGCAGACGCGGCGTGGGAGTCGGCGCAGCCATGGATAGAGGTGCAGCCGTGCACTGCTCTTGCCCCGCAAATGCGGCGCCGAGAGCACATCGCACTGCTGCATTCTGCAGCCTGCCACGCGCCTGACGCCCACGGCCGCGCGCAGCTGCTGGCGGCGCTGCAGGAAGCGCACGCGGCCGACGCGGCCAAGGCCCGCGGCGCCGTCCTCGCTGGCCGTAACGCAACCATCAAGCGGCGCGCGGCGCTGCACCGCGAGGTGTGGGCGCTGCTCGCCGGGCAGGCCGCGGAGACGTCCTTCAGCGACGTGGTCGACCAGCTTGACCCGCGCACGCGCGGCGACATGCTCGAGGTGACTCCCCCACCGAGGCGAGGCAGTTGGTGGAAGATGGTGGGGGAATGCGTCCACGTGGACTCAATTGCGCCCGAAGATGGTGGATGGATGCGTCCACGTGAACTCAATTTGAATTGCGCCCGCGGCGGGCTGGCAGGAGCTGGCGTCGTGCATCGGGTCGGTCGGGCTGCTCTGCCGGGCGCTCGAGGCCTCGTACGAGATCGCGGAGGCGCCGCACGACCTCACGAGGACGTTTGAGCTGTTTGTGGCGCATGTGATGGCGCTGCTCGGCGCTGCACACGTGCGTGTGTGGATGGTCGACGCGCCGAGCGGGCAGATCTGGGAGTTCCACCAGCACGAGACGCGCCCACACAAGCGCACGTTCTGGGAGGCTGAGCCTAAGGTGCTCCCCTGCCCCGTGCCGCCGCCGGCGGCTTCGCATGACGCCCCTACGCCGCGCCGCG
>ENA-UOXV01004783-UOXV01004783.1-marine-metagenome-genome-assembly--contig:-NODE-4783-length-15279-cov-6.928074_pt1 | contig 15279 bp, 17 predicted proteins | sample MGYA00238165_ERZ766961 | MGnify/ENA primary metagenome ERZ766961 (study PRJEB28924, sample SAMN03173240) | marine metagenome | biome: Marine; feature: Water; material: Subsurface seawater | place: North... | reverse complement strand
TGTGTGTGTGTGTGTGTGTGTGTGTGTGTGTGTGTGTGTGTGTGTGTGTGTATCCAAGTGCAGTGTCACGCACGCAACTTCAGAGTTCCATGTTCACTCTCTCGAAACATCCGCTCACGTGAAGTTCATGGTCTGGCCTTGAATTTCCCTTTGCTCTTTCCCTTGCTTCCGTCATTTGGTTGTCCCTTGTTCCCGCTGCTGCTGCTGTGGAGCTGCGTCATTCCAGCGGATGCATCCCTACGACCGTGGTGCTTACTCGCCCCCTCACTCTTGTTTTCACCAGTTCCTTTCCTGGTGCCACTGCTCCACGACCATTTCCCTTTCCCATTTTTGATCTTGTCTTCTCTGACCTCCCCTTTCTGTCCGCCCTCCTTTGCCTTTTTCCGCCCATGATGCCTGGTCATATCCCCACTCTCGACTCTTTCTTGCACGCGCTGCCGCTTTTCGCCGGCACTCAATGCAGCGCCAGCGCCAGAATCATCGCTCTCGCTCTCTTCCGCCTGCGTCAAAAACTCGTTACTCCGCAATCAAGATTTTCGCTGTGGCACTGCCCGCGGTAGCTGATTTGTGGATTCTGAACGACCTGCACCTCCTCAAAGTCAAAGTCAGAGTCTCCTGCATCTGCAAGACTTTGTTGCAGCGCCTGCTCCGCCCGACCCTTGCCAAGCTTCAGGCATCGCGGACTTTCGTCGCTGCCCGCACCGTCCTCGTCCTCGTCCTCGTCCTCGTCCTCGTCCTCGTCCTCGTCACCAGTGGGGTCCACATCCTGGCCTGAAGGCTTCCCACTTTTCTTATACTCACCATTTCGCCCAGTCTTCTTTTCTGCCTTGCCCTCGCGCTCGCCACCGTCGTGCTCATCCTCGTCGTCGTCGTCGCTTCTGTCGATGAGCGCGCTCATGGCAGCCACTGCGGGGTCTAGGTCGTCGTCGCCGTCCTTTCCCGTTTTCTTGGCACGCCTTGAATCAGATTCTTCGCGCTCTCGGAGTCGGGCCTGCAGCAGGAAAGAGAGGATGCGCTTTAGCCCTAGCTTCAGTCATGTCGTGTGTCCCAGGAGTCCCTGCCATCATATGGTGAAAGGGGAATTCGCAACCTTGAAACGCCGCCCATTGACGTGCATTTCTACTTCAGCAGGCACCATGTTCAAAGTTTTCTTGGTAAGATGACAGAATAGCTTGTTCGGTTCCTTCTTGCTTGGGACAATGTTTGGAAGGTACCTGCCGGAGCAGCTGCGGGGTCACTCTTGGGACATGGCATCAGGATGGCGAGCACGTCTCTCTTCTGCAATCTACCAGCCTAATCAGTGCGACTTGCAGAGTCTTTTCATGGCGCTCAGCCCGGGGACTATACTTGGAGAAGTCGTGCTTCTCGGTGTTCGCCTTGGCCTTGGCCTTCAAGTACTTCTTCCCACTGAGATACGCGTCCACTACGTCTTTGGCGGGTGCCATTTCATGACCTGTAGACTTGCAGCGAATTTTACCTGATTCTTCAATCATCTCAAGGTCCGGGTGGTCCCGGATGAAGCTTGGCCACACGTCTCCCTGCGCGGGGGGCGCCATTCTTGCCACGTGAAGTTTCGTCGCGAGGCTCATTACCTAATTAAAAGTTCACAAACGTGAGAAAGTACTGCCCCTGTACATCCCCCCCCCTCGTACTAAGTGGACACGCCGCGTCCTTCACCCCGAGTACTGGAGTGGCTATGGCAGTCAGAAAGGTAGGTTGACGAGCCTTATCTGTGTCGATCAGACTCTCTAATCGACATAGTGTGACTTGGGCATATCCTAACCAAAGAAAGGGGCTTCAGGGCGCACCTGCTCCGCGCCTCGCCGGCAGCGGCTGCAAGGGAGCTAGGTGCGCGCAAAGAAATTGGCCTAAATTTCACCTCAGAGTGGGATTTGCACATGAGGGAGCAAGGCTTCCCAGGGGCAGCCGGTAGCGGAATGGGTCGGCGTTTGCCGCCACCCAACCACGGTTGGATGACCCGTAAGGGCCTGCGCCCAGTGGGCCGTCAAGGGAAATCGCTTGAACAGCGCGGGAACCCAATCTCGGCGCTTGATGCAGGCAGTACCGCCAATGAATACCAGGTCAGCGACTGCCGTGGGCGGCACAAGGGCACCAGCGAGCGGGGAATTTGCAGACGAGCAGCGCGCAGGCCCTACGTCGGCCCAGCGGGGAGCTTCAGTGTGACGTGTCGCTCCGTTGGGGCTTGGCTTGCTATGGGACTACTGCTGGCTGCAGTCACTACGATCGATGGAGGCTCAGCTGCACGCGTGACGAACCTTTCGCCCCGCGAGGTGGAGGCTGGCCCTGCATTCACGGTAAATCTCAGCTTCGCATCAGCCTTCAACTTGAGCGGGACAGACGATGACGACACGTACGTCGGCCTGGCTGCTTCGTGCAACTGTTCGAGCCCGACAATATCCGTGCAACTCGACCAAAGAGGCATGGATACAGGTTCGATTACCTTCGCTGCTGGCGCCGTCCCAGCAGGAAGGCACCATCTTTTCCTGTCAAGCGAGGGGCCGGACGGCCCGTTCGAGCTGGAGCACGGGCTTTCTCTTGTGGTGATTACGCCTGCAAGCAGCACAAGCATCACGAAATTCATTCCTCCGTCTATCATCAAGAGTGTTGAGACGACTTTCATCCTTGAGGGGGCCGAGTGCTCGTCGCGGTCCTTCCTCGGTGACACGCCCGGTCCTTAAGCCAAGCGCCTCGGCGGCAGGGCAGCTTGACTTGGCAATTACTTTCCTGGAGTCTTTAGACCCTCACTGTTCACATTTGGTCACAGGTTTCACGCTTGGTGGTCAGCCTTGCGACAGCCCTCTGTGGGTCACGAATCTCAGCTGCCCCTCGAGTTGCGGAGATGGTGGGAAGGTGGGGACCGTCACAGTTCCTGTGTCCGCCACTTCAGGGATCTACTCGCTCTGCTATTCCACCTCTGGCGTCGCTGGACCTTTTGTACCCCAGGTGCCTGCCGGCGAGCCCCCCCGCGCCATTTTGGTCCACTTGATCCCAGTTGATTGGGATGGCCGCTGCACACTGTGATCGTGCCCACTCTCGGAGCCAAAAAGCTGCCTACTCGCATCCAATCAATAGCTGCTGCCTACCCTCACCATCGTGCGGTTCCTTTCACAGAGATCGGCACAAAACGTCTCGGTGTCCAATGCGGAATGCACTGCTGTCTCCTGCGGGCCTGGCGAGTTCCTCAATGGCGCCAGCTCCGGGCAGCCCTCGTGTTCTCTATGCGAACCCGGACACTATTGTGTCAATGGCAGTGTTGGAATGCTTCCGTGTCCTGCAGGCACCTATGTCGCTTATCCGGGCGCAGCATCGCTCGAAGAATGCGTGGAGTGTGCCAAAGGAACTTACTCGCTCGGAAACGCCAGTGTGTGTTTGAGTTGCCCCGCCGGCTTCGCCTGCAGTGCCAGCACCAAGTCGGAATGCGTGCCGTCAACGTATTCCAATGCCTCATCTGTGCAGTGCTTCGCGTGCCCCGCAGGCAGGTTTTGCCCAGGCCACGGGACACACACTCCCCAGCCATGTGAGGCGGGCTACTTTTCAAGCAGTGGGTCAGCGGCGTGTTCACCGTGCGGAGAGGGAAGCTTTTCAACTGGTGGAGCGGCTGAGTGTGTGATGTGTGAAGCGGGAACATTTTCACTGGAAAATTCAACGAGCTGTGTGGCGTGTCCAGCCGGCTCGTACTGCGTTGGCGGGACGCCTCCCGTGCTGTGTCGTGAGAACAGCTACTCGAGCGGGGGCGAAGAGGCGTGTACGCCATGCCCAAATGGCACAGTTGCTAGCTGCGGCGCAAGCTCGTGTGTGGCGTGTCCGCCGGGGACGCTTGGAAATTCAACTCACGGCTGCTCGATATGTGCACCTGGCTACTACTCGGGTGATGGAACTCCGCCGTGCTCGCCGTGCGAGGCTGGGCACGCGTGCCCGACCACATCCGTTATGGAGGCGTGTCCAGCTGGCTACACAGCTCCGTCGCTATCGCAGTCTTGCACGCCGTGTCCGGCGGGCTATGCATGCCCGCACGCGGACCAGCCGGCGGCTCAGGTAGCTTGTACGCCGGGGACGTACTCAGTGGGGGCGCAGGCTGCCTGCACGGTGTGTCCGGCGGGCTACGCCTGCCCGGAGACGGACCGCGACTCGCGGCAGGCATGTGCCTATGGAAGCGTTGCAGGAGAGGGGCAAGCAACGTGCGAAGCCTGCGCTGCAGGCACGGTTTTTAATGCCAGCATGTTGGGGATCGGCACTTGCTCGCTTTGCGACGAGGGGCACTTCTGCCCGAACGGGTCGGTCACTATGCAGGCGTGTCCGGCCGGTACTTTTGCAGCACATCGTGGAGCAGCAGTGTGTCAGACGTGCGTGCAAGGGGCGTACTCTACTGGCCGAGCGAGCGTCTGTCTGCCCTGCGAAGAGGGTCACGCTTGCTCGGATGGCTCGCGGGAGGCGTGCCTGCCTGGCACGTATGCCGAGACAGCTTGGGCAGCGTGCCGAACCTGTCCAGCAGGAAGCTTCTGCCCCGCGAGTGGGACGTCTGAGCCCCTGGCATGCACAGCGGGCTATTGGTCTGGTTCTGGCGCATCGTACTGCGTGCTTTGCATGGCAGGCAGCTTCTCATCCCGCGGAGCAGCTAATTGCTCAGCTTGCCCGCACGGCTGGTACTCGCTCGATAATGCCACCGCCTGCATTCCTTGTCCGCCAGGCAGCTTCTGTCCAGACGGTTGGCATTCCCACCCTTGTTTGCACCTTCGATGTGGTTCAGCATTTTCGCAGTAGTTGAGAGCAATTGCATGGCGCTGACGGCGGAGGCTCACGCGCCTTCCTCCGCTGCCGTCGGTCCGCGGGAACATAGAACTTATGTGGCGCCTTGTCATCCTGCTGACCCGCGGACCTTCCGCCGTGCACCGCTCACCCGCGCTTTCTTGCCTCTTGTGCAGGGACACCTCCCGTCATGTGCCCGGAGGGCACATTTTCAAACGGCAGCCGCGTTGCATGCGAGGTCTGCCCCGACGGCACGGTTGCCGACTGCGGCGCTTCGAGCTGTTCGCTGTGCCCAGTTGGAACGATTGGGCACTCGACTTCCGCGTGCAACCTTTGTGCGCCCGGCTACTACTCGGGTGATGGAACTCCGCCGTGCTCGCCGTGCGAGGCTGGGCACGCGTGCCCGACCACATCCGTTATGGAGGCGTGTCCAGCTGGCTACACAGCTCCGTCGCTATCGCAGTCTTGCACGCCGTGTCCGGCGGGCTATGCATGCCCGCACGCGGACCAGCCGGCGGCTCAGGTAGCTTGTACGCCGGGGACGTACTCAGTGGGGGCGCAGGCTGCCTGCACGGTGTGTCCGGCGGGCTACGCCTGCCCGGAGACGGACCGCGACTCGCGGCGGCGCTGCCCGTGGGGACTGACGTCGTCAGCCGGGCAGACCAACTGCTCTGCGTGCCCCGAGGGCTACGAATGCGATGGCAACTCGACGCGTGTCTGCCAACCCGGCACCTTTTCGCGCCCCGCGGGAGACGGTGATGATGCGGCGTGCATTCCCTGCCCATTCGGGACTATCTCGCTACAGTGCGACCCAGCCCCATCCTGCGACCCAGTCTCGCCCCGATTCCGCTGCAGCTGCCTCGGACGGCTGCCGCGCAAAATATAAACGCTCAAAGGTTTTCTGTGTGGCAGACCGGGCGCCTCCAACTGCACATTCTGCCCGGCGGGTTTCGCCTGCACCAGCTCCGAGGTCACAGAGCAGTGCGAGGCGGGACACTTCTCCGAGGAGGGCCAAGCAGACTGCACCCCCTGCCCTGCGGGCTACAAGTGCGCGTCACGACTGTACGGAACGCCTGAACGCTGTTCCGAGGGCTACTACTCATTTGTCGGCGCGGAGTTCTGCATCATCTGCCCAGAGGGCTCCTTCTGCCCCGACGAGCCCCCTGGCCAGCCGCCGCAAAAGGTTTTCGTCCCCGCCTTGTGCAGCCCTTTCCCGCAACACTCGACCACCCCGGCCCTAATTGGCGTTCTTCTCGGGTGGAAACAGTGTCCAGACGGCTGGTTCTCCGGCCCCGGAAGAAAGGCCTGCTCGCCCTGCTCGCCTGGCTACTACGCCGCTGCCGCGCCTGGCGAGCATTGTGCTAATGCGTCACGCAGTAACTGCACGCGCTGCCCCGCGGGGCACTCCTGCGAGCCCGACGGTCTTCCTGTGCCCTGTCCGCCGGGCCGCTTCTCTCCGGGCGGGCAGCAGTTCTGCGAGGACTGTATGCCAGGTCTCATTGCCGTGGGCAAGGCTGCGAGCTGCTCACGCTGCCCGGCAGGCAGCGAGTGCTCTGCGCGCGACTTGCCGCCATCACCGTGCCCCGCCGGCACATTCTCGAGCGTGGGAGCTACCAACTGCACTGCTTGCCCTGCGGGGTTCTTCTCCGAGGTATTCTCCAGCTAGCTTCGCACCAGGATCGTCGGCGACCCTGTCCCTGCGTCCCCCGCGGCTTATTGCTCCTGATCGCGACACCTGCAGCCCTTCGCCCTGGCTTACACATTCACCGCTTGCAGGGAAACTCTAGCCGCTGCTTGCCGTGCCCCGCGGGACATTTCTGCGTGGTCATGCAGGCGCCAGAGCCCTGTGCTTCTGGCTACTTCGCAGACGGGGCAGCGAAGAACTGCTCAGTCTGTCCGCCGGGCTACTTCGCGGAGGGGCGCGGCAACTCACTGTGCACCATCTGCCCCGCGGGGTCTTTCTGTCCCGAAACGTGCAAGAATCAGCCGTCGACGCCGCTTCCGTGCCGTGCGGGATCTTTTTCACATCCTGGTCAGGAAGAATGCGACCCCTGCTCCGCCGGGAGCTACTCGGGCGCCAACGCCACCCACTGCCTCTACTGCCCTCCCGGACACTTTTGCCCGCCGGGCTTGGCCAATCCAATCCCCTGCCCTGGTGGCTGGATGTCAGTTGGGGCCGCTGGATCCTGCTCTCCCTGCCTCCCGGGCACCTACTCTGCGTGCAACGCCACTGCCTGCACCCCCTGCCCACCCGGCGCCTTCTGCGGGAACACTTCGGCCGAACCGTCGCTCTGCCCTTCGGGTAGCTTTGCTCCAGGTTTGTGAGCCACTTTGAAACCCCGGTACTAGCTGGGGAAAGCATTCCTTTGCACCAATTTAGAGCAATGATTTTCCGGCATAATTCCATCATATGCTTGTTACAGGTGTTGCACATGAGTGCACGTCCTGCGCAAAGGGGTCGTACTCGAACGAGGGTAAGTCAACGATTTCCGCTCAGACAACCACGATGATTTCTGGCCACATCTCTACTGTGCTGGACTGATATGGCTGTTTCTGCCCCGCACAGGGGCGTGGGAGTGCCTGTTTTGCCCTGCAGGCCATCGATGCTCGCACGCACAGGCGCCGCTGCCCTGCGATCCGGGCACATTCTCGTCTGGCAACAGCAGCGAGTGCTCCGTCTGCCCCGAGGGAGAATTTGCAGACGCCCCAGGCGCAGCATTCTGCGCCCCTTGCCCCGCGGGACGTCGGTGCCCTATGGGTGCTACTGAGGCAGTGCTGTGCGAGGCCGGCTCTGCCGCGACGCTCCGCTCAGGGAACTGCTCACACTGCCATGCCGGTATCCCCGACCCGCAGCCTTTGTCGGTTCCCCAGCCGCGGAGCGCCCAGGCTGTCAACTCCAGCGCTGGCCTTTTCAGACCTCATCGCTTGCTGCGATTCCTCTCACGGAGGCTTGCAGGCGCTCATGCAAGCTGGCCGATCACCGTGATGCGCCTAATGGTCTTGCGCCGCAGGGTCATATGCACCCGAGCGTGGGCTCGGTGCGTGTCTCGAGTGTCCCGAGGGGCGCTATTGCTCCCAAGGCGCGTCGGTCCCGCGAGTTTGCGAGCCAGGGACTTATTCTGAGGCCGGGGCGGAAGAATGTGCGCCGTGTGCCTCTGGCGAAGTTTCGCATGCGGGGTCGATTCCAGCCCTTCAGCCATTCGCTTGTCGTGGTGCCTTTGACCTGGCCGAGATGCTGCGTCTCCGCGCTCGCTCGATGCTGAACCCAATGGGGCCTTCGCAGGGCGGCCTGGTGCTCTGCGTGCCCCCCGGGACAGCACTGCCCTGGTGGGCTCGGGCCGTTCGCGTGTCCTGCGGGCTTCTACTCCTCTGGAAGCGCGGAGGAGTGCACAGAGTGTGACGCGGGCAACCACTGCCCAGCGAACACCTCTGTCCCAACTCCTTGCTCTGCGGGCGAGACATGCATCAACCCTGCTGCTAGCCCCGTCGCCTGTCCCGTGGGGTTCTACTCCGCTTTAGGCGATGACTCGTTTGCCCCCCGCCCATCGTACCCCCCGAATGCCTGCTGCACCGCGTTCGCTTCAAACCAGCGCGACCGGGCGCGCCTGGTGCTCGGCGCTTGCCCTGGAATCATTTTCGTGTCTCTCCTTGCGGGATCAAGATCCCTGACCCTCGGGTTCCCCCCGAGGTCCACCCTGTGGCTGAAAATTGAGCGGCAATGCCCTGGGCAACAGGTGCATGCCGTGCCCTGCCGGCCACCAGTGCGTGAGTCCTGCACTGCCTCCCGAACCATGTCCTCGCGGAACGTTTTCACTTGGCCGCGCGACGGAGTGCGCTGTGTGTCCCGTCGGATTTGCCTGCTGCTCTCCGGTATACCCGCAGCCTTTTGCACGCTCGGTGCTCGCACCCTTGCGGCTATTCTCGGTGATGAAAGAGGCTGCACTCGAGTGCAGCTGACTCGTAGTGATTTCTCCCCATCTCTCGCATTCTGCTGCCTCCGGTGCACCTGATTCAGTGGCCGGCTGGTGTAGACCTGTGCGCCGTGTGACTCGGAGCCCGGGGCGGCTGCGCCCGCGTGCAACACTACCACGACCGGGGTTTGCGACACTTCCATCGCACAGTGCTGGAGCCCGTGCGCGGCAGGCTTCTTCTCGCTCGGGAACCAGACGCACTGTCTGGCATGCCCGCCGGGGCGCGAGTGCCTCGACGGAACAACAAGCGGGACTCCCTGCCCCGACGGCCGATTCTCCACCGGCCAGCAGGCCGTGTGCTCTCGTGTGTCCCCGCTCCGTTCCCCTCTTTGTACCCCTCTCGCGATCGCTCAACAATTGCGAGCACTTGAGACTAGTAAATCCGCGCTTGTTGCTCAAATGGGACTGCCCTTGACGACGGTCGGCCCGAGCAGTCTGTCCCGCTGGCTATCATTGTTCGTCCAAGCTCTCTTCACCTAGCATCTGTCCTGCGGGTACCTACTCAGAGCCGGGTGCGATGGCGTGCAAGACGTGCCCTGCCGGGGCTCAGTGCTCTGCACCCGGGACCATGGTGCCCCAGCAGTGCCCCCAGGGCATGTGGAGCGTCCCTGGTACGGACTGCAGCGAGTGCCCGCCTGGCTTCGCATGCGCCGCGCGGGACAGCACGCCCGTGCCATGCAAGAACGGCACGTACGCGACTGGCAACGCCACGGCGTGCACAGCTTGTCTTCCAGGCTTCCGCTGCCCCTTCACTACTTCAGACGTGCACGTGAAGCCCCTACCGTCCCCATGGACACAGATTTGCGTGGTGTTGCGTAAATTGTGGCGTTGTGGCGCTAATCGAAATGTGATGTGCAATGGTCTTAACCCTCAGCATGGTGTTTTGTTCGCATCCGCAGATGATTTGCCGACCAGGAAGCTTCTCGCTGCCTGGGGCTCTGCTCTGCTCCGCTTGTCCGCCGGGCCACGCATGCCCCGACACTACCAGCGCCGGGAGCATCTGCTCGGCGGGCACTTACTCAATGGGTTCGCAGACCGCCTGCACCGTCTGCCCACCGGGCTACTTGTGCCCGGACCCCACTGCCGAGCCGCAGCCCTGCCCTGATGGGACCTGGTCCGACGCGGGCGCGTACAATTGCTCGCTCTGCCCTCCAGCGCACGAGTGCGCGCATTCAGACCGCCGCCCAGCACCGTGCCCTGTCGGCTTCTGGTCTGCTGGTGGCACTCGCTTCTGTTCCGCCTGTCAAGACGGCTTCCGCTGCTCTTTCCCGGCGACAGAGCCTGCACCAGAAAAGGACCGCTGCCCTCCCGGCGGTTATTGTTCCCCGGCGTCGCGCTTCGTGCCATGCCCCGCTGGATCGTTCGCCAACATCTCTGGCGCTTCCTCGCTTGCCGACTGTCATGTCTGTCCTGCGGGATACTTCTGTCTGCAGGAAACAGCGAGTTTTGCACCCAATTTGTGTCCTCGCGGCTACTTTTGTCCGCAAGGCACGCGCTACGCGCTGCAGTATCCCTGCCCCGGCGGGACCTACAACGACCAGGACGGCTCACAGTCTCAGGAGGCCTGCAAGCCATGCGCACCAGGCTACTACTGCCCGATGGCCAGCACTAGCTTCAACCTGCAGATCTGCCCAGCTGGCCGCTACTGTCTGTTGGGCACTTATCTGGTAACACCCGCCGCAATGCTTATACTTGAGCTGACTGCGGCTTCAGTTCTTGCGTGCAGTGAATGCCCGCCGCTGCAAGGTGCAGCGGTTTGCGGTCCACTGACGTGATTGCGGGACTCGGGTGTGCAGCCAGTTCCCTGTCCTGCAGGTAGGTGGAACCCCTCGCAGGGGCGAGAGCTCGTGCAGCACTGTCAAAACTGTACGGTCGGGCATTTCTGCCCTGTGGGCAGTAGCCATCCGACGCCGTGCGAGCCTGGGACCTTCTCGGACCAGCCCAACAACATGATGATCGCGCAGTGCACGCCATGCCCTGCGGGGCGAGCTTGTCCAAGCTCAGGGCTCGTGCTTCCCTCGCACGAGTGCGCGCTGGGGCACTACTGCAACTCAGGGACGCAGTGGCCCACACAGCACAAGTGTCCTGCAGGGACGTGGAATCCCAACAGTACCTCGTTCATCCAGGCTGCTGACTGTCTCCGCTGCCCTGAGCGATTCGCCTGCCTTATGGGGAGTGGGCACTCGTCTCAGCCGTTGCTGAAATGCGCGCGCGGACATTTCTGTCCACCTGGGACGCGTTACCCGACCGAATACCCGTGTCCACGCGGCACCTACACGCAGAGCGACGCGCTACAAGAGGAGGCACAATGCACCGTCTGCCCTGGAGGCTTCTACTGTATCGAGGGCTCGGCCGAGGTTTCAGGCCGCTGCACCCGCGGATACTACTGCCCGCCAGGCACGGGCAGCGGCATCGACTTTCCATGTCCGGCAGGCACCTTCTCCAATGCGACTGACCTCAAGGCGGCTGACGAGTGCCGCCCGTGCCCCGTCGCGCACTTTTGCCCCCCGGGCAGCGTCGAACCGGTAGCCTGCTACGCGGGGACGTACTCGTCCAACATGTCGGTGGAAGACGCGGGCCTCATGAACCTGGGCGGCAATACCGTGCTCTCGGGAAACCTCTCTGCCTTTCCGTCGTGCATCACCTGCCCGCCAGGCTTCTTCTGCCCCCACCGAGCGATGCTGGCTCCGCTTCGCTGCGGGAAGGGGTTCTACTCCAAGCCGGGCCAGGCCAACTGCACTATCTGTCCGGTGCACTCCCGCCCTCATGGGCCCTCATCCTAGTTTGGGCGGCAATTCGACCAAAAATTCAGATGCGGGTCTGTTGCTGACGAATTTCTGCGGGAGGCTGCGCAGGCTGGATTCTTTTGTGACTCGGATTCGACTACGTTCACGTCGCTCGATCAGCGCCAGTGCCCTGCTGGCACCTTCTGCCCCGAGGGCACTACGGCGCACCCGCACGAAACGAGCTCGTGGTGCTCCCTCGGGCACTTCTGCCCGCACGCCACCAAGGTGGAGCTGCCCTGCCCTGGGGGCACCTTCCGCAGCTCGAGGGGCGCTGGGGCTCTCGAACACTGCTCGGCGTGTCCAGGAGGTTACTGGTGCCCGCAGGCCGCCACCAGCTGGGCCGATCGCACGTGCGGTAGAGGCCATTACTGCCCCGAGGGTTCTTCGTCGGAGTGGGAGGTCCCGTGCCGCAACGGCACGTACCGCTCGGAGCGCCGCGGCTCCAACCAGTCTATGTGCACCGACTGTCCTGCGGGGCTGTTCTGTCCTGCGGGGAGCTTCGAGGGTCAGGAGTGTCCTGCGGGGAGCTTCTGCCTCCAAGGAACCCATGTTCCTGTGCCGTGCCCGCGTGGCACCTTCGGTGCTGTGCCGCACCTGCGAAACGCCTCCGAGTGCACACCTTGCTCCCCTGGGCGTTTCTGCGACCTACCTGGGCTCACAGCACCCACGGGCAACTGCTTCCCGGGCTACTACTGTCCTTCAGGGGCCAAAACCGGCGCACCCGGCGAGTGGGCATGCCGTAAGGGTGGCTACTGCCCGGAGGGCTCGGACTTTCCGTTGGCGTGCCCTCCCGGAACCTTCAACGACCTCGAGTACTCAGAGTCATCAGCGGCTTGTGTTATGTGCACACCAGGCTTCTTCTGCGAAGGCGAGCGCAATGATGTCCCGGACGGAAAGTGCTATGGTGGCTTCTTCTGCCCGGGAGGCGACGCCTCACCTGCGCCTACGAATCAAACTTGCCGAGTCGGCAACTTTTGCCCCCCTGGCTCTGTCGCGGAGCAGCCTTGCCTCCCCGGGACATTCGCGGCCTCTCCTGGCCGCAGCACCTGTGTCTCTTGCACGGAGCGCTTTGCGTGCCCTGGGCACGGAATCGTTGAGCCAGAGCCATGCTCGCCGGGACACTACTGCCCGAACGGTACTGCGTCGCCCATTCCGTGTCCGCCCGGTACCTACAGCGTCCGCGTTGACCTGGGAAGCGAGAAAGAGTGGTCAGTGCCCCAATCCCTTGAACCTCCTGCTCGCTCGCTGCGCACGAAAGCTGTCACTTACCTGCATGAAGCTCCTGCTCTGAACGCGGAGCGAGTCTCGGACCTCTTGCACCCCACAGTGTCCTCGCCCCGGCTGGCAGCATCTGACACAACGGCTTGCTCCTTTCGCAGTGTGCTGTGTCCGCCCGGGTACTTCTGTTCGACAGCGGGACTTGAGGCACCGACAGCGGCTTGCGCGGCCGGCTTTTACTGCGAGGCCGGAGCGCAGTCGACCAGCGCTGCGGTGGACGCGGACTCCCCAGCTGGGCGCCGTCGTGCGGGACCCTGTCCGGCGGGCGCATACTGCATCGAGGGCGCGGAGCAGCCAGCGGCCTGCCCCCCTGGCACGCGCTGCCAGGAGGGCGCCGCGCTCCCGGAGCCCTGTCCCACTGGCACCTACCAGTTGCGTTCGGGCGCAATCTCCTGTGAGGCGTGCCCGCAGGGCTTTCACTGTACCCCAGGCGGCGTGGTCGACTTCTCCAACGGCTCCTTCTACGCCGCGCCGGGGCTTCACGCCTGCGCGGATCCCGCGGGAGGCGCCCTGATGTGGAGTACCGAGACGCGCGGACCAGAGGAGGCACACATCACTGGAGTTGTGCGCGACGCTCACGACAATGCAATTTCGTGTGGATTCTACAACAGGGGTGCGGGAATGGGCCCATCTTATCACCCTGGTCACGATGAAAGCTCCGAACATCAGTCGCAGGGCTTCATAGCCAAGCATGATCGCGACGGCAATGAGTTGTGGACCGTCTTGCTGCCACAGCCAGGCTGGGCAGACTCAGTGGCTCTCGATGCCGTCGGTAACGCCTATGTGGCATACCGCCATGAAGGGGAGGCCGTGCTGATCAAGCTGAGTGCTTGCGGCACAGAGGCGTGGACCACAACGCTTGCCTCCTCTGGACTTCCAGGATGGCCAGACAGCAAGATGAGCGTATCTTCGACGCAAGACACAATTTACGTGCTGGTTGCGTCTCGAGTGGTGCGAGTGGCAACAAACGGCACGATAGAGTGGAACACGGACCTCGAGCTTGGGGCGAGTGATCGAGCGCGTGCAGTCGCTGCAGCCCCCCTCGAAGGAGTGGTCGTGGCGGGCGAAACCTATGAGGACCTGCATGGCAGTAGTCATGTCGGTTCATCGGGAGTGGCCGACGCCTTTCTGCTGCGTCTGGATGCGGGAGGTGTGCTTGCATGGACTAGGGTATTCGGTTCCCCTGGTGTGGACCAGGTGACTGCTGTCGCAGTCGACCAGGACGGGGACGCGTTTGCCGTTGGAAGCTTCGGCGGCACGCAGGTCACGGCCGTTCTCTCAGCGGGAGGCTCGTCTGCAGCATCTGTGGGCGGCCTCGACGCGTTCGTTGTCAAGTACTCCGCACTCGGAGATGCACTATGGGCCCGAGCAATCGGGACTTCCAGCGACGACACTGGTGCTGATATAGCGACTGATGAAATGGGGAATTCGTACATCGCGGGCCGAACCAATGCGTCACTTGACGGAGAGTGTTTCTCGGGCCACGACGACCTCTTTCTGGTGAAGCTTTCTCCAGCGGGTGATAAGCACTGGACTCGTTTGATCAAAACACACGTGTTCGCGGATGGAATCTCTGTCGCGGCGCGTGGGGATGGCGTGAGTGTCGCGGGGACTCTGTACGGCGAAACCGTAGACGAAACTGTTAACTCGGGTTTTGGTGGCGTGGTGCGCGCTCAATTCGCTTCAACAGCCACGTGTGTCGGAGTGAGTCAGGGGATGGACTTTATCTGTCCGACGGGGCATTTCTGTCCTCGCGGTCTCGAGAATCTTGAGGATGGTCGATGCCCGCGTGGGACGTACTCTAACTACACGGGCCTCGCAAATGTCTCGCAGTGTCAAGAGTGCCCTCCGGGATTTTTTTGTGGCGATCTTGGTCTCTCTCAGCCATCAGGGCCCTGCCACTCAGGCTATTTCTGCGGAGGCGGCGCAGCAAACGCCTTTGGATCACTCTGTGACAGCAGAAAGGTTGCATGTGACTCGCCAGACTGTGTGTCACTTGAGCCCCGTCAACCTGCAGCCTCGTGCGGTGGATCGTGCTCTTTGTCCTACTTTTGCCCCGAAGGCAGCAGAGAGCCGATCATCTGCCCGCCAGGATCATTCTGCAGTATCGACCAGGCAGATTCACCAGGTGGACTCTGCAATGCCGGTTATTTTTGTTCGACCGCGGGTGGGAAAGATCCCATGCCCGATGGTTCGGTGTCTGGTCATGGGCCCTGTCCGCCAGGCTTCTTTTGCCCAGAGGGCACCATCTACCCTGAGGCCTGCCCGGAAGGAACCTACGCGTCACAGTAAGCACCCTCTCCAACTTGTTCTTCATAAATACATTCCATTGATTATGTGTGCGGATTATCTTTTTGTTCCTGGGACCTCACGCGTATGTTTTTACAGGGAACGGAGTGCAAATGCTTCATACTGTCTGGCATGCCCCGCAGGCTTCTTCTGCCCGACAACCAATACCAGTAAGCCCTCAAACTGCA
>ENA-UOXV01004782-UOXV01004782.1-marine-metagenome-genome-assembly--contig:-NODE-4782-length-15281-cov-5.867398_pt1 | contig 15281 bp, 13 predicted proteins | sample MGYA00238165_ERZ766961 | MGnify/ENA primary metagenome ERZ766961 (study PRJEB28924, sample SAMN03173240) | marine metagenome | biome: Marine; feature: Water; material: Subsurface seawater | place: North... | reverse complement strand
CACGACGCAGTTGCTGGGTCTCGGCATCCACTTCGTATTCGTATTCAAATGGATCGATTTCTCGTTCTCCGACTTTTGCGACGGACGTTTCCGTGGCGCGTGCACCGATGAAATCTTCAATCCCCCAGGCCGCAAAACTGATGATCAATAGACCGGCCAGAGCTTTTACAACGATGGAAGCCGTTTTAGAACGAATAGCTTGGAGCATCAGGGCAATTCCCAGTTCATTTTTAATCGTGTGTCGTTAAATAGATAAGGACGGAATTATCCCCGTCCAGGCGGCGGCATCTTATGCAACCAAACCGGGGCGGGCAATAGCACTACACGCTGAATTGATGACGGCGTAATGCCGTGGTATGCACCGCATCAACTCATGGGTTGGGAGAACATAAAAAATGAGCACTCGGACAATTTTAATTGCGGGCAACTGGAAGATGAACGCGAGCCTGGAAATGGCCGCCGAATTGATCGAAGGCATCAAGGCCGGGCCGCCGCCCAGCAACGTCGAAATGCTCGTTTGTCCACCGTTCCCTTATCTAAGCAGCGCCATCGCATTGGCATCTGGCAGTTCGATCCACGTCGGTGCGCAAACCTGCCACTCATCAGGGTCTGGCGCTCACACCGGCGATGTTTCGACCGGCATGCTTAAAGATCTCGGATGTACTCATGTCATTGTTGGCCATTCCGAACGCCGTACAGATCATGGTGAAACCGATGCGCTTGTGATGGCGCAAGCATCCGCCGCCATTGATGCAGGTCTGGTCGCCGTGATTTGCGTTGGTGAAACAGAGGCCGAACGCGATGCAGGCAATACTCTTGACGTGGTGGCAACCCAGATCGCTGGTTCTTTGCCAGACGCTGCAACCGCCGCCAACGCTGTCATTGCCTATGAACCTGTCTGGGCCATTGGCACAGGCCGCACACCAACAACGGACGAAGTTCAAGACGTCCACGCCGCAATCCGTGCCAATATCGCAAGTAAATTGGGATTAGAGGCCGCGGACGGCATGCGCATTTTGTATGGTGGGTCCATGAAACCAACCAATGCCAAGGAACTTTTGGCACTTCCTGACGTCGACGGAGGCTTGATTGGTGGGGCAAGTCTTAAGGCTGAGGATTTCCTCGGTATTGCCCGATCTGCACCATAAGCTTATATCAACCGCAGATCGCGCTTTTCAAACGGACACGAAGCCGTTAGAACACCGCGTCAATTGCTGAAATAGTAGGTTTTTCCATGGAAACCATCGTTCTCGTCATTCATTTGTTGCTCGCCCTCGCATTGGTAGGTGTCATTTTGATGCAGCGCTCCGAAGGCGGCGCCCTTGGTATGGGCGGCGGCAGTGGTGGCGGTGGAGGCGGCGGCGGCTTCATGACTGGTCGTGCAGCAGCTGACGCATTGACGCGTTCCACAGCAATTTTGGCAACGTGTTTCATCATTACCAGCATCACGCTGGCGATTTTGGCAGGTGGCGGGCGCGAATCGGAATCCATTTTGGATCAAGCGCCAGCAATTTCGGTGACCCCACAGGCACCGTCATCGACACCCGCGCCAACACCCCCAACTCCGCAAAACTAGTGCAGAATCAATGGGTCGCAATACCCGGCATGCAGATGCCGGGGGACGCTGCACGTTTGTTTAAAAACACCGGTTGGCGTGCCGGACTTTTGATGTATGGTGAGCGCCCATGACGCGGTTTATTTTCATTACCGGCGGCGTGGTCTCCTCCCTCGGAAAAGGTCTCGCATCAGCCGCTCTCGGCGCCTTACTACAGGCGCGCGGGTTCAAAGTTCGACTTCGTAAACTCGATCCGTACTTGAACGTCGATCCGGGCACCATGAGCCCTTACCAACACGGCGAAGTGTACGTGACAGATGACGGGGCCGAGACCGATCTCGACCTCGGGCACTACGAGCGGTTTACCGCCGTTGATGCCCGCAAAAGCGATAACGTCACCACGGGTCGTATTTATTCCGATGTGATCGCCAAGGAACGCCGCGGCGATTATCTGGGTGCAACGATCCAAGTCATTCCGCATGTAACCGATGCTATTAAGCAGTTCGTGGTTTCCGACCTCGAAGACGAGGATTTCATTCTTTGTGAAATTGGCGGCACCGTTGGCGATATCGAAGGCTTGCCGTTTTTAGAGGCCATCCGCCAATTGGGTAACGATTTGGGCCGTGATCGTGCGATGTATGTGCATCTGACGCTGGTGCCGTATATCGCAGCGGCGGGGGAATTAAAGACCAAGCCGACCCAACACTCGGTCAAAGAACTATTATCTCTGGGCATCCAGCCCGATATGCTGGTCTGCCGAGCTGATCGTCCGCTACCTGATGGCGAGCGACGTAAGATCGGTCTGTTCTGTAACGTTCGCGAAGACGCCGTTATTCCGGCGTTAGACGCCGAAAGCATTTACGAAGTGCCGATCCGCTATCATGCCGAGGGTATGGATGACGTTGTCTGCCGCCATTTCGGCCTGAATGCGCCCGCACCTGATCTGACGACCTGGAAAGATATTCACGTTCGTAAAACCAAGCCTGAAGGTGAAGTCACTATTGCCGTCGTCGGCAAATACACAGTTCTGCCGGATGCTTATAAATCATTATCAGAAGCCCTCGATCACGGCGGAATCGCCAATAACGTTCGAGTTAAAATGAACTGGATCGAAAGCGAGATATTCGAAGGCGAAGATGCCGTCCACAAATTAGAAGACGTCCACGGCATTTTGGTTCCGGGTGGCTTTGGTGAGCGCGGTGCCGAGGGCAAGATCGCCGCCGCAACGTTCGCACGCGAACATAACGTGCCGTATTTCGGAATTTGTTTCGGCATGCAGATGGCAGTGATCGAAGCGGCCCGCAATTTGGCCGGGATCAAGGGCGCGAGTTCCACCGAGTTCGGTGAGACATCCGAGCCAGTCGTCGGTTTGATGAAGGAATGGCTGAAAGGTAACGCGCTCGAAAAACGCGCAGCCAACGGGGATTTGGGTGGCACCATGCGTTTAGGTGCCTATGCCTGCGAATTGGCAGCCGACAGCAAAGTGAGCGGCATCTACGGCGCTGATACCATTTCCGAACGCCATCGCCACCGCTACGAAGTAAACACGGGATACCGCGAAAAGTTAGAGAAAGCCGGGATGCTGTTTTCTGGCATGTCGCCGGACGGTATTTTACCGGAAATCGTCGAGATTCCGGATCATCCTTGGTACATCGGTGTGCAGTTCCATCCGGAACTCAAATCCAAGCCATTTGATGCGCACCCCTTGTTCACATCGTTCATTCGCGCGGCCATTAACCAGTCACGGTTTGTGTAAATTTAAAACCGTCTTCCCGGAAGCGCGTTAGCGATGCCCGGAATCTTTCAAAACTCAGCAATAATCGAATGTGATCTGATGAGATCCCGGATCAAGTCCTGGACGACGTATAGAGGTTTCGCTCTATATGCTTTAAACACGCAATGCTTTAAACACACACCTGAAAACGCTATCAGATGAGTACACAAATTTAGGTATCCCCATGACCACTCAACGCACCGTTCAAATTGGCCCGTTTAACTTATCTAACGAAAAGCCTCTGACGATCATCGCCGGACCATGCCAGTTGGAAACCCGCGAACACGCGTTGGAAATGGCGAGTGCGCTTAAGGACATGGGCGAAAAGCTCGGCATCGGGATTATCTATAAAACGTCCTACGACAAGGCCAACCGCACCAGCGTCGGCGGGAAACGCGGTATTGGACTTGAAGACGCATTGCCGATCTTCAAGGAAATCAGAGACGATATGGGCATGCCAGTCCTGACCGACGTTCACGAAGTTCAGCACTGCGCTGTCGTCGCAGAGTCCGTCAGCGTCCTGCAAATTCCCGCATTCCTGTGCCGCCAGACCGACCTGCTGCTGGCTGCAGGCAACACCGGCATACCCATTAACATCAAAAAAGGTCAGTTCTTGGCCCCATGGGATATGAAAAACGTCGTCGCCAAGGTCGAAAGCACGGGCAACATGAACGTGACCGTGACTGAACGTGGCGCCAGCTTTGGCTACAATACGTTGGTTACCGATTTCCGCGGACTGCCGACAATGGCCAATGATACGGGCTGTCCGATTGTGTTCGATGCCACCCATTCCGTCCAACAACCTGGCGGACAGGGCGCATCCAGCGGCGGCGAGCGTAAATTCGCCCCTGTGCTTGCACGAGCTGCCGTATCGCTTGGGATTGCCGCTGTGTTTATGGAAACCCATCAAGACCCGAACAGCGCACCATCTGATGGTCCAAACATGATTCCCATCAATCGTTTAGAAGGCGTTCTTAAGGATTTGATGGCATTCGATAAGCTGGCCAAATCATCACCCCGCGCCGAGACTTTGGCCGAAGGCTAATTGTGAAATGCCTCTAAACGGTAACACAATGCCACGTTGATAACCGTCCGTCTTGGCGGTAAATAATGGCTCAATTCTACACCCGTTTCTAAAAGGAACCTCAACATGACTGCAATCATCGACATTATCGGCCGTGAAATCTTGGACTCGCGCGGCAATCCAACCGTTGAGGTCGATGTTCTATTAGAAACAGGAGTCTTAGGTCGTGCTGGGGTGCCATCTGGCGCATCTACAGGTGCCCACGAGGCTGTGGAGCTTCGTGACGGCAACAAGAAGCGTTATGGCGGCAAGGGCGTCTTGAAGGCCTGCAGCGCGGTCAACAACGACATCTATGAGGCCCTGGTCGGCATGGATGTCGAAGACCAAGTGTTCCTGGACCGCGCGATGATCGAACTGGACGGCACTGAAAACAAATCCCGCTTGGGCGCAAACGCGATCCTGGGTGTATCACTGGCCTGCGCGCGTGCCGCCGCCGAAGAAGTCGGACTGCCGATCTATCGTTCCATCGGTGGGGCTTACGCGCACGTGTTGCCAGTTCCGATGATGAACATCGTCAACGGCGGCGAACACGCTGATAACCCCATCGATATCCAAGAATTCATGATTATGCCCGTCGGTGCCGATTCCGTCGCCGAAGCTATTCGTATGGGTTCCGAAGTGTTCCAGCGCCTTAAAAAGGATTTATCCGACGCCGGGCACAATACCAACGTTGGCGACGAAGGCGGCTTTGCCCCTGCATTGAATTCCACCACCGAAGCCCTGGATTTCGTCATGAAGGCAATCAAGGGTGCGAAATACAAGGCGGGCAAAGACATCGTTCTTGGCATCGATGCGGCGTCTACGGAATTCTATAAGCGCGGTAAGTATGTTTTGACAGGCGAGGGTAAAACCTTGGACGCAGAGGGCATGGTCGCTTATTGGGCGGACTTGGTGTCAAAATATCCTATTGCGTCTCTCGAAGATCCGATGGCCGAAGACGACTGGGCAGGCTGGAAGGCGCTCACCGATGAAATCGGTGACAAAGTGCAGCTGGTGGGCGATGACCTGTTCGTCACCAACCCCAAACGCCTGCGCAAAGGCATCAAAGACGGCGTCGGCAATTCTATTCTGATCAAAGTGAACCAGATCGGCACGCTGACCGAGACTCTGGATGCCGTCGAAACGGCACACCGCGCGGGTTACACGTGTGTGATTTCACACCGTTCGGGCGAAACCGAAGATTCCACGATTGCCGATATCGCAGTCGCAACCAACGCCGGTCAAATCAAGACAGGCTCGCTATCGCGCTCTGATCGCTTAGCGAAATACAACCAATTGATCCGGATTGAAGAAGAACTCGGCCCAACGGCTGTGTACCCAGGCATGTCGGCGATCAAGAACGGCTAAAAGCTCACGTCGTCCCGGGAGAGCGGAAGCGATACCCGGGATATTCTTAAACTCAGATAAACTATTGTTTGGTGAAACAATATCCCGGACCAAGTCCGGGACGACGTTTTGTATTTATTCCGTCACCCTGAACTAGATTAAGAGTCTCATTGATTGATTCGGCGCGGGCTATTCAATATTTGTCATTCCGGCGAACGCCGGAACCCATTGCGCGTTACCTAGGCCCCGGCTTTCGCCGGGATGACAAATTGAGAGTAGTGTTAGATGCCTCCCACAACGAAAAAGACCCGCTGAAACAGCGGGCCTTTTCCATCAGGTTCTTGTGAAGCTAATCAAGCGGCGGCAGATCCCTGCGCCTTTTTGATTTTACGCTTAAGTTTGACAGCTGAGTCACTCAATTTGCTATCAGCAACGGAGAGCAAGTAGGGGTCAAGACCGCCATTGTGCTCTACTGTACGAAGACCGTATGCGGATACACGGAACTTAACGCCTTGAGCCAATGATTCAGACCACAACGTGGCGTTCTGCAAATTAGGCTCAAAACGACGGCGCGTTTTGTTCATTGCGTGGCTGACATTGTTTCCGGTCTGAATGGTTCGACCGGTCAATTCACAACGTTTCGTCATGGCTCGTATCCTTTAGAGAGGTATGAAAATCATACCCGTTTAAAACTAGCGGGACCGCACGAACGGTGCGGCCCATTGGCGCGTCTTTTACGGTCTGGGGCGGCTATCGTCAACCCCACACGGACCCAAAACAGCACATAAGTGAGCGATAGTGCACGCAACTATTCCTCTAACCGCCAAGCACCCCGCCAATCATAGGGTGGAAGCCATGTATCACCGGATAACTGGCTTTCTAAGGCTTGGGCTGTTTCTTCGGTCATATGCTCTGGCACACGACGTCTGAGGTGGCTGACTGCCTTTTGCCAGAAACCATTGATGCCTTCGATGCGATCGAGCAAGGCACGGGTCGCTGGATCAATTTCAAGCTCTGCCTTTTCCTGCGCCGCCATCGCATCGATTAAGCCATTGCGGGCAACGCCCCAGTCGCCATCAAAATACGCAGCGATGGCCCTCTCGAACGCCATGATGAATGCCACAGGCTGGGGATCAATATCGACGGTATAGACGTCTACAGGGCCCTCGCGTTCAGACACCAAAATCCGGTCAATTTTGCGGCATAGGACGCGGCGATCCGCGCTGAGACAGTCATAGAAATCGCCGCTGAGCAGGATATTCGTGCCATAGACGTGGTTCAGCCCCTCCATCCGGGCCGCCATATTGACGTTATCGCCGATCAACGTTGAATCGGCACGATCATCATCACCCACGGGACCTGCAACAACCACCCCCCACCAGTGAAGACCAAACCGCGTATCGAACTTACGGCTCATCTCGGTATTTTCGTGATCTTTCAAGAACTGATCCCAGACCTCGCCAGCGATTTCCAAAGCTTCGGAAATCTTGCGCATCTCAACGGCGGCATCAAAGGCGGAATCCGCACTTTTCTTGGGGTGAAGGTTATTATGGAAGTAGGCAAAAATACCTTCGCCCAGAAACTTATCGATATCACCGCCATAGCGCGTCACACCACGGTTCATCTCACCTAAATAGGTTTTTAGGACCGGCAGCACGTCTTTTTCCAATTCCTGCGTCAGGGCTTGGAATCCTGCGACGTCGGTAAACATCAACGACACCGGCGAGCGCGTAGGGATCACACGTTCGCCCTTGGCTTCCAGGAACGCACGGCGCGAAATAAACCGCCGCAAGTTGGTAATGATCATCCCGATGGCTTCGACCATGGTATCGATCTCGTTCAGATTTCGGCCTTCGCTTGCAGCCTCATCGGATCGACGCTGGATCAATGCATCAGCGTCTTCTAAACCTGGGATTTCACGCATTTTTGCCAAAATCACGGTATTGGCTTCTCGCAACCGATCCATAAAGACCTGTCCGACACGCGCCACATTGCGCTCCGCTTTCCAGCGCACGGCATAGACCATGGCGGCATAAATCAAGATTTCTAAGATCGGGTCAGAGAAATGCAGGTAAGTCCCAACAGAGAAGTCACCTAACACACTGATCAAAATCAGGATACCAACCGCATACCACGCATCGTCACGCCCCATGGCACGCAGCATTTCTGCGCCCAGAACGGTTTCACGAGTCCCGACTTTTTGGACCAATCCAACCTTGGCGACAGCGCGAACAGTCCGCAGAATCCTGAGGACCCTTGGGTTCGCGATTCCAACATCACCCGCAAAGAACGATGCGCCCGTTGCACCCACCGCCATAATGTTGATCCACGCTGCGGGCGTGCGAAAATAGCTGATCCCATAGGCAAGGGCGCCCACGCAAATATCGAAGATGAAGAAAATCCCCATCAAGGCTTCTATCCAACGCGCGGCTTCAACCGACCAGTAAAGCTCGGTTGACCCACCAATCATTTCCAGGAATGCCGCAGCAGGCTCAAAGAACACAGCGACGTAGGTGGCGATCAAATTGATCCGCTCGTACCCCTCGTCTTCGGCCAGGCGAAGCCAAAAGCCTTTCTCTTTTTCTTCGTCCTCATCCACAGCGGCATCGTTGTCGAGATCAATGCGACCAAACAGCGCTTCGTATCGATCCGCCGTTTATGGTGATGTCGGTTGTTCTTTGCCGCGCGCGTCAGCCATTCAGTCCCCCAAAGAAGCACTTTTTATCGGGTCGCGAATGCCTTTTGACGCGACCAAAATTCTTTGGCAAATCCTAACGTTCATCAATCCCAGTGTCACGGGATCAAAATCGACTCTGTGAACCTTGTATGGGGGGGCAACAAGTCACATTATTCAAAGATGAGAAGACGTCGAACACCACATCCATCGCTGGTCATGCACATTGACCTAAACGAAGAAACGCTGACCTGCGAATGGCCCGGGTGTGTATGTGCGGCCGAACACAAAGCACCACGATCACGCGATATGCTGCGCGAATACCGCTGGTTCTGCCTAGAGCATATCCGCGACTATAATCGTCGTTGGAATTATTTTGATGGCATGACCGAAGAAGAGGTCGAAGCGGACCTTCGCCGTGATACCGTCTGGCAACGCCCGACCTGGCCCTTCAGCGAAAGTGACCCCGCAGAAAGCCGAGGCCCCAAACCCGGCAACAGTCCGTTTGGCATCGACCCTGCGTATTTTAACGATAATTTTGGTTTTTTCGACGAGGCAGAATTTGAACAAAAATCACAAGGTGTTGTGGCCAATCTTGAAACACGGGTCGCGCTCTCGACTTTTGGTTTGGAACTGCCCATTGATCTCAAAGCACTAAAAGCCAAATACAAAGAACTGGTGAAACGCTATCATCCCGACATCAATGGCGGCACAAAAGAAGCCGAAGAGAAATTTAAAGAGATACATACAGCATATGAAACACTGCGTCGTTTTTTAGTGATCTGACGATTTTTGCATGGCGTAGATGTTACGAGAACAATTTTCACCTGCAAATTTGGCTCTGACACGGGCCAAGACCTTGACCTTCCACCTGATTGCCCCTAACCAGAGCGCAACAGATTCAACTGCCCGGCGCGTCTGCATATTTAAGTGCGCCCTCGAAGAGAGAATAGGATTCCCCGAATGACGAGTTCCCATCAAAGCGCACCTTTTCTGATGCAAGAACCTGATATTACGGTATCTGCCCGTGATGTTTTTGGCATCGACAGTGACATGGAGGTTCCAGCGTTTTCCGAAGCGGACTCGCACGTACCAGACATCGATGAATCCTATCGGTTCGATCATGACACCACGATGGCGATTTTGGCCGGGTTTGCGCACAATCGCCGAGTGATGATCCAGGGTTACCACGGAACAGGTAAATCGACACACATCGAACAAGTTGCCGCGCGCCTTAAATGGCCTTGCATTCGGATCAACTTGGACAGCCACATTTCCCGTATTGATCTGGTCGGTAAGGACGCGATTGTCCTGCAAGACGGACAGCAAGTGACGGAATTTCGCGAAGGTATCCTGCCGTGGGCGCTACAAAACCCAACAGCCATCGTGTTCGATGAATACGACGCCGGGCGGCCCGACGTTATGTTCGTCATTCAGCGGGTGCTTGAGGTCGAAGGTAAACTGACCCTGTTGGATCAGAACCGCGTCATCACACCGCATCCGTTCTTCCGTCTGTTCTCGACGACCAACACCGTCGGCTTGGGCGATACGACGGGGCTCTATCACGGCACCCAACAAATCAACCAAGGCCAGATGGACCGTTGGAACATTGTCACAACGTTGAACTATTTACCCGCCGCTTCTGAAATCGAAATCGCACTGGCAAAATGCCCCGACTACGCAACTGCCGAGGGCAAAGAAACCGTCGCAGCCATGGTTGAATTGGCTGACATGACCCGTGCAGGGTTCATGAACGGTGATATCTCGACCGTGATGTCGCCTCGGACCGTGATTACCTGGGCACAAAACGCGCAAATCTTCAAAGATGTCGGATACGCGTTCCGTGTCACATTCTTGAACAAGTGTGACGAGTTGGAGCGCCCGGTGGTTGCTGAATATTACCAGCGTGCACTTGGGCAAGAACTGCCCGAATCCGCTGCTAACGCAATCCTTCAATAGGCTTAACTCAACCTCATGCAAAAAGAGCATCCAGCAGAACTTTGGAAACGCGTAACGGCATCAACGTTGCGTTCCATGGGTCATGCCAAGGAGCTTGAGGTTAATTACGGTCAAAACCAACCCGGTCTGACCAGCGATGCCGCGCACATGCCTGCACCGCAGGCCACCATGAGCGACGAAGCAATTTCGCGATTCCGTGGGATGTCAGATGCATTGGCCTTGCGCCTGCGTCATCACGATGCCGATACCCACCGGGCAAATATGCCTGATGGTCCGGATGCACGAAAAATTTATGAAACTGTCGAACAAGTCCGATGCGAAGCATTGGGCGCACGCAGGCTTGCAGGGGCTTCGGCCAACTTACAGGCACTGCTGGACGACCGTTGCCGTGCAAAAGGCTACAACGGCATCAAAGAAAAAGACGACGCATTGTTACCCGAAGTCATCGGACTTTTGGTCCGCGAAAAACTTCAGGGCTGTGAAGTCCCTGATTCTGCCAAGGCGTTCGTTGATCTTTACCGTGAAGACCTGCAGGAAAAAATTTCGGGCGAGCTGAGCACGTTATTGGAATCAGCTGATGATCAGGCCGCGTTCTCAAAGAACGTGAACGAGATGTTGCGCGCACTCGACCTGCTGCATGATGATCCATCGAGTGATGAGACCGATCAGGACGACGACAGCGAGTCAGACGAAGGCGAAGAGGGATCACAAGATGCCGAGGCTTCAGACGCCGACATGGATTCCGAAGGTGCCCTGGCTGGGGAATCTGATGATGCGGATTCGTCCGAAGGTATGGATTTCGATCCTGAATTTTCCGAAGAAGATATGGCACCCGGTGAGGGCGATGAAGAACCTGCCGGACCAAGCGATTATGACCCAGATTGGGCACGTAACGATAAGGGCGATAACCGCGCGTATTCCGCATACACCATGGAATTCGACGAGGTCGTTCAAGCCGACGATTTGTGCGACACCGAGGAACTGACACGGCTACGCCATCAGTTGGATCAGCAATTGGCAAACCTTCAAGGTGTGGTCGCGAAATTAGCCAATCGGTTGCAGCGTAAATTGTTGGCGCAACAAACACGGTCTTGGGAATTTGATCTCGAAGAAGGCATCTTGGATGCGGGCCGTCTGGCACGTGCTGTCACTGATCCGGTTACACCGCTGTCATTTAAGCGTGAAACCGATACCGAATTCCGCGATACGGTCGTCAGCCTGTTGATCGATAATTCAGGTTCCATGCGCGGTCGCCCGATCACAGTCGCCGCGATGAGTGCTGATATCTTGGCACGCACACTGGAACGTTGTGGTGTTAAGGTTGAAATCCTCGGCTTTACGACTCGGTCGTGGAAGGGCGGATCATCGCGCGAACAATGGGTCGGGCAGGGCAAACCGAAGAACCCAGGCCGCCTGAATGATCTGCGACATATCATCTACAAAAGCGCCGACATGCCGTGGCGTCGCGCACGCCGGAATTTGGGATTGATGCTCCGCGAAGGGTTGCTCAAAGAAAACATTGATGGCGAAGCTTTGATGTGGGCTCATAACCGTCTGCTGGGCCGCCCAGAACAGCGCCGTATCATGATGGTGATTTCCGATGGTGCCCCGGTCGATGATGCGACCTTGTCCGCCAACCCCGGCAATTATCTTGAACGTCATCTTCGCGATGTCATCCAGTTCATCGAAACCCGTTCCGATGTTGAGCTCACGGCCATCGGTATCGGCCACGACGTCACGCGCTATTACAAGCGCGCGGTGACGATTGTCGATGCCGAGGAACTGGGCGGCACGATGATGGCGCGTCTCACTGAATTGTTTGATGAAAAAACACAACAGCGTGTGCGCGCTTCAGCCAAACGGATGGCACTCTGACGTAATCCACGCGTTGGATTAACGTTGGCGGATCATCAATCCTGTTCCCAACGAATCTTTTGGATCAACCAGCAACACACCGTTGTTTTCGGTTGTTGATATCCCGACGCTGGCGAAATATTTTCGCGATACTTCCAAATCATCTGCAACGAATTCGATAAACGCGGTATAGGGTAGGGATGGCGGCACTACGTTCGGTGCAATTTCGGCCAAACGTTTCGGTGTTACCAAACGCATACCCCCACGATCACAAACCAGATGCACTTCATCGGTATCAACCACTGATGCGGTGCGGCCTGAAATCTTCTCAAAGTTTTTAACAGATGCGCTAGGGTCTTCGACACACACCGTTGCACCGACCAAACCCGTGATCCCATTGGCATAGGAAATATATCGGTCCTGCCACATGTGTTCTGGCGTGTGGTGCGTGATCACCTGGATGCGGCCTTCGGGGATCGCATCAAATGCGGCACGGATAACACTGAATTGAACCTCGGTTTCGGAACCGTCTGCGGCCTCAACATCGCGGCGCAAATGCACCATCGACTGCACGGCAATGCCGTTATCGGATATCCGTTCATAAGCGGCGTTGGCATCTGCATCGGTGAACACCATCAGCTGCACACCTTCGTATCGGGCCAAGCGGGCACGTAAGTCTTCAACCACGGGGGCCATTATATCACCAGCCTCACACAGCAGTTCGATGTAACCGGTGCGCAGCATTGTCAGGCGGTTCGCCGTGCCCTGTGGGATACGTGCGCCAGTTTCCGGATCACGATTCCCATGAATGGAATAGGGGGTCAGGATAAAGCCAAGCCGTTCAAACACGACCGAGGCCGCATCCATATCGTTCACCAACCAGGCAACGTGATCAAAAAACACCTGACCATCGTCAGGCGTTTGTGTGTCGTGAAAGGGGAATGTTTTCATGGCCAAACATTATCATCCGATACGTAACGTGTCTTTGGGATTTTTATACTCTTCATCTAAACGCACTTGATCCGAGTCATCATCATCCCTTGATCCCGTCGCCCCGGAAACCGAAAGGTTATCCGCGATCTTACATCGACTGAGAAGGTTTGCCGCTATCGCGGTCATACGTGAACGCCTTATCTTCTTCTAAGTAACTGATGTCATGAATACAGATAGCGTCATCATCAATCAGTACGACAGCGTAGGCAGGCATCTCGCGGCTACTGACCAGAGGTAAATCGGAATGAATTTCCGCTGTGACCTGATGCGCGGTCGATTTTACCGTTGAGAATGGCAATCCGCGCCAACTGCCATGGAACGTCCGGTGCATATGCCCGAAAAACAGATGACTAATTTGGCCCGGGTGGCGGTCAATCACTGCCGCCAACGCATCACTGTTCTCTAGCTTAATTTGATCCAATGCAGATATGCCACTGATCATCGGATGATGATGCATGAATAGGAACGCTGAGCGATCAGACTCGGAAAGCTTCTGATCCAGCCAAGCCAATTGTACATCATCCAGTTCGCCTTCAGGCTGGCCATCGATTGCCGTATCCAGAACGAGAAAAAGCCCACCAGAAGTTTCCAAATGAAAACAGGTCCGGTCACCATCATCTCTTGGTGCCATTGGTAGGCCTTCAAAATACGCTGGTTTTTTGTCATGGTTTCCGGCCAGTGGATACCATGGCATCGTGAACTCAGCAAAAATCTCGGCGGCATGATCGTACGCACCTGGTTCACCCCAATGCGCGATATCCCCAGTAACCATCACCATCTCTGCATCGCCATGATGATGATTGATAGACGCCACCGCTTGGCGAAGACGCTCACAGACATCAATGTCAAATAAGGAACCCGCCGCTGTTAGATGGGGATCGGTTAAGTGTATGAACTTCAAAGCGGTCTCCTGTGTCAGAAAATAAACTGCTACCGCTATCGCATATCAGATGGCAACTTGACTAGAACTGATCTCACCCAACGTGATCAATACATTCGCACCAAACAGCAAATTAATTTGGCGTACCGTGCAAACATGATAAGGATTTCGCATGAAGTTTGTTTTAGAAAAAATTGCATCTTTTGCGATTGTCGCGATTGTTGCAGTTACATCGCAATATGCGCTCGCCGAGGCTATTGAAGTTAATGCGATCCCGATCCCCTTGCAAAATGATGCCCCTGATCAAACCAAAGTTGGCGCACTGACATACGCGGGCGGTCTGCATCTTGTGGCATCAGACGGACGCTTTGGCGGGTTTTCTGGATTGGGTGTCAGCCAGGATGGCACAAGGCTTGTCAGCGTCTCAGACCGCGGCATGTCGTTATCGATGCGGATGATCTATGACGTGGATGGGAACCTTATGGGTGGCCATGAATTTGATCTGGGGACATTGGCCGACCGCGATGGCACAGCACTACGCGGCAAACGATGGACCGACGCCGAAGCCATGAGCCCTGGCGTTGAAGGCGAGATCATTATTGCATTCGAACGTGATCACCGCATTTGGCGATACGATGCTGGGTCGACAATTCCACGCGTACTGCGTCCACCCGAAGAAGTAAAATCGATGCCGGGTAATGATGGTATTGAGTCGCTTACGCTTTTGAATGATGGCCGCTTGTTTGCAATTGCCGAAGGCTCAAAGCGAGAAGACTTCACGGTCGGTTGGGTCAGCCGAACCGGTGGCTGGGATGTACTGACGTATAAGACTGGCGATGGCTTTCGGGCCACGGGTGCCGCCACGTTACCAGGCGGGGATGTGCTGGTACTTGAGCGTTATTACACCCCCCGCCAAGGTGTGCGCATTCGTATCAAACGTGTCGATCATACAACCATACAAGCGGGTGCAGAGGTGACCGGGAAATTGATCGCCGAACTCACACCACCCATGAACATCGATAATTTCGAGGGCATTGATGTGCGCCCCGGCCCCGACGGCGTGCCGCTGGTTTATTTAATATCGGACGATAACTTCAGCAACGATCAGCGCACATTGTTGATGATGTTTAAGGGCACCTCTAAAAATAGCCCCGCCCCAAGTTTTAATCGGGTAGAATCACG
>ENA-UOXV01004780-UOXV01004780.1-marine-metagenome-genome-assembly--contig:-NODE-4780-length-15282-cov-5.004006_pt1 | contig 15282 bp, 13 predicted proteins | sample MGYA00238165_ERZ766961 | MGnify/ENA primary metagenome ERZ766961 (study PRJEB28924, sample SAMN03173240) | marine metagenome | biome: Marine; feature: Water; material: Subsurface seawater | place: North... | reverse complement strand
TGAAATTCTTCAAGAATTGTATTTGCTTCGCCAATTCCAAAATATTCTGCGTGTGTAATTTTAGTGCTGAAACAGACTAGCAATGTAAAAAAAGTGAAAATGTATGATAAGATTCTTATTGGACGACTTTTCACAATGAATAGAAGTGTATATGATGCAACGATAGACAAATAACATCCAGCCCAAGCGATTGTCAATAATGTACCGATCTTCGATGGGCCTGCTTTATTAACAATAAAATTTTGCAGTTGTGAACGATCTAGGTAGATGAAAAATGCCAAAATGAACAGATACAATATACAACCGATTGCTGCTGATTTCTTAGTTATATTAAATATGGTTTTCTTCGGCATATTATTTCCTAATAACTTCCTGCCAAAAAGATTGAAGCTCATTGACAAAATTTTCTTTGGTATGAACTTCAGTAGCTAGCTGTCTACTTTTTACTTGAAATTTTAACTTTTCCTCTGCAGGAAGTTTGATATATTTAAGAATGTTTTTTGCCATTAATTCTATGTTTCCATTGGCAGAAAGATAGCCGTTTTCAGAATGCTTGACAAAATAGTGACTCTGCCCTACGTTGAATGCAACGATAGCATTTCCTGCGGCCATAGCCTCTAACATCGACAATGAAGTGAAATTTTCAATGTCTTGTGTAGAAACAAATACACTTGTTTTTGAAAGAACTATGCTTAGGTCTGTTGTATATTTTATTGAAAGATATTGATCTAGCCGATAGGTATTAATAAGTTGTTGCGTGTCAGATTCCAAATCCCCGGAACCATAAATAAGTACTTCCCAATTTTCAAGTTCGATTTGATGATACGTGTAGAGATAATTAATCACTTCGATAAATAGCAGCGGACGTTTTATTGAGGCTAATCTAGCAGCAAAAATGATACTTTTTTCCTTAGTCTTTTCTGGTTTGAACCGGGAAACATCTGTAAAGCAGTAAGATGCATTTCTTACTATTGCAGGGTGAGTCAAAATGTTTTCCTGCTCAACCCAGTGCTTAAAATTTTCATACCAAGTGTATATTCCATCAAATTTGACATGATTGAAAATGGGGGAGTACTTTTCTCTATTATTAACTGAAGTGTCTAGTTCGGGATTGTTATAGGTCTCCGATAGCCGGCAATCTTCAATATTTAATACTATTCTCGGCCGCAAGAAACGAGGTAGTTTGTTGAGAAATGATAAAAACGGAAAATCTTGTACACCGTAAGCAACAAAGTGCAGCAGCTTAATTCGGTTGATAATGATAAACGAAAAGAAAGAAAGCAATTCGAGTGCTGTTTTAAGCCTGTTGTTTTGAGTTTTATAGGCTAAAATATTAGTGTGAGAACCTAAATCAAGAAAGGATTCTAAATTTGATAATGAGTTTGTATCAGTAATTAATTTTAGAGAATATACTGTTGAATTAAGGTTGTTGAATATTGCGGGCAGGCTTGCAAAGAATCTTTCAGCACCTCCGCTTGCGTTGCCAACACCAATTAATACTATTGCAATATTTTTTTTCAAAAATTGATGCTACTTAACCCCATGCATGGTGATACCATATGGGTCAACAAATTCATGAGTGATTTTTAGGTTAGTTTGTTTAAACCAATCTCTAATTTCTTCCACGTCATATCTTTCACAGTTTTGTGGATGGTACCAATCGTAATTTATTACTGAATTTTCTTCGAATTTCATGTCATTACTCCAGAAGCATTTCATGAAAAAGTGGTAAACGAAACGCTGCAAATCGTATTCGCCCTCTTCAATTTTAAGTAAATCTACTGCAGGAACTTTTATTTTAATGTTTTGATCTGTTAATGCTTTACCAAGTTCAGTAATTTGATCACAAACTTTCATAGATTGTTCGTAGCTCATACCATTTATATTGTCTCTTACAAAATCATCACAATATTCTCTTAGAGGTGCTTTTTTCTTATACACGTAAATAGCAATTGTGCCATTCTCATTTAGATTGGTGTTAACTAGGTTCTCGAAAGATTTGTAAGGGTTATCTGTATGGTGCAGAACTTCTTGAGAATATATGAAATCAAATTTTCCTAAGTCTGTTAAGTCCCCCAGCAAGTCTTTTTGTTTGGTCTCAACATTCTTGTATTGTTTTAAATTACCTTGAGCTACATCAGCGGCAACAAGGTCAATTCCTAGGACGTTTGTAGTTGAATCGTTGCTGTTTTCTCTCAATAGAGCAGTAACTCTTCCATTTCCGCACCCGGCATCCAACACAGTTTTTTTGTCAGTTAAGAATGATTTAAGCTCTGTTTTGGATTTCCAGCCATTTCTATTTAGAATCCAATTTTGAATATCGGAACCCTCTCTGAGTGTTTCACGGAATGCTAAATCAATATTTTTTTCCCACTTATCTCTAAAACTTAATTCGGTGTTGTTCTCCATTTTCAATTATTAATTAATTCTTCAATACCCATTTTAATACCCTGCTGTGGGGAGGCAAGCAAATCTTTCATTTTTCGAATGTCTCCTATTAAATGGTTTGCTACATTGTTATCGTATAGAAAAACAGGTTCTTTATTAAGCTGTTCACCAATTGTTTCACCAATTTGTTTGAGAGATAGAATTTCATTTCCCCCGATGTTAAACTTTTGACTGCCTTCTGTTTGTAGTATTTTAAAAAGTGCACGAGCGGCATCTGAAACGTGAATCGGGTTGATTTTTATTCCTTCCTTTCCTTGAAGGGTTATTGGGTTGTTGTTTCTCACGTTTAACACTAAGCGCGGAATGAGCATAGTTTTGTCTTGCCTTTTTCCATAAACGAAAAAGAATCTAGTAATAATTACGTCAAACGCTGCGGCATAATTTTCTACCAACAATTCCGAACACAGTTTTGTGCTTAAATAGAAGCCAAGTTTACCATGATTTATTATAGGCGTGTCTTCTGCGAAACTTTTATCGTTGGTTCCATACACCCCCCCAGATGAAGCGTAAATAAACTTTTTACACCCTGCTTTTCGTGCATATTCTAGTAAGTTTAGAGTGCTTGTCGTATTTACGTGAAATATATCATTAGATTTTTCTGGAAAATCTCTAAAGTTTTCTGATTGAGCGAGATGATAAATAGCGTCAATTTTTTTTGGTAAGACGCCTATATTCCATGGTGAGGTAAGGTCCTGCCGAATAAAAATCACGTTTTCTGAATCAATATTGGGGTTGGTTCGTGAAACAGCGTAGACAGTATAGCTGTCTTTTAGTTCTCTGATTAACTCATTTCCAATAAGTCCATTTGCACCGGTGATAAGAATATTTTTCATCAAATATCTATTGTGTTATGCGATTGTAAACCGATTTATATCTGTTTGCAATATCAGCATTATTATGCAATTGTAATACAGAACTTTGAGACACTTGTCTTTTTTTTGCTAGTTTATCAGGGTTATCAATATAATATTTTATCGTTTCTTCTAATTGCTCAAGACTTGATAGTATTAGCCCAGACTCCTGAATTTTCGGTGTAATAAATTCATCTCTAACATAAGTAATTGCTGGCACATTAAAGAATAGGCTTTCAATTTGTGCATTTGCGTAATAGCCCATTTTCATTTTTCCAATAGATAAATCTGCTTGTTGATAGGCATTGAGGACCTCCAAATTGTCAACATTTTGCAAGAAAATAAATTCTATATCGTACCCTAATTCTATCAAGTTGTCAATGCATTTTTTTATGATTTCCGTGCCTTCAATACCCGGGTGGTTGGTTACATGTATTATTTTGAAAGCCTTGTTTTGGTCAGATTGAATTTTAGCTTCAGGTGTTGCTATAGGCGGAACGAAGAACGGCATGTGTTCGGCAGAAGGTAGAAAATCTAACATATCTGGGGTGGTTACAAGTACATGATCTGCCTTTGTTCTGGTTAGTTTTTGTCGATAAATGTTAGTTGGATCATTGCAATATTTTCCACCGTAGTCACAGTTTTGACAGATATTCATTTGTGGGTGAAGTTTCATGTTCAATTGTTGATTCCTTTCGGCACAGCCCCTGCCATGTACCACCCATTTACCTCCAAGAAGCCTAAAGAATTTCATTTCCCAGGCAGATGAAGTTAACGTCATCATAAAGTGTGAGTGAATAATTTCATATTTTGAGATAGTACTCCAGAAGAATAGGAATTCTCTTATTCTTTCTTTTGCCGAAATGAGTCCGTATGAAGGCCGAAACACATAGTCTGCCTTCCATCTGTTCTCTTTTGTGCCTATGGCTAAATAGTCTGCTTTTATCCCATGTTCTCGGAGAATTTTCACAGTAAAATAGGCGATATGCACCATGTAGGAAATATGAAGCACGCTCCCTTTCTTTTTTCTGAGTAGAGCAAAAGGTAAAAGTAAATAACTCAACAGGTTAGTTACTAATATTACAATTTTTAACTTCATCTAACCACTTTGTATAAAATGAGCTTTTTGTTAGTTAGTACTTTAGTAACTACAATGTTATTATTAGTTAAATACGACTTGCTGTTGGGCATAAATCCTTCATCAATAAGTAAATAATTGAAGTTTTGATATTTGCGAAAGACTTTTAAGAAGCTTTCATTACTTAAATAATAATAGTCTTTTTTAAAGATTTCATTAAAATGGAATCCATCATTGGAGTGGAGATATGTACAGAAGTAATAAATAGAGATAAGCGGAGAAAACAGAAACTTGTTTAGATTGGTACTATTTGTTAAAATTGTTGGGGTTTCTTTACCAGAGGTCGAAATTAAGTAGTCTTTAAATAAAGTTACCTCGTTTACATCTTTCTTTATCAGTTTTTGGTTTCGTAGAATGCTAAATGTTTTTATGAAAATTACAAGAGCAGCAATAATACAAGGAGTAAGAATAATTAATTTATTATCGGGTAAGAACTTTAGCAATGACACAATGGCAAATGGTATAATAAATTCAAGATATCTTTCTGGTTCTCCCAAAAATCTGGTAAACTTTAGGGTTGTTGCTATGAACAAAATAATGCCAGAAATAATAAGGTAGTCGACAGTAGTTAGTGGCTGTGGGTTGAGTATTGTTAATATGATATAAATAGGCAATAACCAAAACTCAAAAAGAAAGATGGCTAAAGCATTTCCTTGAATGTATTTCAGTTTCCATTTTATACTAATTGGGTTTTTAAATATCTCCCAAACTATTTTTGGAAATTCAGTTATCCAATCTAACCATATGCTTTTCCTATGTTTAAGTAAATAGGCTTGAGCCATGTACTTATAGTATAGGCTTTTATGTAAAAATTGCCCTTTATAGTATAAGAAAGCTAGGTTGGGTGTAATTATGAAAGCCAAAAGCGTAGAAAATAAAGGTGATAAAAGCAACTCAAACCTAGAAGAAGTTAAGGCTAATATTATTGAAAAAAGTACATGAAATTGATTGGCAAACTGACTTAAAGTGATTATTAAATACCCAACTAAGCTCGCTCCAATCAAGTAGTAAAAATTGTTTGAATCAAGGTATAAAAAAAACAGAACAGCTAAAGCTTGACCAAACAATAGGCCGATACCTCTAGCGCTAATCCCCGTATTTTTAGCATTACTTAAATTTAGGGAGTAAGGAATAGTTACAAAAATGAGCGCACTGTATATTATATATTCTAGGTAGGTATATGTGTCTAGGTTGTATAGTGATGTTGTCTTCCAAATTAAATACGACAATAGGCTAGCTTGAGATACTGATACAAACACTAAAAGTAGTGGTAAAAAAATATGACTTTTTTCAATTCCTATACGGGCAACTATAAGGTGCAGGAGTTGCGGGTACGACATTATATTTTCGTTAACACAGTTTGCTAAATGTTTTACAGACTTCTTGTCATTAAGTTCAATTTGATTTATTAGCAACCGGTGGTAAAATTGGTCAGATCCTAATGAGCCTATTTTGGCCTTTACTAGGAGCAATATTCCGGGTGGAATTAGAAAAAGAACTACAGCAAGAATAATGTGCAGAATCACAATGTTTCAATTTTTTTCTTGACATCTAAGAGCATGTCTTTCATGAAGAAAATGTTGTTCTCATTTAATGCACCAATTTTTGTCATATTCGTCACTCCTATGTCATTTATCTGATTTCTCAATGAGTCTAAAGCAAGTATGTTTTTTGTTGATAAACAAGGAAATCCATAAGCTAGGATTTCAGAGCGAACAAATTCAACATCTTGTGGTGAATTAATAATTCCCATTAAAGATAATTCGTTAATAATGGTTTTGTTTACATCTTCTTTAGAAGGTACATCATCGAATAAAGACTCCACCGTGAGAGGAGGTTTGCATTCATCACTATTCGTTAAAGCGTTGTAATTTGTTATTCTGAAGGTTTTGAGAGCCTCATCATAGCAGTATATATACTGCCTTTCGTTTAAGTCATTTACCTTTTTTAAGATAAAGTTAGTAATAACGGTGTGTTTCGGTTTGTCCATCTGCGAGAGGGTTTTTCCGAGATTAATGCCCATTATTTTTGACAAACCGATTAGAGGTAAAGCACTAATGAAATTGGAGACAGAAAGTTCCGATCCATTATCTAACTGAAGACCATTAATCGCTTTGTTTTCAACGATAGCTTCTTCGATTTTTGTTCCTGTCAAAATTTGTACACCATTGTCGATCAAATAATTTTCTAAACTATCAATCATGGTTTGCATTCCTCTTTTTTTTGGATAATAAGAGAAATATTTGGGGGCAAGATGATTCGGAAGTTCAAGTTGTGATGGGTAAGCATGCGTGCTGTTCAATAGGGTAGTGCTGAGAATTTCTTCAGCAATTGGCTTATTAAAGAGACAGATTCTATGCAATGGAATTAGCATAGCTGCAACCTCATGAAGTTTGGAAGAAGGGAGCCCAAAAATATTATATAGAATGGGTTCGAAGACTTCTTCTGTAATAGTTTCACCATATAATTTTTCGAGGTAATGCTTAGCACAATTGTCGTTAATGTTTTCAATAATTGATGATTCATTTACGTGAGCAAATAGTTCACCTATATACCTGGCATGTTTTTTTTTGCTAAAAGACCTGAAATCAGCAAAGACAGTGTTTTTTTGCAATACCTCGTTAAAGTAAACCCCAGATACATCACTTTTAATACCCCTCAAAAAGGACCATTCGTTTTCGGGCAAACAGTTTAACAGCAATTCGTTTATTGCATCGCCATAGATGCTCGCCAAATAATGCGTGCCGTGGTCGAATTGACCGTAACCAGGATAAGAAAAACTTTTTAGCAGCCCTCCAACTCGTTCATCGGACTCAATTATAGTTATGTTTTTTTTTCCTTGTCGAACAAGCATCCCTGCAGCGACCAATCCAGCAATTCCCCCACCAGCAATTACAATCTTTTCCATTTAACTCTTATATAGTATGATGTCATATCGATTTCTAAATCTTCTTTTTTTGTCCTGAGCTAGAACACTGAAGTGAACTCCATGGATCTTAACATAAGTGATGAGGTCTGTCAGAGATAAGCAGAAATATTTATCAGACTCGTAAAATTCTGCAATAATTTGATCGCTAATAATTAGTGATCCACCTGGCTTGAGAGAGTTGTATAGCTTGTCAACTATTTTGAAAAAGTAATTTAAGTCAGGAAAATGGATACTAACACTCACCATATAAATTTTATCATAACGGTCTGCAGTAATATTCATATCCATAATAGAGCCACAACTAACTTTTGAGTGGCCATCAAACATGTTAACAAGTTTATGACTAATGTCAATTCCTTCAGCATATTTGACCTTTTGTTCTACTTTCTTAAGAATTAGACCCGCACCGCACCCTACGTCAAGAACAGAGTCAGTAGGTTCTAAGTCAAGTAATTCTATTATGGGATTGATGACCAATTCTTCGTACGATTCTGACGAGATAGGCACGCCATCAATAACATAGTCTTGCGCTTCAATTGGGTTGTTGGTTATCTTTGAATCGTAGTGATCTTTTATTTCTTCTTCTGATCTATGTTTTATCATATTCAAGATGTTTGGCAATCAAATCGGTACAATATTTTACGTCATCAATGCTCATAAACGGATTAACAGGTAAAAGTACGTTACAATCTACATATGTTCTTGCAACCTGTATCCCTTTTTTTTGTAAGAACTGGTTTAAGCTTTCAGATTTTGAGTGCTTAAATCCGTAAACAAACGGGTTTATATTGCTATTGTAATCGTAAAGGATTTCGTATTTTGAAAGTTCGTGTTGGTAAAGCTCTACAATTTGCCTTTTTTTAGCAGTGAAAGCATCAAGATATTTTACCAAGCGTTGAATTTCCAAACTGGTTTTTTCATTTTTAGAAAAATTTTCAGGATAATAATTTGAATTATTTACGATGAAAACTCCTCCGCTTGTAACAGGAAATGATTTAGGTAAAGAGATTAAGGAAACATCACCGAAACTACCCAGCCTTTTTCCTAGATACCAAGAGTTTAATGTATGTGCCGTATCTTCAATAAGTGGAATGTTTTTTTTCTTCGAAATTTCAACAAGTTTTTCTATTTCCTTATTGGGATAGCCAAATTCATGAATAACAAAGAGTGCCTTTGTATTGTCGGTAATTACTCTAGATGGTCTACAGTAGTTGAATATTGTGGAGGTGACACAACTTGAAACAAAACTGGAGTTAGATGATGTGGAGATATAGACTTCATCTTTTCTCGTCACTCCAAGTTTGTTCATCAAGTGGTGAATAATCTCTTTACCCGATGAAAAAAGAAAAATGGCATCGGTACCAACAATATCGGTCAGAGAAGTTTCTTTTGATTTAAAGGCAGCAAGCTTATTATTCGAGAACGAATCATAGGGCATTAGGTTTATTTTATTCATGGCGCAAGGTCAAAGTGTCTCTAAAATATCCTTTTGCCCCAAAACTTTCTTTGAATTTGGAAACCCCAATGTTTTCTATTTCAAAGCCAATTGTTGAGCCGCCAAAGTCAAAGTATGAAACACCCATTTCGATAGCTCGTTTCAGCATGTTATCAATGAGTATGTTTTTACCATCAAGTTTCAAAGCAGCTGTTTCTTGCGACATGTAAAAGGTCATTATACAATTATCTGATGGTTGAAAATAGCAAACCCCAGCCTTAGCATTTGTATTTTTGTCAACTGCAATGTCAGCCCAAATTTTGTCAGGAAAGGTTTCTTTTAGTTGCTGCAGTTCCTTGAGGGCGTGTGTTGGTTGGGATTTTCCATGTCTAATTTTGTCTTCCAAGAGGATTGGGTAAAAATCTTTAATTGCAACATTTTGAATAATATCAAAATGGTCTACCCTTTTTCTTAATGTGGTTCGGCACCTTCCTGCATAGTGATTATCCCAAAGCGATTGGTATGTACTTGGAAGTCGGACCGCATTAAAAACATCCCTCGACTTGATCTGAAAGCCTGTTTTCATTAACGCATAATCAATATACTGATTGGGAGAATTATGATAATGCCAAGGTGTTGGTGTAATACGAACTTCATCGCAACCGATGTTTGCCGTATATTCTACCAAAGTTTGAGCGAGCGAGACAGATTCTGACAGCGATAACTTGTCTTTACATACAATTCCTCCAAAACTGGCGCCAAATGGTGATTTTCCGATTCGTTTTCCATTTTCTTCGAACACAGCAAAAGGCATAACAGCAAAGATATGCTCACCTTTGAGCCAAATTAAGTGATTTAGATTTGCTTCAAATTTGTTACGATGATAATCTAGAAAATCTAATGTGTGGAACATTGTTCCATTGTTTGACTCGGCTACAAACTTGTCCCAACTATCTTTAAATTCTAACGAGTATTTGGTAATAGTATACATTATATGAGTTGTACGAGGTCCGTATCTTTATTGTCGGACATTAGTTGTCCTACCTTCAACCCAGCTACTTGTAAATTAATAATGGGGTTTAATCCAACATGTCCCAATGTATAGGTCATAAGTGAACTTACTCCATCAAATTTAGGATAAACGTTATCTAATTTACTGGCGAGTATTTCATAGTTTAACTGTCCATACAGATGCACAATGCCAAAATTAGCATTGTTAGCTGTTAGCTGATCTATATCAAAAATTTCATTGGAGCTATAGTTGCGTTGTTCATTATAGTGGCAGATAAAAATAAAATCAATATCAGCGATATTATTAGATAGGTTTTTTTGATCTATAGTTTTTAACACCTTTTTAGCCCCAAACTTTGTAAAAGCTTTTTCTGCCACAGCTCCAAAATGGTCGTTAGACCACACAACTATGTTATTTCGGAAGACTTCATATCCAGCGTTTAACGCCATTTTTATTGCAAGAGCTCCAATATGATCAAATACCATAAGGTCTGGATGATTTTCCCATGTTCCTGCTAGCTTAATCTTGCGTTGCTTACAAAATCTACTATCCACATCTCTTTCTCTAAGTTCCCATTTTTCGTACATTAATGGGATCACAACTGAATCTTTGGTAAATTTTAATTTGGATTTATCTAGTGGACGAAGAAAACCAGAATTGGTGATAATATCAGCTTGTTTTAGATGTTCTTCATTATGTTCACCATCATAAAATTCAACCTTGTCGATTAATTCAAGTTTTCTTAGCAACTGTTGACATTTCGAAATAATATCTTTTGCAGTTCCATACTTGGTGTCTCGCGTCCACGCAAAAACTTTTTTTGCTCCAGCGAGAGCTCCAATGATAGGGGTATAGAGGTATTCGTTCGAACCGACTTCTGTAAGGACAACCTTTCCAGAAAGGTCTAAACCCAAATTCGAAATGGATGCATTTATTTTTTGAATAGCTCTACCATGCCTTTTCATTATTGATAACTTTCTCCTCTCAAAAATATTTTACACCACCATTCGAAACTCATAAACGACCAAAGTAATAATCGATGATTTTTACCTTTATTAATATGTTCATCTACTATTGTTCTGATGTATTCCTGGTTAATATACTCTGAACATGCAAGGTTTTTTCCTAGCAATAGTTCCTTTACGTAATCTGCATTTTCACCTCTATACCAACTTTCATCTGGCGCAGAAAAGCCTTGTTTTTTTCGTTCAACAATTTGTTTTGGGATAAAATCTTCCATTGCTTTACGGAGGACATTTTTCCCGTCATCATACTGTCGGTATGCGGTCCTCTTTTTATCAAGATTCTCATCAATTCGAGCTATTTCTTTTTCTAAATTCCCTAGTTTATGTCTAATAGGTATTTTTTGAGCGAAATCAACAAGATCATTATCTAAAAAAGGGAATCTTTCTTCTAAACCACTGGCCATAGCTAATTTATCACCAACTAGTAACAATCCAGGTAAAAACGTTTTAATTTCGAAGTATAAGGAGTTGTTTATGTGGTCTTCTGGCGAGTTGTAGTTCAATTTTTCATTGAAAATAAAGACTTTTTCAAAAATTTTTCGTGGGCTATCTAGGTCAATTTCATCTAATACAGACTCCGTAAATAGATTACTTTTTTTGTCATCTGGTACAAGTCTTTGCCAGAAATCATAATACTGATCGAAAAATTCTTGACGGTTAACAGAATCGAAAATGCGATAATAGCGCCATGGGTAGCCACCATAAAGTTCATCTCCACCAGTGCCTTGCAAGCAGACTTTAACAAATTTTGAGGCGAGTCTCGATATATAGAAATTTGGATAGCTCATTCCAACCCGTAGGTCTTCGAGATGGTGTACCACGCGTGGGAGAGACCAATGTAAGTCTCCAGCATTAATAACTTGCTCATAATGAGAGCTATTAAAATGGCTTGACATTAATTCTGCGTCCCTTCTTTCGTCATAGTTTGACTCAACCCCAGTAACTTTACTCATGTCAAAGCCACATGTAAATGTCGATAGCCGGTTTACTTGCTTGGCTGCAATGGCAGTAATTGAACCAGAATCCATCCCACCAGATAAGTATGATCCAACGGGCACATCCGCGATCATTTGTCTTGTAACAGCTTGTTTAAATAGTCGTTCAGTTTCAGATTTTGCTTCTTCAAATGTCATGCCCTCGTCTGGAGCGGAGAAATCATAATCCCACCAGGATTCATGAGTAATTTGAGTTGTATCCTCATTTATGATTAGAGTATTTGCAGGGGGTAGCATTGCAACACCTTTAAAGAGCGTTTTATACGAAAATTGATTTTGGAAAGTGAAATATTCATTTAATGATTCTAAATCTACCTCAGTCTTAAATTCGGGGTGCTTAATTATTGCTTTTATTTCTGATGCAAATACAATCGATTTTTTGTTGAACCAATAGTACAGAGGTTTAATTCCGAATCTGTCACGGCTTAGAATTAGATATTTGTCAGTTGTATTCCATGCCGCGATGGCAAACATTCCGTTTAGTCTTTCTAAAAATTTTGTTCCGCATTCGGCTAATCCCTCAACAATGACTTCTGTGTCTGTACCAGAAACAAATTCATGCCCCTTCGCTTTTAATTCTTGTTTTAATTCTAGGTAATTATAGACACAACCATTAAAGATGAGAACCCATTCGCCATTTTTGGATGTCATCGGTTGAGAGCCTTTAGGTGATAGATCTAAAATGGACAATCTTTTGTGCGCTAGGGCGACTCCTTCTTGTACAAAGTAACCTTCTCCATCAGGACCTCTGTGTTCAATCACTTTGGCCATTTTTTTTAGATGACTAAGTGAAAATGCTTCGCCTTTTAGATTATATGTGCCTACAATTCCGCACATCTACTTACTCACTATCATTGTGTGACACGCTTCTTCACTTCTAAAAAAATCTATTTTTAATTGCCGAGAGTCAGCCCATTCTTTATATTCATCAGGAGAGTATCTTTCTGCATTGCTGGGAGAGTACCAATCAAAGTTACACGAATCATTTTCTTCTTTAGTCCAATCTTTGTGGTAAAAACATTTAATAAAATTCCAGTAAATGAAGCGTTGAATATCATACTCGCCACCTTTTATCCCGAGAGCAGGAATTTCTGGCGAAGTGAACTTAATATTTAAGTCGGATAATACTTTGCCTAGTTCAGTTAGTTGATCTGACAATTCCCACATTTCTTTATGAGAATAGTTGTGTGTCGCAGTTCTAAAATAATCGTCAACTAACTCTCTTGGTAATGCTTTTTTAGCATAGACATAGCAGGCGAATTTCCCGTTAGGTGAAGTTAATTCAGCAAGATGCTCAAAAGTTTTTCTAGGGTTTTCTGTATGATGAATAACCTGATCACATAAAACGAAATCTAAAGTTCCTTTTTTAAAAGGAAGATTCGCAATATCTCCTCGTAAGAAAAACAGATTTGAAATGTTTTTGTACCTATCGGCAGCTACGTAAACAGCTTCAGAAAAATCAATTCCAATAACGATGGATTCTGGAGATAGTTTAGCTAACCAAGCGCTTTTGTAACCAATTCCACAACCTGCATCAATGATAATTTTTTTGTCAGACAAAAAACGTTTTAAATCCGCCTCAGATTTAAATCCATATAAGTCAAGTAACCAGTTTTTTTGAAAAATTTCTACAGCATCCGTATCTGTCTGACTATCAAGTTTTACCCATTTTTCTGAAAAAGATTCATTGGTTTGTTGCTGATTTTCAAACAGTGAATCACCAGACAAGATGGCTAAGTTATCCTTAAATGTTACCTTTTTGGTTAACAAATTGGTTACTTCGTCTGTGTAGGTCATGCAATTAGTTTTATGGTAGAAATAACATATTCATAATCTTCCTTCGTCATTCTATTATGAAGAGGAATTGCCATTGAACAATCGTTAGCTAACTTGGCTTGTGGAAAATCTGTTTCTTTTAAATCCATCAGGTTTTGGTAGTAGTTAAGCATGTGAACGGCATGGGTGCCAGGTCGAGTAGAGATTCCTTTTTGTTGAAGGAACTCCATAATTTCATTTCTACTTTTCGGGGATTTTGACTCATCAATTAGCACAACGTATGATTGCCAGCCACGTTTATAGTTTTCATCTGTATTAGGTAGTTCCAACCAATCAATGTTTTTAATCTCGTCATTGTAGAATCGTGCCCATTTAGTCCGTTCTTCAATAAAGGCATCCATTTTACCCATTTGCACAACACCAACAGCACCCTGTAGGTCTGTCATTCGATAGTTGAACCCAAGCATGTTGAAATCTGGAAGCGAATAAGGTTTCGGGCCATGGTGGCGCTGTTCTTCTGATACTTCCGCCCCATGATTTCTTAATTTAGAAATTTTTTCAGCAAGTTCATCGTTGTTGGTGGTAACCATACCGCCCTCACCAGTAGTAATGGATTTGCGAGGATGAAAAGAGAAGCACCCAATTGTGCCTAGACCTCCTGCATAATTGCCTTTATACATAGCGCCAGCTGCACAGGCAGCGTCTTCAATCAGCGGAATATTTTGGGCAACCTCTTTTATAGAATCCATGTCAGCACACAAACCAAAAAGATGTACTGGAATAATTGCTTTAGTTCTAGCAGTAATTCTTTTTTCCAGATCGCTAGGGTCGAGATTAAATGTTTTTGTGCTAATGTCTGTAAATACTACTGTAGCTCCACAGTAGCGAACAACATTTGCAGTTGCTACCCAGGTGAAGGCAGGAACTATAACTTCATCTCCGGGTCCAATATCTAAAGCCACTAATGCGAGGTGCAACGCCGTAGTAGCACTTGTTACGGCAAATGCGTGTTGAACCTGATGTTTGTCTGCGAAAAGTTGTTCAAACTCTCTTACTTTAGGGCCGGAAGTAATCCACCCGGTCATTAGGGGCTCCTTGGTCGCTAACCATTCTTCTTCACCAGTTACAGGAAGGGAGATTGGAATGTTTCTTTGTACGTTGTCGCTCATTGAACTTCTATTAGGCCTTATCAATTCCTTGTGAAACTCTCCAGTCTATTAATTTTTGTAACCCTTGCTCTAAAGAATAGCTGTATTTAAAATTGATTTCTTTTTCAGCTTTTTGGCGAGAACCAATCCTATTTTGAACTAATTGACGAGCATCATCTTCTGAGTATGGCTTGTAGGCGACTTCTAATTCCGAATTTTTTAATTTAAGAATGGTATCACATAATTGTTTGATAGTTGTCTGGATCTCGGTCCCTACATTATAAAACCCAAGTTTAACATCACTCAACAATGCGTCTACATTAGATTTTGCAATATCCTCCACATAAATAAAATCATAAGCTTGCGATCCATCACCATTAATTTGAGGAGCTTCGTTCGCTTCAATCTTGTTAAGCATTATGGGCACGACTCCGCTATATACGGCATGTTGATCTTGACCAGGACCGTATACGTTCATGTATCTAAGTCCAATAACTTCAAGTCCATATCTGTCGTTAAATGCTG
>ENA-UOXV01004779-UOXV01004779.1-marine-metagenome-genome-assembly--contig:-NODE-4779-length-15283-cov-7.277712_pt1 | contig 15283 bp, 5 predicted proteins | sample MGYA00238165_ERZ766961 | MGnify/ENA primary metagenome ERZ766961 (study PRJEB28924, sample SAMN03173240) | marine metagenome | biome: Marine; feature: Water; material: Subsurface seawater | place: North... | reverse complement strand
GTATCACTTAGTTTTACTTCTATCTCAGTCCAGATTTTGCTGACGATTTACAGTTTTCGTAAAGTGAAATAACATCGAATAAGATGGAGTTAGATTACTCTTGCTACTCGAGGGTTTAGGATTTTTACGTTTGACCACGATACTGTTGCGTTGAATCCAACCTCGTTTACACAATTCAATTGCTACCCTGTGAGGTATATTTTGTAGACATCCATCGATGAATGTGTCTCCCAGTTCTAAAAAGAAATTCCCATCATTTCGCAGAACTCTCCAACACTCATCATGTAGGTGATTGACTAAATTCTCAATGTATTGATCAGGAGAATCTTCATTCCCCAATATATCATTATCAGAATAGGATCTCAATCTATAAAATGGAGGACTCGTCAGAATTAAATCAACTTCTCCATCCTTCAATTCGTTCATTGTTTCAGAAGACTTTTGATAAAATCGAAAATCTTCTGAATTTGATTGAACATCCCAATCGAGATTAACTGTAGATCTTGATTTTACTTCTTTATTGTTTCTCTGTGTAAGTAAGTACGCCTGATTGATAGAGAGAATGCCTTTGTCTATTAGTTCAATGGAATCAGGTGACTCCTTTCGAATTTTAAGTAGTCTCCCCAATTGACCATCACTTATTTTAAGATCATCAGCAATCATTCCTCGGAGAATAACCCCCTTCAATCCCAATTTGGTCTTATTATCCTTGTAGTACTTCTTCAGGAAGTCATATTCCCTTAGAATTGAAAATACTGACTTTACACGTGTCTGGTTATAATGAATTAAATAGAGTATTTCGTCTTCTTCATATACATCGATCGTATCTACTTCAACCTCTTTCCATCCAAGTCTTGTAATCGCCTCAACTCTACGGTGACCCGATAGAAGGTTATTCGTTTTGACATTGATTACGGGTCGTTGAAGTAGTCCCACGAGTTTGATGGACTCCATCAATTCGTCTATTGCGGACAAAGAGTAGATTTCTTTGTTTACATCACTGACTTTTATGTCCTTAACCTTTATAATCATTGGGACCTAATGTATCGAAAATATCTTTTGTACGCAATTACATATTAAACTAATAGTTTAATTTCTTATATTCGTATTCAAACGTTCTCAGATGAAATACAATAGGATTAAAGAGGTCTTGGAGGATTCTCAACGATCACAAAAGTGGTTATCCGATAAACTTAATATAAGTGTTGTTTCGGTATCCAATTGGTGTCAAAATCACAAACAACCTTCTCTTAAGACTATTCATCAGATTGCGGAAATTTTGAATTGTAATCCATCTGATTTAATACACGATACAGATCAATGAACCTAACCATAGGACAACGCATATCAACTCGAGGAGAAGACTTTCTAATTACGAATATCTATCCAAATCATGATGGATCATTCATCCTTGACGTAGAAGGAATCAATGACTTGGTAAAAGGTAAGAGGTTCACTTTTGATACTTCAATTGATAAGGATATCAAACCTGTTGATCCATCGAACACCAAATTCATTGGAGATACATCTCCAAACTACAGAGAGACCAAGTTATTCATTGAGTCTCAAATAAGAAATTCAACAGTTTTCTCAGATAAGATTACCATCGCAACCAAGGGTGCGTTTAATCTTTCTGAATATCAATTAGAACCTACTCTTAAGTCTTTACAACTTCCCCGACCGAGACTATTAATTGCTGATGCGGTTGGACTTGGTAAAACGATTGAAGTTGGAATTTTCCTTTCTGAGATGATCAAAAGAGGGAAAGGAAAACGTATCATGGTTCTTGCCTTAAAATCAATTCTTTCTCAATTCCAACAAGAGATATGGAACCGATTTGCGATCCCATTGGTAAGGTTGGACAGTGAAGGTATCTCAAAGATTAAATCAGAGTTGCCTGCCAATAAGAATCCTTTTGACTATTATGATAAGACCATTATCTCAATTGATACTCTGAAGAATAATGCCAAATTCAAACATTATATTGAGAAGTCTCATTGGGACATAATCGTAATTGACGAATGTCACACGGTTTCAAATATTTCAAGTCAAAGAGGAGACTTAGCGAATTACCTCTCTACCAAGTGTGAGTCATTAATATTGACCTCCGCCACCCCTCATAACGGACGGAAAGAAAGTTTTGCCAATCTGATCAACATGATTGATCCAATTGCTATCCCAAAAAATGGGGATTACACAAAAGAGGATATACTTCCGTATTATGTTAGGAGGTTTAAGAATGATATTAAAGAATCTTCCGTTAGGGATAATTTTAAGGAAAGGGAGATTATTAGAGTTGAAACGGGGTTAACTAATGACGAAGTCTCCTTTCTTCAATTTCAACAAGATTTAAAACTTCAAGGACTGAATAGTTTGAGACAAGGGAATGAGAAAAGAGATTTCCTCTTCTCGATTATGATATTCAAATCCTTCATGTCATCCCCCGCAGCGGCACTATCATCAATTAATAATAGAATAGACAGAGTAAGTTCTTTAGGAGTTAAGTCTGACTCTATGGATGAGAATATTTCAGTTTTAAATGACTGTAAATCTCTATTGGAACAAATCTTAAAGAATGATTCAGATTCAAAGTATAATAAGTTTAAAGATCAACTCAAGGAATTAAAATGGTCAGGGAAAAGTGGTGATGATCGTTATGTATTGTTCTCAGAACGAATCGCGACACTTGAATATCTGAAAAAAAGATTAACTGAGGATTTCAATTTGAGTGAAGACTCGATAGTCTCATTCAGTGGATCTCAAAGTGACATAGAACAACAACAAATTATTGAAGATTTTGGAAAGAAAGACAGTAAAATAAGAATGTTGTTGTGTTCTGATGCTGGTTCTCAGGGGGTGAACCTACATTTCTTCTGTAATCGTATGTTTAACTACGATATTCCTTGGTCATTAATCACTTTGGAACAAAGAAATGGTAGGATTGATAGATATGGTCAAAAGAACACCCCATTCATCTACTACTTATTATCTACTTCCAACATTGAGGGATTAAAAACAGATCTTCATATAATCAACCGATTAACCGAGAAGGAAGAAGAGGTATACAAATCTCTTGGTGATGCAGGGTCGGTAATGAATCTCTACGATTCCAAACAAGAAGAGAACAACGTTGAAGAGGCACTATTAAATCAAGATGAAAACTATCTCGATGAAAATCAAGATGATTTTTACCTAAAACTATTCGGAGGTGACGATTCAACAGAGTCTATAATTACTGATAATCCGATCATGGAAACTATCAGTATTTACAATAACGATTCTGATTTCTATGACGAACTATTCCAACAATTAGAGTCGAAGAGTTTGATATCAAAAGGAGATTATCAGTTCCATAAAGAAGACTCCTATTTGGAATTGTTTAATACGAAGGAAATCAATAATGTACTTTACGATCTTCCACCCGAATCGAAACCTAAGGTTGGAGAGTTTTTCAAATTAACTACTAACAAAGACTTAGTCCAAGAGTCCATTGAAAAGGCGAGAAAGAAAAAAGGTGATTGGGCGGAGTTTCAAATTTTATATGAAATCCATCCCTTAATCAAATACTACATTACGAAACTTGAGGCAAGTGTTCCAAAGAATGAGGCAAGATCAGTTAAGTTAGATCAGATTCCTAAAGGAGAAGTGAATTACATTCTTCATGGACAGGTTTCGAACAATTTAGGACAACCCATAATATCAGACTTCTTTGTGGTAAGGAAGAATTCCTCAGGAGACCTCATTTCCTTGTCACTAAGAGACTTTTTATCTCAGTACAACATAAGTGATACTCTTTATACCAAAACCGTCTCAGATACGGATAATTCAATTCTTGAGAGAGATCTAAAACAGATTATTACTTACTCACAGGAAAACCACATGAAACCACTTCAAAAACAACTTGAAACAACAATGTGGGATAAGTTGAATGAATTTGAATCCAAACTTGAAAAGTGGAAGAAAACCTCTTTGAATCAAATTGAAATTAAATTTCAAGACCGTTCTGAAACCAATTTTACTATCAAGAGTAAGGAGAAAGAGTTGAATGAAGTAAATACCATCGCAAACTCGTCAAGTCAATACGTTCAAGACCTATTTGGATTGGAACAAGATGCATACATCAAAGTAATATCAGCATTTTATAACCTATGATAAAGTTCATTGAAAATATAGGAGACTTCTTTTCGTCGAATTACTTCGATGAGGACTTTGTCAAAAAGGTTCATGATAAATCGGGGTACTCATCGGATGATTATAAAGAACTTCAGAAGAGAATATCACCTCTTAAGGACAAGTACTTCAGATACAAACAGTCTATTATTGAGGGTAGATTGAGAACCAAGGATAAAATCTTTGAAACTCATCAATTCCACACTCAATTACTCAACTCTCTTGGTTACGAAGGAGATAGAAACAACTATGATTCCCCATTTCACTTATCAGAAAACGAGGTAATCCCTATTCGTCATATTTTATACAAAGGAGACACACCTCATTTAATGATAATGGAGATTCAACCTCTAATTAAAGAGGGAGATGAGGAACCTGATGGATTGTTTGAACAGAGGTATAATGAAGACGGAGATACTACCTCAGAACAGAGGTATCATAGATCACAGTGGTCAAGAGTGTTTGAAATCTCGAAAGATCTAAAGATATCCCCCGCGATCATCAACAAGTGTATTTCAGAACTATCCTTATTAGACCAAAGTGAGAGACCTCATTATATTATGGTTCTTGGAGGGAACACAATTTATCTTATTGAGGTTGAGAAGTGGTTCAGGGGTTCATACTTAAGTTTTGACATAGAAGAGTTATTCTTTGAATCTACAGTCGAGAGAAGGTATTACTCACTCTTCTATCTTTTACTCTCCAAAGAGATGTTGTCTCCAGATAGTGAATTGGTCTTAATGGATCAATTAGATGAAGATTCACATAAGAGTGCGTATGAAGTAACCAAGGATCTTAAAGAGGGTATAATCAACGCAGTAGAGTTACTGGCAAATGAGTCCTTGTACTTCCAAAAGGAAGTTCTTCTCAAAGAATTTGATGAGTCAGATGATACGTTTGAACAAGAAGTAAAGGATGATTGTCTTAACATCATTTATCGTTTACTTTTTGTTTTCTACGCAGAGTCAAGATCCGATTTGGATATACTCCCAATCTCTGATCAAGTGTATCAAAGGGGGTACTCTTTAGAGATGTTGCGTGATTTGGAACAATCCCCATTGATCACAGATCACAGTCACAATGGTTATTTCTTTCACGAATCACTTTCAAAGTTATTTGAACTGATGAGTTCAGGATACAGGGAAGATGAAAATGGAAGAAACAAGAGTTTTAAAATCCGTCATATCGACTCTCCTCTGTTTGACAACAAAAAACTAAATCACCTCGGAGAAGTCAAGTTCAGAAATTTTGTTTGGCAAGATGTAATCTGCCAACTTTCATTATCTAAGAAACAACGAGGAAAGTCAAGAGGTAGAATATCCTACGCAAATCTTGGGATCAACCAATTAGGAAGTGTATACGAAAGTCTCCTTGCCTACAGAGGATTCTATGCAGAGGATGACTATATAGAAGTTCATGAGAAAAATAATCCCCAAAGTGGAACTTATCTAGTACCTCGTTCAAGAAGAGACGACTTTCATACCGATGAAGTATTAAAAGATGAAAATGGGAATGAAGTTATTATCCAAAAAGGGAGATTTGTTTATAGGTTGAGTGGACGTGATCGTCAAAAGTCTGCGTCTTATTATACTCCTGAAGTCTTAACACAATGTACTGTTAAGTACACCCTTAAATCAATTTTGGAAAAGGTAGAGAAGGGTGAAATGTCTTCTCTTGAACTTTTAGATTTAAAACTTCTTGAACCCGCAATGGGAGCGGCTGCGTTCCATAACGAACTTATTAATCAACTATCAGAAGCGTATCTAAATTTTAGACAGAAAGAGGTTAAGAGAAAAATCTCTCCCGAGAAGTATAGAGAAGAACTTCAGAGAGTAAAGGCGTACATCGCCACGAACAACACCTATGGTGTCGATCTAAATCCGACCGCAATTGAATTGGGTAAACTGTCTTTGTGGTTAAATGTCATTCACAAGGATATGGAAACACCATTCTTTGCGAATCGACTTGCGGTGGGAAATGCAGTAGTTGGTGCTTGGTTTAAGACCTTCACCACCAAAGAACTAAAGAAAAAGTGGTGGGACTGTGAACCACAGATGGTCTCCTTTGAAAATGGAAAGATCAACAGGTCTAAAAATCAGATTTATCACTTTTTACTTCCTGATAATAATATGGTTCCAAGTGCAGGGATCAAACTTTTGAAAGATGAGGAACCTGTTAGGTCAAAACGAGTTTCTGATTGGAGAAAAGATGTGTGTAAACCAATTTCAGAACCAGAAATCCAACAACTTCAAAAGATATGTGAGTCTATTGATTCTATGGTTTTAGAATACTTTGAATTCCAAAAACGACTTAACCTTCAAACAAAGAACAAACTTGACGTTTGGGAGGGGGTGAATAGTGATGAACAGGTCACTATGAATCTTAGGTCCTATGATGAAAAGGAACAATTAAACGACCAAAGAAATAGACAATCTGCACCGTACTATAAACTAAAGATGGTGATGGACTATTGGTGTAGTTTGTGGTTTTGGGACATGAGAAATGCAGAGTTCCTTCCCTCAAGACAACAATATCTAAATGATATATCATCAATCCTAAATGTGAATCTCTCTTCAGATTCTTCTGATCAATTAGGGTTTGGTTTTGAAGAGTCTACTTTGGGAGTTGCTCAAAATCAGATTATTAAAAAAACTGAACAATCAGACTTATTTGATGAAAAGGAGAGGTTATCGATTGTTAAGAACCTCTCTATTCAAAACAGATTTTTTCACTCTCAATTAGAATTCATAGAGGTGTTTATTGAGAGAGGAGGTTTTGATGTAATCACAGGTAACCCTCCCTGGTTAAAATTAACCTTTGTGGAAAAAGGTCTAATGAGTGAATTATTTCCTGAACTTATAATTAGGAAGACAAAAGCACCTCAAGTCAGAAAATTTCAAGAAACCTTTTTAATCCAAGAAAATCAAAAAGAGAGTTATTATAAAGAAAATTCTGAATTAGAATCTTCTGCTGTGTTTTTAAATTCTCTTTCGAATTATCCTTTGTTGGTAGGTCAACAAACAAATCTTTACAAATGTATTTTAGTGAATGGTTTTAGTTGGGTAAATAGAGATGGTTTCTTAGGTCTTATACATCCTGAAGGAGTATATGATGATCCAAGAGGACAAAAATTGAGAAAAGAGATTTACCAAAAGTTAAAATACCATTTTGAATTCAAAAATGGACTTCTTCTTTTTCAAGAAGTACATGATCAAATGATCTATGGAATTCATATTTACTCAGGAAATTCAACCGAGGTAGAATTTTTCTCTATTTCTAATCTTTTTCATCCAAAAACAATTGACGGTTGTTTTCTTAACAAGAATGATTCAGGGGAAGTTAAGGGAATAAAAGTCAAAGACGAAAGTAGAAATTCATTTGTTTGGAATACCACTCCCCACAATTCAAGATTAGTTCGCATCACCAAAGAAGAATTAAAATTAATGTCTCTGACCTTTGAAGGGTCAGATGTTTGGCAGACGACGAAACTCATAAGTATACACGCGAAAGAAATATTATCAATATTTAAAAAATTAGGAGAGTTTAAAACCAGAACTTACAATTTTCAAAATAAAATCACAGAATGTTGGGACGAGACTAATTCTGTAAAATCAGGACAAATCATACGAAAAACTCAAATAAGCGATCTCGATAAGTTTCAAATGATATACAGTGGACCTCACATTTATGTTTCCAATCCACTTTATAAAACACCAAGGGAAGTCTGTACATTAAATTCACATTACGACACTATAGATTTCCAACTTAATGGTGATTCTTTTTCAACAAGAACAAATTACGTTCCATCAAATGTTGATGAAAACTATGAAACCTTATTTAAAGGTTTTGAATCATCAAATGAAAACTTTTATTGGATTAACCAGTATAAGGTAGGATTTAGAAAAATGTTAAGTCAAGCCGGGGAACGTACTTTAATCGGAGCATTAATTCAGCCAAAATCATCTCATATTAACGGAATAATTAGTGTTTTATTTAGAGATGAGGAAAGAACAATTGAGTTACTTGGTATGACTTCTTCATTACCAATGGATTTCTATATTAAATCTACGGGAAAATCAAATTTATATGATGTTACATTAAAAACTATTCCTCTTGGAATTCAAGAGAAATACTTAGATTCTTTAGTCTCAAGGACTTTGATACTTAATTGTGTTGATAGAAGTTATTCAACTGTATGGGAAAAAAACTTTAAATCAACTTTCTGTAATGAAGAATGGAGTAAATCAGATGTTAGACTAAAATCGTTTAGAAAATTATCTCTTATGTGGAATGAAGAGACTTATTTGAAAAATTGGTTCGAAAGACGACAATCATTGGTTGAAATAGATGTAATTGCTTCTATGGCTTTAGGAATAGACTTAGAAGAATTAATATTAATTTATAACGTTCAATTTCCTGTTCTCCAACAAAATGAAGATGATACTTGGTATGATAGATATGGGAAAATTGTTTTTACCATTTCAAGTGGACTTAATGGTATTGGAGTAGATCGTTCTGTTTGGAATAGTATTAAAGATTTGAAAGATGGGGAAACCTATGAACATACCATTGAGAAAGGTGAATTGTATTACGGTAAAAAGGTAACCTATTACGCACCCTTTGAGAAGTGTGACAGAGTGGAAGACTACAAAGTGGCATGGGCACACTTTGAAAAAATATTTAATCAGAACTAATGTTGCCATTACAACAGGCATTTGAAGTAAAACAATCCATCCTTGAGTACATCAAGGCGACTTTTAGTTTCAAAGAAAGAGAGACTTCAGATTCCTTTTATGGTTTCATTCAAGACGAAGAACATGGTATGTTCAAAGGACCATATGTGTCTTTGAAATTACCTTTTAAGACAAATGATGAAAGTGAATCCATCCCATTGGACATCAAACCTAACTTTCCTCCTTATAAACACCAATATGAGAGTTTTAAGAGACTTTCCTCCCTTAATGGACATCAACCAAAACCCACTCTCTTAACTACAGGTACAGGGTCAGGAAAGACAGAGTCTTTTCTCTATCCCGTATTGGATTATTGTTATCAGAAAAGAGATCAACAAGGAATTAAGGTGATTATCCTTTATCCGATGAATGCCCTGGCAACAGACCAAGCAAAACGACTCGCAGAAACGATATTCCAAGATTCCCGTCTCAATGGTTCCGTAACCGCAGGACTTTTTATTGGAGAAGGAAAAAACAAAGGGAAGTTCCCAAAGAAGATGGGGGAAGTTAACATCATTGAGGACAGAGAGGAGATTATATCGAACCCACCTGATATTCTATTAACCAACTTCAAAATGTTGGATTACGGATTGATGAGACATCAGTTTCACAATCTTTGGAATTACAACTTTGATAATCCTGAACTACTTCAGTTTTTAATCCTTGATGAATTACACACCTACGATGGTGCTCAAGGAACGGATGTAGCGAACTTGATACGTAGACTTAAACTTAAACTTAACCTTTCTAAAGGACATCTATGTCCCGTAGGAACATCAGCAACGATAGGTAAAGGTGAAGACTCAGTTAAACTTCTTACTGAATTTGCCTCAGATGTCTTCGGAGAAGACTTTGGGTCAGATAGTGTGATTACTGAACAACGTTTATCCCCTGAGGAATTCTTCACCATCAAAGATGATCAGTTGGATTCATATATACCAAGGTTGGTTGGTATTCAACAGAGTAGATTGGGTGTTAACGAGAATTACTCAGATTACATTCTTCGTCAGAAGAGATTGTGGCAGATACCTGAAACCACCTCAAAGTATCATCTCTCTCATGAACTTAAGAAACTTAAAATCGTTAAAGACATTTCTTCGGTTTGTTCTGACAAAATCGTTTCTCTTATCACTTTACTACAGGGTCTAAATCAAAGAAACCCATCATTCAATCAATTACCTGATTACTTTGATGAAGGTCAGTTCTCACCAAAAGAGGAAATCATTACTTCTATTCTCGCCCTGATTGCCGAGGCGAAGTCAGATTCTAAAGAAAGATTTCCATTCTTATTTCTACAAGTTCAGATATGGATTAGGGAATTAAGTGGATTGGTAAGAGTAGTTTCTGATCAACCTGAATTTACGTGGAGAGACAAGTTATCTCCCAAAGAAGATCCTGCAGCGTTACCTCCTTATTACTGTAGAGAATGTGGTTCAAGTGGATGGTTAGCAATCAAACATGATAACAGAAATCAGTTCGAAGTAGATCCACTCGAAGTCTATGAACATTATTTCACTAATCACAAGAACATATACTTTGTAAACACTAATGAAGATAAACACTCCTGTGTTGATGAATATGAACCTGAGACATCTATAAAAACCTTTGTTCATGAGTCTGACCTAAAGTTTGGGGATCAAGATTCAGATCAAAGGGTTCATGTTGTCGCATACAGAAAGGTAAAAGACAAAAAAGGTCAACACGTCTGTCCTGAGTGTAATACTCAAAACTCAATGAGTATTATTGGTACTCGAGTGTCAACGTTAAATTCTATTACTACAAGTCAAATTCTCTCTTCGGATTTAGATGAAAGAGATGAAAAATATAGAAAGGTTCTTGCCTTCACCAATGGAGTTCAGGATGCCGCTCATCAGTCAGGTTTTATTGAAGCAAGAAATTACCGATTCACCTTTAGGACATCTCTTCAAAAGGTAATCAACAAACAAGATGGGCCAATATCAATTGATGGGTTAACAAAGAAATTCATTGATTATTGGAAGTCCCATTCAGACCCGTCTAATACTGACCATAGAGAAGCGTACTTCTATAGATTCTTCCCTTCTGACTACATGGGTAAAGCCGAGATAGAAGATTATAGAAACATTACAACCAATCAAATTTCTAAGAGTTTTGAGAATGAATTTGACACTCGAATTTCATGGGAGGTAGTTTCTGAGTTCGGATATAATGGTATGATCGGTCGAACATTAGAAAAAACAGGTTCGTCATCGGTTGGGTTTGATTCTTCTTTAATTCAATCCTCTTTTGATCAAATGTCTGATTGGATGAAATCCAATCTTATGGAAACCGTAAATAAAGAAGAGTTCACAAGATTTGTAATAGGAATTCTTCACCGTATTAGACTACGTGGGGGTGTGGATCATGAATATTTATCCAAGTTTAGAAACAGTGATCTAAAACTATGGGATCTCAATTGGATGAGAGATGGAAGACACTTCCTAAATAGGAACTACCACCCCAAATCAAGAATTCCAAAATTGGTGTGTACGATACCTCACTCAAGAGCCGTACTAGACACCACTTATGCAAGGACATCTAACTGGTTTCATACATATTTGAGAAAATCCTTTCAACAGGTCCCTGAGAACTCTGCGGTGTTTAACGAATTCTTCACTCTACTATTTGAAAATTTGGAATCAGTAGGGATTTTAAGTGAAGGAAAGTCAAAAGATGGATCTAATTATGTTATTAGTCCTGAACAGATTTTTGTCTCTAAGAATCTGAGTAACTACGAGTGTTCTGAATGTTCCTCAACACTTCACATCATTGATGAGGAGAATTCGTTTGAGGGAGGGTCTTGTTTAAATTACAAATGTTCAGGACATTATAAATCATTTGAAAGAAGCAATTTTAACTATTATAACCTCGTCTATAACAGGACAAACTCTCCTCGAATTTATTCATCCGAACATACGGGAGTTCTTGAAAGAAAGGTTAGGGAGAATATTGAAATCGATTTTAAAGAGAGACCAAGGTTTAACTCATTAAATTCTTTGGTAGCAACATCTACTCTTGAGATGGGTATTGATGTTGGATCCTTAGATAGTGCTATCAATACGAGTATTCCTCCACTTACATCTAACTTTCTTCAAAGAGTGGGTCGAGCGGGAAGATCTTCAGGATCTGCCTTGATCGTCAACTTCAGTCAAGGAAAAGAACATGACTTATATTATTTCCAAGACCCATTAGAGATGATGGATGGAGATATCAATACACCCGGGTGTTTCTTAAACGCAAAGGATATTCTTTATCGTCATTTCACCGCATTTTGTATTGATAGTTGGACTAAACAGGATCCTGAAAAACATCATATACCAGGGTTCATTAAAAATCTCAACCTATACGGGATTAAACTTACCAGTCTTGATTTCTTTGTCAATCAACTCCTAGATTTTGTATTTGATTATCAAAAAGATCTCTTTGAACGGTTTATCAAAATTTACGATGGAAAAGTTGATATAAAGATTTTCGAGGAAATAAAAACGTCTGTTCGTCAAGGTAGTTTCCAACAAAGGATGGTTAGAGTGTTTGAAGAACTTAAACAGGAATTACACTTTATCCGCAATAAGGAACAAGACATCGACAACTATATCAAGGAAAACAATCTTGGAAAGGATGACCAAGAGAGAATTGAATTGGTCTCAGAACAAAAGTCTTTAAGGTCTTTTAGAAAATCAATTGAAAATAAACTTACCCTTGAGTATTTAACTAACGAGGGAATCCTGCCGAACTATTCGTTTCCTGAAACAGGGGTGACTCTAAAAGCACAAGTTTACGGATTCAAACCTGAGGGTGGAGAAAGAGAACCAGTAAGAAAGGAATATGAGATCGTTAGATCATCAACCGCAGCTCTGAGTGAATTTGCTCCCGATAATGCATTCTATTCACAAGGGAACAAACTTAACATCTCAGGTCTCAATACATTCGATTGGAGTGGAGAAAGATCGACACTTACTAAAATGAGATTCTGTTCAAATTGTGATTTTATTGAAGAAGATGTTCTTTCCAAAACACGAGATAGATCCAAAGGGTGTCCAAAATGTGAACATGATTCTTTTTTCTCTGAATCTAACGTTCATGACTTCGCTCAACTAAAGTCTGTTAAGTCAATCAATACAAGAAATGAGTCTGTTCTCGATGATTCAAAGGATGATAGACTCTCAGAGTATTACAATATCTCGACTCATTTTGATTTTGATATAAATTCAATTGAGGGTACGTGGGGTATGAAGAAAATTCCTTTCGGAATTGAATTCGTAAAAGATGTTGAAATAACCAAAGTCAATTTGGGATCCAACGTTTTAGATTCTAATCATATTACGATTAACCAAAGAGAAGAAGTCCCTCGTCATGGGTTTGTTACCTGTGTCTATTGTGGAAAATCCACATCTAAACCGAGAGAAGTAATGAATTTTGAAAAGAAAAAATTTCATTACGGATACTGTAAACACAAAGAGACAAATTACTCGGGTTTACCAAACGAGATCTTCAAAGAGGTCTTCCTTTACAGAAGGGTTAAAACAGAATCTCTTAAAATACTCCTGCCAGTTCAAGAGTTCCAAAATGAATCTACCCAATTGATGTTCAAGTCAGGTCTTGAACTTGGACTCAAGAAATATTACAAAGGGAATCCATCCCATATAGGGTTTGAATTTTACTCAGAACACAATAAATCAACAGACAGATTTGATCGGTATTTGGTTATGTTTGATAAGGTTCCTGGTGGTACAGGATACCTTCAAAAATTGTTTGACCCAAAAGAATTCACTGAGTTATTGACCAAATCCTATGAGTCAATAAGAGATTGTTCATGTAAGAACGAAGGAAAGGACGGTTGTTATCGTTGTATTCTATCGTATTCCAACCAATATATCAGGGATGAGTTAAGTAGAGAACATGCTGAACATCTGTTTGGAAAAATAGTAAGATCTTCAAAAGATTGGGAGGAAGTCAATCAAGGAATCTCTTCTCTAACCAAAACGGGGATGATTGAAGAAAGTGAACTTGAGTCGAAATTCATCTACGCAATCAAAAACTACATAGAAATTCATCCTCAGAAAAATTTAAAGTTCAAAGAACTCAAGGAGGACGGAATACAGGTCTATAAATTGACTCTTCCAATTAATAATGGTTCAGTCACTTATCTTATAAGACCCCAAGTTAGTCTCGGTGAGAAGGACGGGGTAGAGATTTCGACTCGAACAGATTTTTATTTCAAGTGTATTGAGTTAATCAGAAATGGACAAATCATTAATGATTTAGATGAGTTAATGTCATTCAAGGACATGTCAATCTATTTGGATGGATATACCTACCATGCTTCTAAGGATCACCTTAGGTTTTATGATGATATTGACATAAGGGAGTCAATAGGAAATACACCAAACATTAGACATTGGTCTCTTTCATGGACGGACGTCTTATATTTTGAAAAGGGTGAAAAAGATAATTTGTTCATTGATAAGACTAAATACAGAGGGACTATAAAACTCATAGATCAATTACCGGTTTCGAAGAATACAGATAAGGGGTTGGTAAATTGTAATAACTCTATTGAAAGATTACTTTGGGTTCTAAGTACTGAGGGAGAAATGACCAAATCCGTTGGATATCAATTGTCACTTTTCCAAGAGGTGGCAGGGAAAAACCTGATTTCGAGTAATGATGTAGACATCTTCCATTCTTATGACACAAATTTTGAGAACAAGAAGGACGTGAAACCTTCTCCCGACACCTACATGTTATCGGAAACAACAACATCTTGTGAGTTATTCAAAACAAGAGTCATGGTGAGGATGAAGGATTTAGAACCTTCATTATCATATAGATTGTTTAAACCTGAATCAGTAAATAAACATGAGTGGGAAGAGTTTTTGAGGATATATAATTTAATTAGTTTGGTACCCAATCACCAATAATCCCCATATTTCTTCCATTGTCTGAAAAATTGAAAAAATTTTAATATCCAATTTCCCCCTCATTTTCCAGAAATATTTTTCAGAGGGTATCGACCCCCATTATAATATCACCGTTTTACCACCATTTAACGGAGGATACCCCGCCGGGGGGGTGTTCAATTTACATTTTCGAACTCTTTTTCCGGAATATAAATCGTTCTATCTGTGCCGATTAAAATTTCACATGTCAGATCATAACATACAGGTCCCTCATCTCCAATTTCTTACGGCAGACAAAGTTTAATATTATAGTGTACTCTGTTCTGTACCAGATAGTTATCTTGTTTATCACAGTAAAACCGTTATATTTGTACCAGTTTTAATGAATATATACACCACCCATAAACTGGTATAACAATGAAAGTATTATACACCCGTATTTCAACCTCCATAAATCAGAAG
>ENA-UOXV01004777-UOXV01004777.1-marine-metagenome-genome-assembly--contig:-NODE-4777-length-15286-cov-10.081479_pt1 | contig 15286 bp, 4 predicted proteins | sample MGYA00238165_ERZ766961 | MGnify/ENA primary metagenome ERZ766961 (study PRJEB28924, sample SAMN03173240) | marine metagenome | biome: Marine; feature: Water; material: Subsurface seawater | place: North... | reverse complement strand
CAACACGAACGGTTGAGTCTGTTGTACCCGTAACATCAAGCCCATCCGCCGTGACCGTACCCGTGACCGAAATTCCAGAGGCTGAGGTGGCTAGTTTATTGTCTCCAGCATACCGAGCAGTGACAGCCCCTCCATCAGCAATAATAAGATTTGATTGTGTGGTACTTCCTAATAGAATATTGGACGAACCTTGAATATATAAAGAACCATCTCCAGAATCTACTATGTAACTATTAGTGCCGCTGTGGTGAATCTGTAGGTCGCTGCCAGCTCCGAAGATGGCTTTGCTGTTGTCTGCAAAGGACAAGTTGCCGGTCATTGTGTCGCCAGTAACATTTACATATCGTGTGTCACTAGCGGTTTGGTCGTCATACACACTGAGTGCTGTAGAAATTTGTGAATTAGTTTCTGCTTGAGTATACGTTTCTAATTTTGTATAGTATGCATCATTGGTTAATAATTCGTATACTTGAATGTCAACAATCGAATCGACAGGCAGATTATAAGTAAACCCGACACTTGTACCGCTGGTAGCTTGATACCCGTCAACAGAACTTTCTCGTTGTTTAATACCATTAACATAAACGACAACATCGGAGGCTGAAGTGGTTGAGTAACCAAGAACGGAGTGGGCCGTACCACTACCTTGAGTGGCAGTACCAGTTCCAGATCCATTATTTGTTGCGGTAAATGTTGTGCCTGGATTACTGTCCGTTGCACCAACCAAAACAAAATTAGTTTCGGTTCCTGAATCTCCTTCGTATACAATGGTATATTCATCGCCGATAACAAAGTCACCAGCTGTGACCAGACCACTTCCTGTTGCAACAAATTGTGTTCCTGAAACATTGTCTACAGAACCAAACGTTGTGAAATCTGTGGTTCCCGGCGACGAAATTTCATAACTCTTGCCAATTATATAATCACCAGCTGGCAATTCTTGAGTGTCTGCGCCGGAGATTGTGTTTGTCGGAGAACCCGTAACTGTGTATTGATAATTTACGAATGTCGCATTAGCGTCTGCTGTCGAACCACCGCCGCCGCCACCAGCAGTAAATGGAATTGCGTCAATGAATTCAGAACCGGTGTGTACTTTTAACCTAGAGTTTAGTGCATCGAAATAAAATGACCCAGCAACAGCCGAACCTGCGGCAGCATCATAGTTACCATCAGGGCGATATTGCATTTTAACATTGCCGATGGTTCCTGCCAAACTACCTGCGGGGATAATTGCTGCGACACGATCATCCGTAAAATATTTGTTGTTAGCTCCCTCGGTAATATCATTCGTAGTGTTTGTTAATGAGGTAAACGTCAAGGCACCAACCTGAGAAGTACCAGAAACTTTTAAATTTCCAGTAACATCAAGTTGAGTCGTAGGACTGGTATTAGAAATCCCCACAAAATTTTGGGTCGAATCTATATACAGTGTCCCCGCATCGATACTTAAATCTACCGACGAAAGTTCTGTGGAGAGTAAACCTGTAGAAACTTTAGTTAATGCCATTGAAATTTTCTCTTTGTTGTTTCCGTGATGTTAGTATTTATGTCTTATGATTCTAGTTAAGTGTTGCGTTCCACGTCTGAACATATGACGGAACGGAACTGAGAATTTTGTAATACACAAGAACACCTTCATAATTGTTCGTACCAGCCACGAATCCATTGGTAAAATTAATTTCAATATTTGATCCTGATACGTTTGCACTTGTTACGTTTCCGGTACTTGACAATAAAACCATATTATCGGCGACGGATAAAGATGTAAAGGCTAGTGTGCAAGTTCCGGCGTTGGCGTTGCCCGACAAATTATATTCAGCACTTGAAAACATAAATTCTATTATGTATTTTTTCCAACTACTACCTTGCGAAAAAATCGGTATAGTCAACTTAGTTCCTAAACTTGTAGTGTCTACGGCAAATGTGCCTTCAGCCATTACCGATGCTTCCGAAGATCCGGTGATGGTGTTATTACTGTGTATGCTTTTTCCGTGTTTATTAGAACCTGTGTTTAACGCAAGTGTAGCATTAGCCTGGTTGCCCCCGCCTTCACCCACAACAACTTCGTCTTCCGATGCATCAACGTATAGCATATGAGTGTTGCTGACAGACTCAACGCGGAAGTCAGTGTCAGTGCCGTCATCATTAAATATAGTCTGAGTGCGATCCATGTACAGAAGGTTGTTCCACGATATAGCAGCCCCTGCGTCACCGGAAGTTTGCGAAAAAAAGGCGTGCGAACCGCCTTGAGAAGACTGTTGGTAAGCAGTAGCTTGTCGAGATGTTCTCTTGTAGTGATAACCAGAAGCGTCCCGCCAAAAATTAGTGCCTATGTCCAGCCCACCAGCCCAATATGCAGACCCCGCGTAAATGGTGGCATCGTAACTCATATCTATTGAGACGCCTGAGCTAGAAGTGCCGCTGCCACCTCCAACTATAGCCCACTCTGTGCCACTTGATACGCCAATATTATTAGTGCTACCGTCTACAAAGAAAGCGGATGATGAACCGGATGTTTCAACGCGGAAGTCGGTGTCGAGACCGGATTCGTTTACTACAACTTCAGAGGCTTGAACAGAAAATCTGTCAGTAAAATTTCCACCACTGGATGAATTCCAAGTATCACCATTACCTAAAGATATTCTGCCATTTGCAGCTGATATTATTGATGGATTATCGACACCTGCACTATCTTGATTGCCCATCAATATTCTTTGACTACCAGCAGTATTAGTAACAGCAAAAGAGTCCCTTACATTTAAAGATGAAAGTCCGGGCCCATCTCCATTAACATTTACTCTACTATTACCACCGTCTACAAACAACATATGGTCGTTGTCAACAGACTCAACGCGGAAGTTTAGGTCTTCACCATTCTCGTTAATTGTAACGCCGGTTTGATTCTCCATGCGGATTTGTGGTAGATATCCGTCGTCAGTTGCGTTAGGCTGAGTAAAATACATATCTCCAGCAAACAACATCTCAGTGCCACTACCACCGAAAGCCCCACTTAGGTTTCCACTGGGGTCATATCCGATAGACACAGTACCGCTTGTATTTGGTGCGCCCAACATAGTGACAGCGTAAGTGCCGGGTGAGTAACCAAAGGCTGTAGGTTTCATCATAGTCGCTGTCAGAGCGCCAGCCGCTTGTCCACGAAAGCTACCATCATAAAGATTTAGGGTGCCACCCAAATGAACAGATGTACCAATACTTACCGAATTAGTACTTGCATCAACGTGGAGCATATTAGCGTTGCCGCTAGACTCAACGCGGAAGTCTAGGTCGGCACCTAATTCATTAAAAACACTTTCGGTTGTTTTTAACCGCAGTGTCTCGGTAGAACCGTGACGGAAACGCAACGAATCTGAAGCGCCTAAATCCCAAGAAGCTAGATTCGTCGTGTAGCCAAAAGTATAGCTCCCTGCGTCGTTACCAAATGTTGTAATGTCACTGGCGATACCTGAGTGTACGTCCAAAGCCTTATTTGGCGCAGAAGTACCAATCCCGACACGCCCTTGATTGGTTATTCGAACTCTTTCGTTTGTATGACCATTGGTGTAAAATCTTATATCCGTATTAGAACGGGTCATGATAGACAACCCACCGGATGCGTTGCTTGTTGCACCAAGAACTGCTGCATCTTGGACAAATCCATCTTGTGTCGTAAATCCGGATCCGGTTGCCTGTAAGAACAATCCACCGTTTGTTGTGTCGTTATTTGATATATAAACAGTTGATTCGGCTAATGTCCCTGCATCGTCATTATAGAAATGTGCCAACACCGGATCGCCATTTAAACTGTCGGCAACGGTTAATGTTCCAGTCATCGTGTCGCCAGTAACATTTACATATCGTGCGTCACTGTTTGCTTGGTCGTCGTATGTAGAAAGTGCTGTAGAAATCTGCGTATTAGTTTCTGATTGAGTATAGGTTTCTGTTTTAAGATAATATGCATCATTAGTTAACAATTCGTATACTTGAATGTCAACGTTTGAATCTGTAGGCAACGTGTATGTAAAGTTGACAGAGTTACCTGTTGTAGAAACATAATCTTGCGTTGCACCTTCAAATTGTTTGACACCATTGACATATACTTCAATGTTCTGGCTGCCGTCAACGATGTATTCTAAAACTTGACTTGCGGTTCCTGTTCCGGTTCCCACTACTTCAGCAACAAACTCATCACCCACAGAGTTAACTGCGGTTGCGGGATGTTCAGCTGCAAAATCTGTGGTGCCTAATGATACAATCTTGTATGTTCTGCCAACAACAAAGTTTCCAGAATCTGTTGTTGGATCTTCTTCACCCGTGATAATATTTGTATCACTTACAGTTGTGTAACTATATTTTCTAAACGTTGCGTTTGCAGCTGAAGTGTCACCACCGCCACCGCCGCCACCACCAGCTGGAACAGCATCAATGAAAGTTGATCCTGTGTGGACTTTAAGTTTGGAATTTAATGAATCAAAGAAAAACGATCCCGCTTGTGGAGCACCAGCTGCACTGTCGTATGCAACGCCATATTGCATTCTAACGTCGCTTAGAGTCCCTCTAAGACTTCCGGCAGGAACAATCCCAACTCCATCGGTTAAAACTCTTGCAGACGTGTAATATTTGTTAGACCCTTCTGACAAGTCGGTTGTCGTATTAGCAGACAGACTAACTTTAACTGTTTGGTCGATTGAATTTTTAAGTTCGAATTCATTAGATGTGTCGTTGTATTCAATCTTACCATCACCGATGTAAATTGTGTTTCCACTTAAATACAAGTCTCTCCATCGATTTGTCGCAGAACCCAAGTCATACGTGATGTCAATCGATGGTAGAATATGACTGGAGATTTCACCAGCGAAAGTAATTGTATCTGTGTTTGCGTCACCGAAGTATAGGTTACCGTTTAAGGTTGTATCACCAGTTACTATCAAATCTGTAGTGACAGTTAAAGATCCTGGCGTCACCAAATCACCCGACAAGCTTGCAGAAACAACAGTGTTGTTTGCAGGAACATTGACTTCAGTTTGAGTGAATGTCATTACTTCGATTGTGGTGCCGGCTGGGGGTGCTTCACTAAATTGAATATCATAACCATTGATTGTGTAAGCATCTTTTTGCTGATAGACACCATCAATGAACACCTGTGTGTTATTTTCATTGACTGGAGGAATTGACAACGTGAATACTTGAAGAATGCCATCACCAGCAAAAGAATCTTGGTTTAGGTTGTTGCCTGATACACCAGCAGCAACTACGTAAACTACAATACTTCTTGTGTTCGCAGGGGCTTCACTGAATATTAATGTGGTAATACCGGCGGATGTTGAAATACTGTATGCGCCTTGGTTTTGGAAAATACCATCAACAAAAACCATCAAATTACTTTCAGATTCAGTAGATTGTGACAATACAAATTCTGTTTCGACACCATCACCTGTGTACGTGTCTGTTGTGAATGTGTTTGTTCCACCACCACCAATGGCACCCCAAGTTGAAGTGTATCCTTCGAATTGGCTGAGACTCGTGTTGTAACGGAAATAACCAGAATCTGGCGAAGTAGGTCGTTGTGCTGTCGTTCCTACAGGAATATGAATTGCGTCTGTAGCTGAACCAATATCAAGACTGACATCCGGATTCGTACTTAAAATACCTACGCGATTTGTTGTAGAATCTACGTGGAACGTAGTTGTGTCTACTGTAAAATCATTAATTACAACGCCAGAATTTGCAGACAATATTTCTACACTTGCAGTTCCTGCGAGATATAGATCTTGCCATCGTTTGGACAAAGATCCGAGATTATACGTAGCGGTAGTTTCTGGTAGAATCGACGAAGCAACGTCAGCAGCAAGTGTGATTGTGTCTGTTTCTGCATCACCAAATGTGAGGTTGCCGGAAATTGTGGCGTTACCAATAACTGTTAAATTGCCACCCACTTCAAAATCATTAACCGTAGAACCAGAATCGGCCGATACAATATTGATGTTAGCTGTTCCAGCAATGTACAGGTCTTTCCAATTTTCAGACCCAGATCCAAGATCGTATGTATTACCGAGAGCTGGTACCAAATTAGATCCAATCCCACCAAACGAAGATTCACCCGTAACATCTAAATCATTTCCTACGGTCAAATCCCCAGATTCGCCGTCAGATGTAGATATTACAATAGACCCGACGGTCACTGTTGCTGAACCTGTTCCAAATTTATTCAATTCATCGATGACAGTATTAGAACTAATACGAAACTCATCAAATGTATTTGATAATAAAATTTGTTGAATATTGAGTGATGATGCCATTTAACTATTCCGTTTTATCTGTTAGAAACCAATTCTGTCAGTAAGGTTTTAATATCCGTTATGTCACTACTTAAATCTTCTACTTTTGTTTTTAAAAAATCTAACTCATTTGCCATGCGTCGTTGATCTAAATTTTTTTGTCTCTTAATTTTATATCTCAACAAGGCTTCAGCATCCGTATTTAATAAGGCCTTGGAATGAATATCCCTCTCAGTAATTCCTTCAGCTTTCTCTTCAAGTTGAATCTTCATTATGCCAACGCTATTGCTCTTAAGTTTTTAATTCTTGGCGCATAACCCAAATTACTTGACAAGAAAACAACTTTGATTGAGAAGTATTTAAATCCACTATAAGATCTCAAATCTTCTGTAGTATACCCGACAACATTATTTAGGACCTCAAATATCTCCAAGCCACTCAATGTCGTTCCCGTATATCCACTTTCCAAAGTCAACGTTTCATTACCACCAATCGTTGCGACAACCCCCGTGATTCGATCTGGTCCAATCGCAACAGTATCACCAATCCGAAGCTCTTCGGTGAATCTTGTTCCTGTACCTGATACGGTGACACTTGAATTGGTAACCGAAACAGTTCCATACAAAATCTGAACACCACCAGTTAAATTTGCAGTTGGAATCACATACCTTTCTTCTGCATATGTGTTCGAATCTTGATTGATTGCTGGTGTACCATCAAGTGACATTTCACTATAAAATTTAAGATCAAAAGAATCTTGATCACTTTCATTGAGGATTCTATAGTATACTTTGACATCAGTTCCAGCTGGACGATTTACGTCAACAAACACTTTGATGTCTGAGGCTTCAAATCCATCATTCAATGCAACACGTCGAGAAATATATCGACTATTTGATGTGTATGTTCCTGCTGGAGCTTCCTCAAACTGAATTTGTGCTGTCACACCAGAAACACTTTCACGGAAATTTTGTGTTGTGATTAAATTAGTATCGTCAGTTATTGCAGACACAACTCGATAATCGTTACCAACTTTAATGTATTCCCCAGCATCCACTTCCGAAGTAAACAGTGTGCCAACACCCACGACATCATTTTGGCCAGAAGTAACAGTTACGGTTCCCGTTAACGTTGTTTCTGTAGAGTTGTTTATGTCAAGATCTTCGGGAATAACATTCACACGTTCCAAATCAATGTATGGTGAAATATACTTATTGTCCGTAGATAATGTTGATAAAATATTCAACGACGGTGTGTCTACAGTATTGTTTATTCTATATTGTTTTGTTAATTCCAAACGTTCTAAATTCTTAACAGACAAATATCCAGATTGCTCTAAGTTAGAATCATACATATTAATAGAATACTGTATGTCTGTGTCAGCAATAGTTAAATTCTCAATATTAGTTGTGATTCTTGAGAAATCTACATTGGATCCGATGTTTGTGTTGTTAAAATATACTGAACCATTAGTCGTAGTTGAGAATTCGGCAATCTTCAACTTGAATTTCAAGTCTTGATTCTGTCTAATACTCCAAGTGAAATTGTTGGTAGATGCAAATAAGATTCCTGCAGCAGGCTCATCTTCGATAGACTTACCGACAGTAGAGTCTGTAATATCCTTTTCACCCAAAACTGCTGTCCAGATTTGATAGTCTCTGGAATTCCCATCAGGTTTGACGGAGAAACAATACTCTGTGCCTGGGAACAGGTATATGGGACTCGGGAACGTGAATGTGGTTGCTACAGTAGAGTCGGCAGAAACTGCAATGTTAGAATTCTCGACCCGTGAAACTTCATTACCAATGATTTTTCTAGTTGGGAAACCATTTTGCATTTCTCTGATTTCAACAGTAACACCAAGATTATTATTTCCAGATTTTGATTGGAAGAACAAATCAATTGACGATAAGAAAATACCTCTCGGATATGTAGATTCATCTATATAAAAACTTTGTGATAATGGATCATATCGTTTGTAGTTAACATCAGTATAATTTTTAGACGTTGAATTAACACGACTAATTTTAGATACGTAATTAGATTCGTCAACCGCAACCGAAAGTGGTCTCGTGTTGATAGAATCCAATCCACGAGTAATACCAAGACCAGAAGATCGAATAGAATATTTTGCAACCGTTGTAGCTACAGAGTCTCTGTTCAAAGCATCATCAATTAACTTCAATTCTCTATAACCAACATAGAATGAATTTGCAGGCACCGTAAAAATACCATAAACTTTATTCTTAATAGCACGCAATTCTGTGGTAGAAACTTCTGTCCAATAGTTTGTATCAACGGTCAGTGTGCCGTCGTTGTCATACAAATCATTAAGATCATTCAAAGTTTTGGTGCCTACCAACGCAATTTGTTTACAGTTCGATGTTACATCGACGCCATCAAAAAACGCATACATTTGCGAACCATCTTTCAGTCCATTACATTCAAATGCAAAATCTCTAACACGCATAACATGAGAGATTGAAATGTCAGAAACACGATTGACAGCTATGTTCAAGTCTGATGTCGTAATATCAATTGTCGAATCTTGGATTTGTTGCTTGCTTGTCTGGCCAGCCGCAGTTCTGCTGATGTCATATTCGGTGTTGGCCGAGGTGAAAGACAACGATTTGTTGGGTGTACCAATCCAATGCCGTGTTGCAGGATTAACTTCAGTGTTCCAAGCGTAAGTCAAAGATTTCCAGTTATCAGATTCGCCAGTCAAATCAGAAACCAAATCTGAATTGGGGTTTCGTGTTGTCTGTAACCAGTTGTCTGTAGCGGGAACAACTTTCATATCACCAACCCAACTAAACGCAAACGATTGTGTCAGTCGCAAGGTTTGGGATGCATACGGTTGATCAGCAAATGTGTGTTCTGTGTAATTCAACATCAACTTATTACCGGCAGTTTTTGTAACACCGGAAGATGTGGTTGAGTTATATTCTAAACGTACTTGATTATCATTGTCAAAATATGTTGTCGCATACTTACCTTCACGGTTGATTGCAGCTCTGTAAGACGGAAGACCCACATCAGCAACAGAGTGTCCAGTAAATGCATCAACAAGAATACCGTTTTTGAATCTGTCAATACCGTCAGAATCTACAATAACTTTATCCCGTGATTCTTTTTCTAACAAGTTTAATGAAGTGTAATATTCTAAATTGTTAATTCGTTCCTGCAACTTACCAATGTCTTGCATTGTAAATCGACGGTTCTTCTTCGGAGAAACCACAACATTTTTAGGTAATGATGGGAATGCTGGAATTTCCAATTCAGCTAGATCGATAGAATCGGGAACACTTGGCGGAGGTGATGGGTTTGGATATCCGGGCGACCCGTCAATAACCGCAAGCTCACCTTTGTTGTTCATGTACAACTTAGACTTTCTGCCTTTATAATATTGCAAATCTGCTTGGAAATCCGAGTTTGCAGCCGGGAAGTGTAATCCACCGCCACCTACAGGAACATCGAACGTAGTAGATTCAGCTGGGTTTGTTGCGCCATTTGTACTATTCAATTTAATTGGTCTAAAGTCTAACGTGTTCCTAAGATCATAAAAAGCCCCGTTTTTTAAACTAACATACGTCGGAACATCTGTGGTTCGAATTGTTGTAGTCGTATTGTCACCAGCATCATCAATTGGATACGAATCTATAGACAAATAACCAACACCCTGTGTAGTATCGTGTGTGAAAAAGTCAAATACAACTAACAAATTACCCGTCGGAACAACTCCAACGTTAGGTGTGATTTTACCATTCTCATACAAATTATCCCGTTGACCATTGTCTAATGTATAATCTGAGGTAACATTTGTGTCTGACGTTGTTGCATTGACAGTAAAATCAGCTGCTTGATAAATTGCCTTGAGTGCGTAAATATCTGAGTGACCCAAAGAGTATGGTCCAGATGTCCCATTCGGATGAGCAGACGCGCCTGGGCCGGTGGCGGTTGGTTCGATTTTAATTTGTCGGTCACGTATAACATTCTTTTTAATTTCTCTTGCGTTGGACCTGTCCATAGTAGCAACAAAACTAATACCACCGTCAAACTGTTCATCCAAATCTAAAGTAATTGCTGTTGGAGTGGTTACAGATAGAGTACGAGTTCCAGATCCACTAGAACTTCCATCCAATCTAATAGGCAACCCGCCAGGAAAAACTTTATATATGTCAAGACCGGTGGCAGAGCCTGGATGAGCTGCATCAATTGTTAAATTGTTATCATCGGCAATCGCCGTGATTTTGAAAATTCCGTCAGTGTCATCTCCTGTGCCATTGATCGCAATATAATCACCAACAACAAAATCTGCAGTGAACGATCCACCTGTACCACCATCGGTTGATATTGCGGTTGTTCCATTGGTTGTAACATTATCAACTTCTACTGCTGAGGTGAACAACGTAGTTTGTGGAATAACCAAGTAGTTATTTTTCTTCTGTAGTTCGGAAAGAGTGCCAGTACCAACAAAAGTTTCATTAGTGGATGTAGAACTAATTGTACCAGTTCCGTTACTTAATGTCAATGAAAATTCTCTTCGGAAACGAAAACCGTTTTCTAATTGACCGTTAGAATCTCTTAATGTCTTGATGCTACCGTAGGGTAATTTAAACAACAATCTATCGAATGTTTGTTCTTTTACCACAGCGTTACCAGCCGCATCTAATACGATGTCAGCAACGCAGTCGGACACTGATAAATTGTTTTGATATAATGAACGAACTTCTTGGAATGTTTTTCCAGCATTCATTTTAATATCATATGTGTATAAGTTATATTGTGTGGTGGGTTCACCCGTTTCGCCACTGACATATTCTATCGACTTGATTCTTACTGTGCCGATCTTGGTTCCTGCGGGGGTGAAACCAGCATTGTCGAAAGATTTATTGGTGATTACGGTTTGTGCAGTATCATACAAATCAACTTCGATACTGTTTTCAAAATTCCAAAATCCAATAAATTCATTGGTTGTTATATAACTACCCAGATTAATTTGAGTGTTTACCTGTTCAACTTCTTGTGTGTCTAAACCTTTAGATATTTCAATGTTAGCTCGAGAAATGATTTCGTTTCTATAACCAGAAACATATGCAACAAAAGGGTCAACCTCAAGTAACAACAAATCTGAATCGCCGCCTTCACCAGCAGAATATCGGCCGCCATTACTTCCCGTATTTAAATGTTCCCGAACAGAGATTCTGGGATCTGATAGTGTATAATCTCCAGATTCGTCAGACGTTCTTTTTGCGATTGCTTCTTCGATCTTGCCTTCGAGTTCTATATCTCTACGTTTCTTGATGATACCATCTTCGATCTCGATCATAGATACAAAATCAGATCCGTCTGTTACCTCGGTATAAGATACTTTAGCTAACGTAGTATCGATCTTAAGACGATCTGCGCCTGGCGCTTGAAAGTTTTCAGTTCCCTGTGCGTTATCTAACAGACTAGAATCTGCAGCCGAATCGACAAATGTTTTTGTAGGAATCAATCCAATTTTATATGAAGGAACATTACTATACTTGTCTAAAATAATTGTTTGAGCTGTGTGTTTAACGAAGTGATCAGCAATGTACATGATCCCCTCATCAATAGTAGACTTCGATGCTTTCGTATAAGTTACTTCTGTTGCGAGGCCTGCGTCAACAACAAATTTTGTTGCATTTGCCGTTGCTGCGTTTGCATAGAATCTGACGCCATAAACACCAGCCATCAAAATTTCACTCTCAACAAATTTTGAAGCCGAACGACTGTCTAAAATAGTTGAATCATAAACAGGTTGTACGTCTGCGGATGTGGCTGGAATGAGAACTTCATCAGCACCTGAAATGGGAATATCGCCAATTGCTGCGGATAAATTGTTTACCCAAATATAATCATCGACTCCACCATCAGTTGGATCTATATCAAAATCGACCAGTGTTGCAGTAACCACATCAACTGTTGGAGCGGCCGCAGTTCTAAATCTAACAGTGCCGCCAATAGTCGCATCTGTCGGAATAAGTATCGCATTCGCAACTCTAGGTATTTTAACACGAACCGCGCCAGCTGTCAAGTAATTAATATATAATGTTTTGGGGTCGTCGCCGGACAAATCTGCAACAAGTCCAATGAAAGCACGAATCCCTGTGGTCTGTCCCACAACTTCTTTTTCCAAGAAGTTTGAAACTAAAACATCATCAGAATCAAATGTGGACTGCAGTTTAACATAGTCCAAATCTAAATCGACTGTTTGTTCACAACCCTGTACAATAGAACCTTGCTTAAAGAAAAAATTAGCAAATCTTTCTATTTGTTTTTGTTGTAAACTTTGACCTTGTGTCAGCTCTCGGGCCTGAACGGCCCGGCCGGGTCGATATAAAATTCGTGTGAATTTTTTATCTTCATCAAAATCATCGAAATACGGGCTGATGTTTAGGTTTATTCCGCCAGGATTCGTCATTTTACTTTCTCTTCTTTAGGTAAAATTAAAACTCAATAATTAATTTAACGTCTTCAATTTGATCCGAGGCCCTTGAAATTGGGCTTCTGTTCTCTATATATAGGACATCACCAGAATGTGGTTCTAGTCCAGGCCCTTCAAACAACGAATCAATATTTGCGCCGCCACCAGAAGTACTTGTAATACTCTTAGTACTTCCTGATCCATCAAAATCTGACGGGTCTGGGGAAGGTAATGTAGTATACAACGCACCATGCACACCAACGGTAGCATCAAATTCGACAACTACTGCTGAACTATCACCAACTGTTACAACGTCATCGGATAAAAATGTTCCGGTGGGTGCAGTACTAAAAGTGTGTTTGAATGTTTGTCGAATATTGGTTGTGTCTGCAACTGTGGTGGTTCCATAGTTATATGGATCGCGTACCAAACCAACTTTACGGAAATCGTTTTCGATACTAATCGTACCACCTTCCGTGCCGTCGAGTCTGACGTTCAACATTACATACTTACCACCAAGTTCTTCTTCAGCGTTGAACCCGTGGCCACCTTTAGGACTGATAATGGCACGCGCTGTGGCCGTATCTCCACCACCTGCTGGAGCCGCAATCGTAACCGTTGCACTACTATATCCAGTACCTAATTGATAACCCTGTACTAAAATTTGCGTAACAACACCAGAACCGTCGACGGTGACACCAGCTGGATCTACAACTACGGTTCCACCTGTTCCTGTAATTGTAACAACAGGGACATCACTCCCAGCATCATACCCACTCCCACCATCTGTTACCACGATAGCGTGAATTGCACCATTTGCTGTACTTGTAGCGTATGCGTTAACAGTAGAGTCTGTTCTTACTGGAATAAATTCGTTTGTTAAAAACTTCAATGCATCTGCGGTTGTTACTGTGTACATATACTTCCAAATATACCCGTCCGTTGTTTGGAAAGGTGTAGTTGATGTGCCTGTAGGTTGATCAGAAGTACCAGTTACAGAACCTGCGGCCGCGCCATTATTGTTCCAAAGACATTTATAAACATTATAATTTTCGGTCATTACATAAAAATCATCGTCCAGAATATCCGAATCCTGATCGTCATATTGGTCATATATTGTACCAACTGTCCAGTTATATCGTTCGACGACTTGTACAACATCACTTTCGATAACACGTTTAGCACCAATCATATCCGACCAAGGTGAATACTCTATCGATGTTGTGTTATTTGTCGGTGTGGGTGGATTTGTATCGTCGACAAATGAACTAATGCCACCAATGTAAAAATACATTTTTGTATCATTTGTTTCCGAAAATGCTTCTTTGAATTGTTCCGCATTATGTATGCGAAATTTACTCGTTGCGATCGCAGGCATACGATTTCTCCTATATTATTTGTGTATTCTTTATTTATAACAAATATTCACGTAAAGCTTCAACATTTGAATATGACGAATCTGGTTGTACATTGACCGTCATCTCCAAATCGTTTGTGATATTTGTTACTTTAAATTTCTCGTTTCCGATAATTATATATTCGCCGGTGGTAAAATCTGTTAAGAAATTAGTTCCAGCTCCGGTTACTGTCGTACTTCCTGATATAGAAACCGTTCCTGTAATTCTATCCTGTATATACATTCCTCTTCCGGCAGAATACTGATCTAAGAACGTTTTATTCTTAAAAGAAGATATCTGTGAAGAAGCTAATACTGATATCTGTAAGTCTTTGTATAATGGACCAGCAACGTCCAATGGATCAACAACTTTGACTTCGACGTTCGATTCCGATTTTACAAAATAGAATCGACCAATGGTGCTTGAATCATTAACAATTCCAAGAACAACAGAATCGCGGCCGCCAAATTGAAAATTATATTTATTCTGTATAATTGTGGATGCATCGACTTTATTGCCGTGTATCTCGATGTTAAACTCAGGCGTTCTAGGTGTAGATAATTGCTGTACTGTCGTAGCAGAAGGATTTTTTACAATATATTGACTTCTGTCCTGTGTAATAGGTTCTACGAAAGACAACAATGTTTCCAAGAAAACAGTTCGTGTTGATCCAGTAAGTTCCGGTGCAATGATACTGCGAAATTCTGGCGATACAGTCAAAAGTGTAGATATTAAAATCTCACCGAAAAATTGTGTTCCAGCTGGGTGCAAAGTGTCCTTAACAATGGATCGATAGTCATTAAATCCTAGACCACTTCGAATCACATAAGAAAAGTCTTGGAAGAACAACGAATCCTGAATCACTCGGCGGCCGATAATACTGTCTGTAGTTGTCCAATCACCCGACTGAATACCCAATCCGCTGATAATTGGTGTTATGATAGCATTACCATCACCACCACTTACAGTGGCTGTTGTTTGTATGGTGGAATAATTCACCCCAAAGTTTTTAATTTCAATTTCACGAATAGATCCTAAACCAGAACCAGAACCGATCGCATCCACAGAAACGTCCCCAGACTCACCCTGAATACCAGTAGGTGTTAGTACAGCCGATGACCCTGTACCTGATGTTACAGTAATCGTTGGTAATGTTAAGTTTG
>ENA-UOXV01004774-UOXV01004774.1-marine-metagenome-genome-assembly--contig:-NODE-4774-length-15295-cov-6.659121_pt1 | contig 15295 bp, 22 predicted proteins | sample MGYA00238165_ERZ766961 | MGnify/ENA primary metagenome ERZ766961 (study PRJEB28924, sample SAMN03173240) | marine metagenome | biome: Marine; feature: Water; material: Subsurface seawater | place: North... | reverse complement strand
GAAGTCCCGGCGCGCGACCGCAGGCGCTGCCGCAGGCGGTCGCGGCGCTCGACGCCGTCCGCGCGATCGGCATGCCTGAGGCCAATCTCGCTCTCGCCCAGGCCCGCGCCCGCGCCCGCGCCCGCTCCCGCGCCGGGGCGGGGTCGGTACGGCCTGGTGACTCCCGGCGGGGCAGGCGACGGTGTATCTTGCGCTCGCGCCCAAGTCCGTGGCGCTGTATGAGGGGTACAAGCGTGCAGCGCAGACGGTGCGGGAGCAGCCCAACTACCCTGTCCCGCTGCACCTCCGCAACGCGCCAACCAAGCTGCTCGCGTCGCTTGGATGGGGGCAAGGATACCAGTACAATCCTCACTGCCCCGACGGCGCTCCAGACCAGACGTATCTTCCAAAGGAGCTGCTGGTGACTCCCCTTGCCCCCGTCGCTCATCCGAGTAGCTCGCACGCGCCTCCTCCCTCACTCGAAGGCAGATGCGCTGCCCAAATAATCCCCTGCGAGCGGTCTAGGCGGCCTAGAGATCTCTTGGCAAACGGCTAGCAGGAGACTTGGATTCGACTGTAGCGTTAATCCTCTCGGACGACGCAGGGGACCAAGTTCATCTATGCCGCATCGCGGGAAGGATCTCCGTCCGTGTGAAGATGGAGCGCCCGAACGGTGCAAGTGTCGGCACCGGCACAACGGGCGTGCGGATTTCCAGAAACGCAATGGCGTGTAGTAAACCGATTGGTGTTGCAGGGCCCCTCAGAGCGAGAAATCATGATTCCTAACGATGAAAGTAGCTAAGCGAGCTACACTGCGCTGCGTGTCTGCTCGACTGTTAAGTGTTCGCCCCTTGATTGATGCAAGCTGTTCCCAGGTCCTGAAACGAGGATCTATTGAAAAGTCAGCATGACGATACCGGTTCATCGTAGGGACCAAGCCGCACTAAGAGACATTGTCGTATTGCTTCCCTGTCATTGAACCTCACGGATCTCGCAGGTATACCGCCCCAGAACAATCCAGTGGATCAGAGCACAACTCCCACCGGTGAAAGAAGGACGGCCCTAACTTTAGCACGAAATGATCCCGCATTCACCATGAGAGTGGCTGGACGGGGTGGTTCGTGCTACATTCACTTGTGCATTTGCACAGCTTGCTGCCCTTCAAAGCATAGTGGACCCGTCGGGGATCAGAAGACACACCTCGGGACCCTGAAGCTCACCAGGGCAGAATCCCGAAGCCTCGTAGTGCGTCTCTGCGCACAGGCAGCTAATCAATTAGTGTTGCGTCAGCGTTGGTCGCAGCCACATTTCAGACAGTACGCCCGATCCTCCCAAGAGGTTGCGGTGTAGAGTGTCAGAAGAATTAATCACGCAGTGAACGCGCGCCCAGTTGCAATTCTGGGCGCGCTGCGAGAACGAGGAATTCAATGCATTCATTCACCCCATGGCCGCAGCCGGACGGTACAACCGCCCTTGCAAGGGGGTTATCGTCATGGAGCAGATGGCCCAAGGGGTAACAGTCGGTGAGCGCACCTGGAGCAGCGCCAGATTTTGAAGGCAGGCGCAGTTCCTCCAGACTCGGCTCCGAACAGAGAGTCTGTCCAAGGACAAACAACTATCAAATAACGCTGACGGCTGCGCAGCGTATACTTATACAGCTGTCTCAAAAACGCCTTCACTGCGGCGCTGTCCTGTGCGGAAAATTGAGCACCCACGCAAGGAGAAACCTCCCTAGCACGTGTCTGTTCGCATCATAGGGTATCCAATGCGGGAGCTGATATCGCGGGAATACCAAGACAACACCCGATGGAAACGTGCGCCGTCTAACTATTTCCAGCATTCTCTGGCATTCGAAACGACCAGAAACCATCACGGCCAACGCTATTTGCGTACGCTGTGGCCCTGGAGATACAGAATGCGCAACCTCCTCCATCGAAGGGCAATCGCAGGAGCCCGCACCAGTTGGAATCCGTGGAGATGGATCCAGCTAGTTCTTTTAAGCTGCATATTCTCGTGCTCACAGTGCGCAGCGGCCGGGGCTGTGCACGAGGGCTTTGCCAAGTGGCAGCGAGGGCTCTACCGGCGACTGCACGTCGGATACCACGAAACGAACCGTAGCGCTTTCGCAAGTGTCGCCGACCTGAAGTCAGAGAAGAGAGGATGAGGTTGGCACGCAAATATGAAGAATCAAGGGCACGTGCAGGGCAGACTCTTCAGTGCGCCGGTGAAAACACATGATGTTTCTTCCCCACCAGCAGTCGGAAGGAGCGCTAAGCTTTATCTAATCATCACCAGAGTCCAATAACGTTACAGCCCCGCACCACGAGCCAAAGGCCAGGCTCTACCTTTTCTTCGGTGACCGAGAAACCGGGTGGTCTCGTCTTGCGCGCAAGCCCCGTGTGGCTCACGCTTTCTTCCGCGGGACGCACAAATCAAATTGAAGTTAAAGAGGACACGCGCTGGAGCCGTTTGCGTCATATTGATTTCAGGACACTTACAGGGAATCCTGTCAGGTTTCCTCACACACTTGAAAGATGCTCCGTGCTTCGCTTGTCTTCGCCGCTGTGGCCTCGGCCGCGGCCTTCGCCCCGGGAGCGGCTCCTGGACTTCAGCTCCGCTCGTCGGCCCCGGCCATCTCCCGTGCCGGTTGGTCCCGTTCCTCACGGACAGGCAGATGCTGGTGCAATTTCCGCTGGATGCTTCGGAGGGTCGGTAGCGAGATCCGCGTGCGCGGGCGGGCGTGCGGTAGGTATCTGGGAGAGATGGCGGCACAGTCTCTCCCGGTGCACCATTGTGGCGAATTGCTGTTCGCTCCTTTGATGCCGCACATTGGATTTGGGCTGGAAGCTGTGTTGCAGGCTCGGGGTTAGTGTCGGACGCGCGGGGTCCGGAGTGCGAGCTGGCGGATTTGCTATGGTTCTCGGTAGCACTTGAGGAGGCTGATGCTACGCTGGTTTGCGATGGAGTCTGACCCAGAATCGCTGATGGTCAGGTGTCTCGAAGCTTTCGATGGCCATGAACCCGATGGACCAGATGGTGACTGAATTCGCCAAGTCCTCGCCGCAGTTCGCGTCCCGCGGTTTCGGCGTGACCACCAACGCTGAGCGCTGGAACGGCCGCCACGCCATGTTCGGCATAGTCGCCATGGTCTTCACTGCGTACCTCCAGGGCCACGGCCTCATCCCGGATGCCGACAAGGTGCTCGATATCAAGCAGTGGGGCGGTCTCGCTCAGGTCGGCTTCGGCCAGACCATCACCAACGAGCGTGCCATCGTCATGATCGCACATGTGCACGTGCTCATGGTTTCAATCTTCGCCGCGGTCGCGCCTTTCCAGTTCCAGGATACCCTTGCCAAGCAGCAGGGCTACACCCCGGAGGCCCCGGCTGGCCTCATCCCGCCCTTCAAGACCGGCCTCACCCCGGAGGCCGAGCTCATCAACGGCCGCCTCGCCATGCTCGGCGTCATCGCGATCACCATGGTATTTCCCGCTCACATGATTGATTCATCACAGCGGTCATCTGTCGTGCCTCGATTGCACTGGCAGTGATTGAAAAGCCCACTCGGCAGTGGAGCCAAAAGTGCCTGAGCTAGGTAGCGAGGATCGTCAGTTAGGTTCTTTCTTGGAGTTTCTGAGCGGCAGGCACGAGACTGGACCTAGTCGCTAGTCGAATTCGAATGACTTGCGAAATATGTTGACCGTCTTGTTTTGCAGGCGTCGCTCTTCACCGGCACCTCGGTTGTTGACACCATCAACCTCGGCCTCGGCAAGATCCTTTACTAAGCGATCCGCCAGAGACGCTTCGGTGGCTCGTTTTGCATGACCGCCCAGGTGTTGGGGCTTGGAGCTGACAAATCGCTATCGGTTCCAAGAATATTGATGTTGTGGCGAGGACAGGTAGACACCAGCTTGCCACGACGACAGAGGGAAAATTCATCTTCAATGCGTTTGCGTTGGTCTTGAGAGGGGGAATGAGTAAATATGCAGATGCTCATTGTTCCGGTGGCCAGCTTGCGATTTCGGTTGTGATGTGCCAGCGAGTCGGTGCCCCTCTGATGAAAGGCCCATCCGGATGATCCTGATCGTGGCGTGTGGCTGCTGGTGCACGCACAAGGATCCTCGCGTGCAGATACCGTAGGCATAAGATTCACCTCAGCTTGATTACAGTTCATTAGTCGAGTAAACCCGCCTCGGTTCTGGCTGTAGCGACAGCGAGTATCAGATTTCTACTGTGCGCGAAAGCTTGTAGCGGCCCAGTGCAGGATTTCTCCCGCCGTTATTCAGAAGATTCTCTTGTGAGCTTGACGGGCTAGTTCCCTTGGGCTCCACGGAGAAGTCTTGTGCACAGATTGCTTCAACCTTCTGGTCTTTTGACCTCGACAGTGAGGCCTCATCGTGGCAAAGCCACGAACACGTTTCGCGAGGTGACTGTGATCGTGCAGAATGTGCAAGCATACTGTCTCCTCCACGGAGACGCAGGGTGTCCCGGCTGCTCCCGCTCCCCTTCTGACTCTCCATCGTAGTGTCCAAAACAAACGGCGAGCCTGTGCTTCGATTCCGCGCCATACAAGGCTGCCCCCCCTTGTCGCAAGAAACTTGCGAGGTTGCGTGCGCCGGTGATGCATGTGCCAATTCAGCACCCGAGCCCAGTACCAGCGCCCCTACCAACAATGCTTTTGGTATCTTGCTCATGATGGCAGCGACGGGCGCCAAAAATGTTCAAAATCTCTCACTCTCCAGACTAGTTCGACCAGCCCAGAGCTTCCCGCGATGCCGGAGACAAAGCAATCTGGTGCGAGAGCTTCTTTTACAACCGACCGTTGCACTTTTCTGCTGCAGGCTTCCCCCCTTCTAGTAGAGAGGTGCGATGGTCCACGGCCTTGGACCACTGCCGCTGTTCAGGATCAAGATGTCGCGAAGACTTTTTAATGTAGTAGAGGCCGGCCCTACCCTGCACACAGAAAAACGAAACGTTTCATCGACACGGATGCCTGTCGATCGGTATTTGTGGACGCCCGCAGATTCCTTGTGACCGCACATTTCTCAATTCGAATATCAACTTTCTAGGAGAATTTTGGCTTTTTCGCGAAAAAGCGGGAGGACAAGTGGGCTTGCATGGCAGCTGCTGCGCCCAAGGCGCCTCCTGTCGAGGAGGAGGACGAGTTCGAGGAGTTTACCGAGGAGGTAATAACCCCACTATATCAATTTGCAGCGCAGTTATTGGCTTTAATCGCGCCTTGTCGCACCGCAACCTTGCGCGTGCCCGGGACCCGCACCCCTCCTGCCAATATTTGCACGCACGAGGGAGCGCGGGGGCGGCACGGGCTTGGCCGGCCCGTCCATTGACAAGCGGTGCGCGCGCTTTACGGTGCTAACGGTTGAGAGCAGGACTGGAAAATCACTACAAACGAAGACGCCTCCCTCTGGGACGACAAGTGGGACACTGACGAGGTGCGAACCGCATCACAACCACAGTTGTGGGTCTGCAAGCGCATTGGTACAGATCGATGGCGTGTCCTCTTTTCATTTGAAGGAGACGGGTCTGACGTACACTGATTGGTGTGCGCCCGCACCAGGTCGAGCCTGAGTTCGCAAAGAAGCTGAAGGCCGCCCTTGACGCGATCCAAGCTGCACCCGCCGCCGCGGAGCCGGATCAGTGAGGGGCGACTACGCGTCAACACACGCAGATCTTTCTTGTTGCTCCGCTCCCATATTTTCCTGTCGCCTCGCTTGATCGCTACAAGGAGATTACCAGCGAGCACTGTCGCCCGATGTCGGGGTCTCCTGACGCGGACTTCGTCCGCGACGCTGCTTCGACCGAGTGGAGCGTGCCAGAACCTGTGGCGCCGATGCTGAAAAACCAGGCTGTGCTGCCGCGGCTTCCAGTTCCTCCGCTCGGTGAAACGTGTTTGCGCTACCTCAAGAGCGTGCGTCCATTGCTCTCGGACGCAGAGTTCGCGCGCACGCGCACAGCCGTGCTCGACTTCGCGCTCTCAGAGCAAGCGGCGAAGCTGCAGGAGCGCTTGGTGGCGCGCGCCGCGGCCAAGTCCGGGAGCAGCTGGCTGATCGATTGGTGGAACGCGCGGGCGTACCTGGCAGACCGCGGCCCGGTCGTCTTCTGGGTCTCGTACTTCTACCTCTTCGACAACATCGTCGCGCAGATCCCGCGCGCGCCCGGCGCCCCTCCGGCGCAGCCGCAGTGCGTGGCCGCAGCGGCAGTGACAGACTGCGCGCTCGACTTCCGCGCGCGTATCGTGGGCGGCGCACTGTCGCCGGACGAGGTGGCTGGTCGCCCACAGTGCATGGCTGCGTATCGGCTGCTCTTCAACTCGTGCCGCGTGCCGGCCTTCCCGGCGGACGTGGTCGCGTCGTACGCCTCGGAGGCGCACACGCACGTGCTCGCGCTGCGCCGCGGACGCATCTTTGTCGTCGAGACGCACGCCCCGCTGCCCGAGGGCGCAGGCTCGGGAGTCGCGGGCAGCGCGCGGCCCGCGCCGCTCCGGCTGTCGCGGCGGGCCCTGGAGGAACAATTTGCGCGCGTCATCGCGGCGGCAGACGCTGCAGGTGAGCCGGAGCTACCGCCCGGCGCGCTCACAAGCGGAGAGCGCGACGAGTGGGCGCGGACGCGTGCGGCGATGTTGGCGCTGCCTGGCGGGAACGCCGCGGCGCTTCGGCAGATAGAGAGCGCGGCGTTTGCCGTCTGCCTGGACGCCGAGGCGCCGCCCGCGACCGACGTGGTTGGGCGCGGGCGGGCGTGCTGGCACGGCGACGGCCGGTCGCGCTGGTTCGACAAGACGCTGCAGTTTGTGGTGTTCCCCGACGGGCAGCTGGGCTTCCTCGGCGAGCACGCGCTCTCCGACGGCGGCCAGACGCTGCGCGTCTGCGACGCCCTCCTCCACGAGGCACGCGCGGCGCCGGCGCCTACCCCCCGCGCGGAGGCGGCCGCGGCGCCGACAGAGCTCCAGCTCACGTTGCTCGGCGATGTGGCGGCCGCGGCGCGTGGCTTCATGGCGCGCTTCGACGCGACGGCCGCGGACCACCAGGCGGCGCTGCTGGTCGTGGAGGGCATGGGGCGCGCGGGAATCAAGCGCCTCGGGGTCCCGCCGGACCCTTTTGTGCAGCTTGCGCTCCAGCTGGCCTTCTTCCGCCTCGCGGGGCGCCCCGGCCCGACCTACGAGGCCGCCTCGACGCGCTCGTTCCTCCACGGGCGCACGGAGACGATCCGCTCGTGCTCGCCCGAGGCCGCGACCTTCGTGCGCAGCATGCAGGACCCGACAGCCACGCCGGCTGCGCGCCGCGCGGCCCTCACGGCCGCGGCCGCCGCACACCGCCGCCAGGCTGCGGAGTGCGGCGCCGGGCGCGGCATCGACCGGCACCTGCTGGGGATGCGCGTGCTGCTCGGCGAGGACGGCGCGGCGATGCCGCCCATCTTCACGGACCCCGCGTTCGCCAAGAGCTCGGGGTGGGAGATGTCGACCTCGAACCTCTCGCACGAGCGGCTCCAGGCGTGGGGCTTTGGCGAGGTCGTCGAGCAGGGCTTCGGCGTCGGCTACTCCATCCTCTCCGCCCGGCTGCAGTTCTTCGTCACGTGCAAGGGCAGCCGCGACGCGGGGCCGTCGCGTGCGGAAGCCTTCAAGGAGACCCTGCAGCTGTCACTGCGTGACATGGAGCAGCTCTGCGCGTTGCAAACGCGTGCTGCGCTATGAGCGGCATGTGCCCAGGTCTTCGATGCTCGGTTTGTGGCGCCAACGGATTTTGTGCGCGAAAAGGGGCTGAGTTTGAATGTATGATGCGCCGGCTCGGACACCATGTTGACAAGATCTGTTTATTTAATCAAAGTTCGCCACGGAATAAATACAGCCGCATGCATCCCGCAGCTTGTATGACCCAGCCGCGCTTCACGCCAGGGGACCCTCACTCACCACTCAACGCTCACTTCTTCGCCTTGGTCCAGTTGGCCGCGGCCTGCTTGAAAGCGTCCTTGTGCGAAAGGTCCTTGTTGGTCTTCTTGATCTTGACGAGCTCGTCCTTCATGAAGAGGTTGTACGCCGACGGGCCCTTCTTGGCCTTGTCGGCGCCGGCCTTTGCGGTCTTCTTGCTGGACTTCTTCGGGACAGCGGGCACTGCGCACAGGTGTGGGCGGTGAGGGTGTATACATGAGGTCCCATTCTCGCATGCAGAAAAGCACCCACGGCCCCTCTGGCGGCCATGGGCCCGCGGGTCATCGTCTTGTTCGCTGACAAACCCGACTGGGAGCTAGCGTGGCGGGAAAACAAATTCATCGTGTCACGCACGCACATACAGACCGCAGGGGCTACTTCGAACACCATAGACTACCGATACCGCACCGTTCGGAACAGCAAGCGGCGCGGGTGCGCAGGGCGCGCGGGAACGTGGCGCATACTTGTGCTTCTTTGCTTCTGATTGCGCAATCGCCTGACCAGCCGCAAAAATTCGATAAAACTTGGGGAATCTTGTATTGGTACAAAAAAACGGTCAACTCTGTGTGTTCGCTTGTTGCGCCTGTCAAAACAACCAAACAACCAAACAACTACTAGAATTGGCGTGTGAGGCGGGGAAAATCCGAGTGGTCAAAATAGGTTTGGGTTTTTGCCCACCGGGTCATTAAAAGCGCCAGGATCTCCTTGGACGACGCGGCGGCCACCTCAGTGACCGTCCTGTGCTCGACAGAGTTGTGCATCTGCACACGCTTTCTCGCGCCCTACAGCCGATCCGGAAGTGGCAACCGCGCCCCCTCTCTGATGGGAGTTTGTGCATTTACTGCCTGCTGCCCCTCCCCACCTAGCACCTACTCTACCTACACATACAGATGCAACTCGTGCATTTCGTCGAATGAACCTGTCGCACATTTCGTCCTATCCTACTATATTTCGTCCGCAAGGCGCGCGAGGGAGTCCGCGACGCGGTCGACCTTCCAGACGCCGCTCGTGTCACTCGCGTTCACGCTGTTGCCCGCCCCTGCTGCAGCTGACTCGCCCGCGCGTCGGAGCGGCGAATAGCCGCTGAGATCGCCGCGCGAGAGATCGAGCTGCGAGCGCCTGAACGGGGACGCCTCGCTGCCCACGGAGGAGCGCCGGCGGCGCGAGGCCGCGAGGAGCTCTGATGCGTCCAGCGGGGGACTCAGGCGGCCGTCGAGCGACGCCGCGATTGAGGCGTTCAGCGCCACCAGCCGCCCGCGCTCGTCGCGCGCGAGCTCCGCGAGCCGCGTGCCGGCGCGCGCCCGGTCCTCGTCCTCGTCCGTCGCCTCCGTCTCTGACGCGGGCGACGCCAGCCGCGCGGGCGCCGCCGCGCGGGCGCCGCCCGCGGGCGGCGGCGACCCCGGCGGCGTGCCCGCCTCCCCGCCGCCCGGTGCCAGCACGGGCCAGAGGAAGCGCGGGAGCGGCGCATCTGTGACCCACTCCTGCAGCAGAACGGCACCGCCGGGCGCCGCGACGGCGCAAGCAGCCGGCACGCACCGCGCCACCAGCGCCGCCACCGCGTCGCGGAGCAGCGCTGCGCCCGCGGCGCGCACCGCGCCGGGACTCTCGTGATCGCGCGCGCCGCGCGCTAGCAGCGCGCGCGCGTTGGCCTTGACGAGGCGCGCGGCCTCACCGCCCTCGGCGCTCGCGAGCAGCCGCGCGCAGCACTCCGCCGCCTCCTGCAGCTCCTGCGGCACCGCGCGCCCGCCCGCGCTCCGGCGCCGTGCCCCCGCCACCGCGGCGGGCGGCGGAGCCTCCGCCACCGCGGTGGCCGCGGCTGCCGCCGCGGTGGCAGCCGCGCTGAGCCCGCGCAGGGGTTGCAGCGCCGCCGCCGCTCCGCCGCCGTCGTCGATGGCGTCGCCGTGCGCGTCGGCGGCGGCGGCGGCGACGAGCGGCGCGAGCTCGGCGTGGAGCTGATCGGCCGCGCGCGCGAGCAGCTCGAGCGCCCCCTGGGCGAACGCCCGCGGGGCGAGCAGCGCGGGGTCCGCCGCGCGCAGGACCGCGCCCGCGCGCGCCTCCGCGAGCGCGCGCAGCTGGGCCGTCGGCTGCGGCGACGTGCGCTGCACACGGCGACGCCTCCCGCTCAGAACCATGCCGCAGGCTGGCGCAGGGCAGCGGAGGGGCGCGGGGGTGCAGGGGCGCGGGAAGGGAGAGGGGGAAACTCACCCGCGCGTGCAGGGCCAGCCAGCTGACAGCGCGGCCGACCGCGGACTCGGCGCCCCCACCGCCAAAGCCGGCGACGCGCGCCCAGGCGGGCCCAAGCTGCTGGTCGGTCAGGCCCGCGGCGGCGGCAGCCACCTCCGCCTCGCTGAGCAGGAATACGCGCATGCCGCCGGGGCGCGCCGGCGCCAAAGATACTGTGAGCGCCTATTTTTGTCCATTTTTAGAGCTCCGAAATGGCTCATGTATTGTTAGAGAGGACCCCGCTCTTACGTAAGTATGGGTCTCTGAAGGTGGTCAGTGAACTTATTACCAGTCAAAGCCAGCGTTAAGGGCCTGCTATTGGATGTATTCGAATCGCAGCGTACGGGCGGCATCACATCGTGTTTGATTTTCTCTCCCCTCAGCCATCGCACCCGACGTGCCTGCCCCCTTCCCCGCTCTCGAGCGCAGCCAGGAGCGCATCCAGCGGTACAACGTCTCCAGGAACTCTCGGGTGCCCAGAAGTAGACATGTCCGCAAAGGCCATCACATTTGTTGCAGTCCGATCCCTGCCAAAGAGCACACCTCACGGGCTGCTGATGGTGCTGGCACCCCACTCGGCGCCAAAGCCTCGCCCCTCCTGCTACACTCCACAGGGGGTCGAGGAGATCACGGCTTCACGATCGGCGCGTAGGCTGGGGGCGGAGCATTGTAGCCCAACCCGTCCTCACGAAGCATGTGCGACCTGTCAAACGCCCACACCGCGCTTCGGCGATCCTGGATGCGTTTGCAAGACCGGATCGTCGGGAGCTGGGCTGCCGCCCGCAGCTCACGCTGCCACGCCCTACAGACCCGCCGCCCCTTTGCCCGGCCCGCACGGCTCGGTTTCAGCAGCGCGCATGGCGCACCTGTCGGACGAGAAGGCGTCGAGAAAATCCTCCGCTCGGACCTACGGAGGGCCCACCGACCTGATCGGTGACACGGCAAAAGCGAGGGTGGGGCGAGGGGGGCGGGGGGCACCACGCGGAATGTTGGGCGCAGGTGAGCGCGGATCGGCCTGTCGGGCTTGAACGCTGCCGCAACGTAAGCCTCCGCGCTGCACATGGCGCGTCCCCGGCAGCCTCAGCGAGTGTAAGCGCGCGGGGAGGCCGGAGAGTGACGGAGCGGCTCGGCTCGTGCACCTGCACGGGAACGGCAGGGTGGAGTCCAAGTCCAGTATGACCGTGGTCTCCTCACCGTGCGGCTCCTCAGCCGCTAGCCGCGCAGCGCAGACGACATGGTAGTCCCAGACCTGTGGCGCAACGCTGCGGAGTGAGGATGGTGGGTGGAAGCGCACGGTCTGACTGAGCGCCTCGCACAATGCAGCGGATGGATTCGGCGAGGAGCGTCGAACCGCAAGTCCTTCGTGTTCGTCGTCGCCCTCTCTTCGCTCCCTCATTCCTCCCTGCCGCCATACTGCGACGCTCTTGTGCTGATTCGAGATCCACACCGCCCAGCAGCGAATCACCTTCCGCCCCCGCAGTGCCGCTAGCCCCCGCATTGACATCTGCAGACGTTTGTCTCCCGAATCATTCCTGCCTCGTATCTCGCGCAAAGTCGCATGCACCAACATGATGTGAATGTGCAGGTGAGGTAGGAGGGGCTAGACGAACCTGTTCGGAGGTTCGATCCGGTCGGTCCATTAAGCGCTCGCAGAGGAGGTAAGTATTCTCCTCGCAGTAACACGACGTGTACACGTAGCCCACCTTGTTACTATCAATACCTCTGTCCGGCGTCATGCTTCTATCGCGCGCACCACCAGTTTTGCGCAACTCCGGACTCGGGACCCAGGCCACCTTCAACGCGATGGACGGGCTGTAGCAGCCCAGGGCAAGAAGCAATAGCAGCACACGGATGCAGTATCGCTTCTCCAGGGCACGTGAGAAAGTGTTCTTGTGTCGTGCGAAGCTGACGGGAATCACTTTGCAGCCTTTCCTGTAACCCCACCGCGCGCCCACGACGATTTTGCAGATTTTGAGAAATAGATTTTGTCAGATTTGGATTCCGATTCCGATTCTTCGTATGCACAACAGGCACCTCACCCTTCTTCGTATCGTGTAGGGCACCTCACCCTACACTGCAGAGTGCACGCGTATGAAGGGGGACTGGGACATGGTTCATCGACGTCGTGATTTCTCTCAGTCCTATTTCGTCATTCCATCGCGGGTTCCTGGCAGAGGACACCAGACCGGGTAACCAGATATTGCCGGCAGCAATATCTGGCTTCAGATAACGGTCAATAAGTCCTCGCTTCTCCTTTATCTCCCGCTTCTTTCGCAAAATCAGAACCAGTGTTTTGATTGCAGTGAGCACATAGAGCGCTCTCTGGCCATGCTCATCACAGACACAACGAGAGATCGAAACGAACGAACGAGCGCGGTCTTGAATCCAAACGAATCGAAGATGCAAGATAATGCTGCTTTCTCTGACGTCTGTGACAGAACTTATCACATCTCTCGACTATCATCGTCATTTCATTGCACCTCTGCTTTCTCTGAGAAGAATGCGGCATCGACCTAATGCCGCCGAGGTCCAGGTCACCAGCACCGGTGCAGGAAGAGGGGTTTCCGTCCCCCGGCCGAACGGGTCTCGCAGAATGCGGCATGCACGCTCGGCTTCCAGTCCTTCACCCCGGCGTGGTGGCTGAGGTCTCTTTCTTCGCCGCGGGGACAGCTTGGAGCCCCCCACAGGACTCGCCTCGAGGCGATTTGGGAGCTGAAACGTGTGGTGGCGCGGTCGAAGCTCGGAGGCGCAGCTGAAGTTTGCAGCACAAGGTTCTACGAGAGCCTACACCTGCTTCTGCAATTATAAGGGCATCGCCGGCCGAGGTGGAGACGAGCACGCATGTGGCGACCCGATGTCTTCTGGTGACGCCTTTCGAGGGATGGGCCCATGTTTATTAATTGATATCAAGCGCTTGCGTTCAGCCGACGGATACTTCCTTACGCGTCTCGCTACTTTCATCGCATCGTCTTCGCAGAGCAAGCTTGGCGGCGGTAGAAGAAATCATTCGCAGCTATATGCACAACGAAGCTTTTCAACGGTCACTTCCTGGGTTCGATAATTCCAGCAGCAGAAAGGAGCCTCCGGTGTCAGCAGCACCACGTCCACCATTCCATCCACAACCAAGATAGATCTCGCTTTACATCACGTGCTCAGCGCCTGGCGTCAGAGCTCGGCGACCCGCGCCTGTGTTCCTATTTTTGAAAGACAAACTTGTTGCAGCCCAGGAGACAAGCTGCGCTTGGGAAAGATTCCTGGGCTCGTCGCACCTGTCACAGGTAGAGACTAGGCCATTGGGACGTCACGCTACTCATGGGCATGCGTCGGAGTTCCCTCGATCGGTACGGTTGCTGTTCGTGGGGGTCGCATTGAAGACGTGGGCTTCAGCGATGATGTGCGCTCCCCAGACTAGGGCGCAGCCACTATTGCGCAGAGCACGCGTCGGAGCACTGATTCGTTATCCTTTACTCTTCATGAACAATCCAACACTCCTCACACACCGCTTTAGTGCGGCCACGAGTGCGCTAAGGCCGGAACCGGATACGTCGGGGTGCACCGCCCCGATGCGGGGCGCCAATGGGCCCCCGGCGCTATCAGGTCCAAGGTACAACCCCCGGCGGACCTAGCGACACGTCGACGTGGAGAGATCGAGTGGCTCACTTCTTGGCCTTCTTGGCGCCGGACTTCTTCTTGGGCGCCGACTTCTTGGCGGCCGGCTTCTTAGCGGCGGTCTTCTTCGGCGCAGTCTTCTTCACCGGAGCCTTCTTCGGCGCGGCCTTCTTCACCGGGGACTTCTTGATCGTCTTCTTCACGGCGGGCTTCTTGGCCGCGGACTTCTTGGCGGCAGGCTTGGTGGGCTTGGCGGCGGCCCGGGGCTTGGCGGCGGAGGCACGGGGCATCGTACGGTTACGAAACTGGAGTACGAAAAGCGACCCTGTCTCGTCAAACTTTAGTTTTATCCCCGATTCAAAGTTCAAGACCCCAACGGCTTGATTTGAGCTGCGCAAACCGGTTCAAGTTGAAAATTCAGCCAACCCTCGGCCAGGGAGTGGGAAATTTCGAAATCCATCGTTGGGAGCCGAGCAGCCTGCGCAGCTCCTCTCTGTCGCTCTCCGCCTGCTTGCGCGAGCGTAGCCCATTTTTTGTTGGCAGCGCCGCACCACCGAGGATCAGGTCTGGCCGCGCCCTGTCACGCGCCCAATTTTCCACCATGGTGCTCGGATCCGCGGGCTAGGGCGAGATTGTGACAACTGCGGTCGGGGCGCTCCTGGGCTCGGATTGTCAGAGCGCTGCAGGCATGCTGCGGTGCTCGGATAGTGTTGTGCCCTTGGATCTATATTGAAAAGTGCAGAGAATCCGCCACCAAGCACGCTTGCTTCATGTCCAGCAAATGACAGCAGGAGAGTAAGGCGAAAGCTGAATATGGTGTTGTTCGGCGCAGCGGAACTAATGTCTCGCGTTCCGGAGTGGCTCAAGACCGCCGGGCTAGCGCCTTTCATCCCCAACTTTAATAATTGCGAAGAAGATGAATTCCTTGGCCTGCAGGTCTACCCCGTGCCATTCCAGAGCCGGAAACGCAAAACCGCAATGACAGCCGTACTTTTTTTGCGCAGTCTCATGAAATGTCTTTTCCCCGCACAGATGCAAGACTATGCAAACTTCAACATCACATCGCAGGAGGACCGCCGCAAGCTGTTTTCTCTCCTCCAGGTTCTTAAAAGGGAGCTCGACTCCCCAAAGCCGTCCGGCGGCATGAAGGCGCTCCCGGCTAAGAAGAACGTGGGCGGCGGCCCCGTCCCCCGCTCCGCGAATCAACCTATCCCAGGTGTGCCCCTTCGAGACAAAGCGATCACATCGGGGTGCACGATGCATCTTGGTGCATGACGACACAAAAGGAGCCCAGCCTCCACAGGGGAGTAGCACAAGGGTGTTCTCTGCAGCAGCGTGCTGACGCCGTCTCCGGGCCGCAGCGCAAGACGTCGCCCAGTCCGGGTCCAGCAAGAAGGAGGAGCGGATCAAGGTGTGTGTGCGGAAGCGCCCGCTGTTCCGCAACGAGCAGGAGCGCGGCGACGTGGACGTGATCGAGGCCGACAACGTCCAGTCCCTCACGGTCCGGCGCCCACCCCCCTCCCTCCCCGGTACAAGTCGAACGC
>ENA-UOXV01004773-UOXV01004773.1-marine-metagenome-genome-assembly--contig:-NODE-4773-length-15298-cov-4.200223_pt1 | contig 15298 bp, 11 predicted proteins | sample MGYA00238165_ERZ766961 | MGnify/ENA primary metagenome ERZ766961 (study PRJEB28924, sample SAMN03173240) | marine metagenome | biome: Marine; feature: Water; material: Subsurface seawater | place: North... | reverse complement strand
CCGCCACAGGAGCCATGGAAAACTCTGTCTGATCACTAATCGCCACCCCTTCTTCTGGTCTACCAAGGTGAGACATCAAAAGAACAGCGGCCCCCTGCTCCAGGGCATATCGAATTGTCGGCAAGGCAGCAGTAATTCTTGCCTCATTAATTACTTTTCCATCCTTGATGGGAACATTCAGATCTTCCCGAATTAACACGCGCTGATCTTTCAAGGGGTAATCTGTAATACTGCGAATTGCCATGTGATTTGCCAACTATGTTCTTTTATATGTACTTTTCTGTACTTTGCTATAGTCAAATTATTGGAACTAATTGAGGCAAGAATCATACCCGATTGCCGGGGATTTTTCTGTACCCTGCCAGCAGTTATATAGCAATAATTGCCTCAATAAATCTGGATCTTGCTTGTGTGTGGGAGGAGGCGAAATATGAGAGCCATAATTCACAGCGGCTTAATATACTTCGTTAATTGTCAGCTTTTGCACTTCTTTTTTACACTTCAGAATTAATCATTCTGGACAAATCGGGCCTGTGGCTGCAGGCCCTTAAATTTTTCCATTAATCAATTTAAAGCAGGCTGCTAATCTCATTGGCAATATTCTCAGCAGTGAATCCAAAATGGGCCATCACTGTCTTGCCTGGCGCTGATTCACCAAAGCTTGTCATGCCAACTATTTTTCCATCCAGACCAACATACTTGCGCCAGTAATCTGCCTGGGCAGCTTCCACAGCAAGGCGTTTTCTCACAGCGGAAGGTAAAACCGCTTCCCGATAAGATTCATCCTGCGCGTCAAATACATCTGTTGACGGCATTGAGACAAGTCTTACTGCCTTGCCCTTTGCCTGAAGCGATTGCACGGCTTCCAGTGAAATTGAAACTTCAGATCCGGTAGCAATAACAATTAGCTCGGGATCACCATCACAGTCAGAAAGGACATAGGCTCCCCTTTCAATAGCATCAATTTGCTCTGCACTACGCTCAAGATGTGGAACCCCCTGACGCGTTAACACAAGTGATGTGGGCCCTTCCTTTTGCAGTAAGGCTGATTTCCAGGCAACAGCTGTTTCTACAGCATCAGCAGGTCGCCACACCGACATATTGGGCGTTACTCGCAGTGCACAAACCTGCTCAACTGCCTGATGAGTTGGGCCATCTTCACCCTGACCGATGGAGTCATGGGTGAACACAAAAATACTTTGCTGCTTCATCAGCGCTGCCATGCGGACAGCATTGCGGGCATATTCCATAAAAATCAGGAAAGTGGCACAGTAGGGTATAAAACCGCCATACAGAGCAATGCCGTTATTAAGTGCGGCCATGGCAAACTCGCGCACGCCATAATAAATATAGTTGCCTTTCGGATCTTCGTTAATGGGAAGACTCCCTTCCCAATTAGTGAGATTTGAACCAGTAAGATCTGCAGATCCACCAATCAATTCCGGTAGAAACTCTCCGAAAGCAGCGATCGCATTCTGGGATGCCTTGCGCGTGGCGAGAGATTCTCCTGCAGTATTGCAGTCGCTGATAAATTTGTCGGCATAGGATTCAAAATCCGGACGGAATTCGCCTCTTACACGCCTCACCAACTCCATGGCATGGACAGGATATTCTTCTTCATAACGGGCAAAGAGCTCTTTCCAGGCCGTTTCCTCACTATAGCCTTTTTCCCGTGCTTCCCAGGTCTGGTAAACCTCATCAGGAATTTCAAAAGGCGGAGAAGTCCAACCCAGCGCTTCACGAGTAGCCTGGATTTCATCCTCGCCCAGTGGCGCACCATGGGAAGAGGCTTTACCGCCTTTGTTGGGAGAACCCTTACCTATCGTAGTTTTACAAATAATCAGGCTGGGCTGGCCTGAATTAGCTTGAGCCTGCTCGATAGCTGCCTGAATCTCATCAGGATTATGTCCATCTACGGTCAAGGTCTGCCAGTGATAAGCCTGAAAACGCATTTCGGTATCATCAGCGAACCATTCCTTGACATCACCGTCGATGGAAATTCCGTTGTCATCATAGAAGGCAATCAACTTACCCAGGCCAAGAGTTCCGGCCAGAGAACAGGCCTCATGGGAGATTCCTTCCATCAGACAGCCATCACCAGCAAAAACATAGGTGAAATGGTCTATAACGGGAAAATTCTCACGATTAAACTGCGCAGCAAGGGTACGCTCGCCTATTGCCATTCCTACGGCATTGGCCAGCCCCTGCCCCAGAGGACCCGTTGTGGTTTCAACTCCCGGAGTATAGCCATATTCAGGATGGCCCGGTGTTTTCGAATGTAATTGACGAAAATTCTGTATTTCTTCAATAGGCAGGTCATAGCCGGTCAGATGTAGCAATGCATAAACCAGCATGGAGCCATGTCCGTTGGACATCACAAAACGATCCCGATTAATCCAGTTGGGATTGGTCGGGTTATGTTTCAGAAAATCATGCCAAAGAACTTCAGCGATATCCGCCATACCCATAGGGGCACCTGGATGACCTGAATTGGCTTTCTGAACGGCATCCATGCTTAACGCTCGAATGGCGTTGGCACAGTCTTTCCTGCTGGCTTTCCTGCTGGAATGATCAATACCGGTATTGCTGGACGTTTCAGCCGGCATACTGCTTCTCCTACCCGATTTTTTTATGAAAAATACTTAAATTTTAGATTTTTGCTGTCTGGCATTCAGATTTTTGATGCTTTCAACAAATTTTTTATTATTCCATTATCAATGGCCGGTCATTGTCTCGCAGCCAGCTGGAATTTGCTACTCAGAAAAGGAGTTAATACAGCCTTTATATACTGTTAAAAAGGCAGATAGTCAGGGCTTGGCACATATTTGCGAAATCGCGAATAGGGTGATACATTCGTGCTCCTGTAATTCCGGTCTGAATAAAAAATATAAAGTATTTCAGGATTCCAGAGATTCTCACTATCATTAATTGCACAAGGCCTTTCAGGATTGAAAAGCTGCAGGCAATTATGGATAGCCTCATAAAGGCTTGTGAGAGGAAGACTTGAAGCGGTTGCTTAACCGGTTGTATCCCGGGGGGGAAGACTTCAGATCAATCATTAACCTTAGATAAATCTAAATTATCAGTAGAAAATAAGCAGATCACCTTTTGCGTCGGGTTAACGCTCATTAAGAATCGCACACGATTTGCATAACAATAAAAGGAACACAGCATGACTGAAGCAGTATTGTTTACATCTGAATCTGTATCAGAGGGTCATCCCGATAAAGTTTCAGATCAAATTTCTGATGCCATTCTAGACGCTCTGTTAGAACAGGATCCAAAATCACGTGTAGCCGTTGAAACTCTTGTAAATACGGGCCTTGCCCTGGTAGCAGGGGAAGTAACTACCACCGCGGTTATTGATGTCGAAGCTATCGTACGTGGTGTAATTCTTGATATCGGCTATGACGGCGGCTCTGAAGGTTTTGATGGCCATAATTGCGCCGTCCTGAACGCCATTGGAAAACAGTCTCCGGATATTTCCATGGGCGTGACTGCAGGTGAAGGCTTACATAAAGAACAGGGTGCTGGTGACCAGGGCCTGATGTTCGGATATGCCTGTGATGAGACTGACGTATTAATGCCTGCACCTATTACCTATTCTCATTTATTGGTAGCAAAACAGGCTGAAGTGCGTAAGAACGGCAAACTGCCATTCTTGCTACCTGATGCAAAAAGCCAGCTGACCTATCGTTATGTAGATGGTAAGCCACAATCCATTGACGCCGTTGTTCTGTCTACCCAGCATACTGCTGATATCAGTCAGGAAGACCTGCGTGAAGCAATTATGGAAGAAATCATCAAACCTGTATTGCCTGCAGATTTACTTGACGGCGATACCAAGTATCACATCAACCCAACTGGTCAGTTCATTGTGGGCGGCCCTCACGGTGACTGTGGTCTGACCGGACGTAAAATTATCGTTGATACCTACGGTGGTATGGCGCGTCATGGTGGTGGTGCTTTCTCTGGTAAAGACCCCTCAAAAGTTGACCGCTCTGCAGCTTATTTGGCCCGCTATATCGCGAAAAACATTGTGGCTGCAGGCATCGCTTCTAGATGTGAAGTGCAACTGTCCTATGCCATTGGTGTGGCTGAGCCAACGTCTATCCTGGTAGACACCTTTGGTACTGGCAAAATTGATGATGCCCGCATCACCACACTGGTTCGCGATAATTTTGACTGCAAACCGGCTGGCCTGATTGCCACTCTGGATCTGTTACGTCCGATCTACCGTGAAACTGCTGCTTATGGTCATTTTGGCCGAGAACAGTTCACATGGGAGAAGACAGACAAGGCAGACGCACTGAAAGCAGACGCAGGTCTTTAGGTAGCAAGAGAAACTAGCAAGAAATCTAAAAATTATGTTGATCGGTCGGCAACGCCGACCATGGGTCAGACTTCAATTGTCACTGAATCCATGCGGATTCAGATATTGTCCAACAATTGAGCTCTGACCCCCTTTTTATAGCTGAATTAATATAGGAAACTTAAAACCATGAGCAATGAAGATTACAAAGTCGCGGATATAGGTCTCGCGGATTTTGGCCGCAAGGAAATCACTCTTGCAGAAGCAGAAATGCCTTCCCTTATGACACTGAGAGCCAAATACGGCGCAAGCAAACCCCTGGCTGGCGCAAGGATTATTGGTTGCATTCATATGACCATTCAGACTGCCGTTCTGATTGAAACCCTGATGGCATTGGGAGCTGAAGTACGCTGGTCTTCTTGTAATATTTTCTCTACGCAGGACCATGCTGCTGCCGCTATGGCTGCTGCCGGTGTTGCCGTTTATGCCTGGAAAGGCCAAACAGAAGAAGAAGCCGAGTGGTGTATTGAGCAAACTATCCTGAAAGATGGCGAGCCCTGGGATTGCAATATGCTTCTCGACGATGGCGGCGATCTGACCTCCATGGCTCACGAGAAGTACCCTCAAATGCTGGACAATGTTCACGGCATTACCGAGGAAACTACTACCGGTGTACACAGACTTTACGAAATGCTGGAAAAAGGCGAGCTGAAAGTGCCTGCAATCAATGTAAATGACTCTGTCACCAAGTCCAAAAATGATAACAAGTACGGTTGCCGCCACAGTCTTAACGATGGCATCAAGCGCGGTACTGACATGTTGTTATCTGGCAAGAAAGCATTGGTAGTTGGATACGGTGACGTTGGTAAGGGCTCAGCGCAGAGCTTAAGCCAGGAAGGCATGATCGTTAAAATCTCTGAAATCGATCCTATCTGCGCCATGCAGGCCTGCATGGATGGATACGAAGTAGTATCACCCTATAACAATGGCATTAACGATGGCACTCCAGCCTGTATTAATACCACGCTTTTACAGAACACTGACCTTATCGTAACGACTACTGGCAATGTTGATGTGTGCGACAAGAATATGCTGTCTGCTCTCAAATCAAATGCTGTTGTTTGTAACATTGGTCACTTTGACAGTGAAATCAACACTGCCTTTATGCGCGAAAACTGGGAACTGGAAGAAGTTAAGCCACAGGTGCATAGGGTTATCCGTGGTAAGGATGAAAACGGCAATGAAGACTACCTGATTCTTCTGTCCGAAGGCCGCCTGATCAATCTGGGTAATGCCACTGGTCACCCTTCCAGAATTATGGATGGCTCTTTCTCCAACCAGGTACTTGCACAAATGTACCTCTGGGAAAGAAAGTTTGCTGATCTTGATGATGCTTTCAAGAAAGACAACCTGAGCGTTATAGTGCTGCCAAAATCTCTAGATGAAGAAGTGGCCGCATGCATGGTTAAAGGATTTGGCGGAGTCATTACCAAAATGACCCAGCAACAATCTGACTATCTGGGCATTCCTGTTGAGGGCCCATTCAAACCTGAAAGCTATAAATACTGATCAGTAGTTTGAAGAAAAAAGGCGCCTTATGGCGCCTTTTTTATTGGGGAATTTCCACTTTTAACTTTGAATTTGTTCGGGGTTAAAACCCCTCCTACATACTTTCCACTTTCCACCAACTTAAACCCGAACAATGGAATTTATCTAAAGGCAACTACGCAATCTTTTTACATGTATCTTTTTACTTATACCTTGTACCTTGTACCTTGTAACTTGTAACTTGTACCTTATAACTTTCCACTTTCCATTAATTCAATGGGCGTTCACCACAACAAGCCAATTACCTCTCGCCCCATCACTTCATCATCAAATACAACTTCCGCACGTCTGCCGCAGTCTATAGCCATGCCATAACATACATGCAAGGGTAGCAAATGCTCAGGCCGGGGATGACATTTTAATGCTCCCGGTGCTTGTTGCCAGTTGACCAGAGCCTGCTCTCTTTCCTCTTCACTCAATAGATTGCTGGTACATGTTTCCTTCAACCAGGTATTAAAGCCAACAGTTTCCTCCTGACTGACCAGGTCTGCCACAAAGAAAGAACGAATATTATGAAAGGACATACCTGAACCAATCACCAGAATATTCTTATTGCCGAGCAATGTAGAAAGGCATTGGCCCAAGCCTACATGTAAGCTTGCATCAAGGTTATCCAAAAGTGAAAGCTGGAGACAGGGAATATTCGCCTCCGGGTACATCAATTTCAGCGGTACAAACATGCCATGGTCAAAGCCGCGCTGGAAATCCAGTCGCACAGGCATGGATTGCGCTTCCAACCCTCCTGCAATTTCCTGTGCCAATAAGGGATGTCCTGGTGCAGGATATTGGATCTCATAGGATTCCGGGGGAAACCCACCATAGTCGTAAATAAGTTCGGGAGTCACGCCAGCTGTGAGTGTAGCTTGAGATTCTTCCCAATGAGCACTGATTACCACTATGGCCTCAGGTTTCTCAATATGCCTGGAAGCAGACTGCAAATAACTGATCAATTTTTCATGACCAGGATCACCAAGCAATGGCAACGGTCCACCACCATGCGGTAAATATAAAATCTGCGGGGAGTTCGTATTGAAATGACTCATGACAGCTAGAATACTTTTGAATCATTGTCCAGGGAAGGGAAAATTTAAAAATAAAAAAGGCACAAAAGGGTTACCTTTTGTGCCTTTTTAAAAATAATTTTAACTTATTATTTTTCTTATAATTTTAGTAACGACTTCTTACAAAGGTTTTACTTTGTTTGCACATGGACCTTTCTGGCCCTGACCAACTTCAAACTCAACTTCCTGGCCATCATTTAATGTTGCATAACCACCACCAGCCTGAATTTCAGAATGATGAACAAATAAATCTTTGCCGCCATCTTCAGGAGTAATAAAACCAAAACCTTTATCCGCATTGAACCACTTAACAGTACCTTTACTCATAATATAATCATCTTGTTGTGGTGAATAATAAAATAGTTACTCTCGCTATCACCATTACAAAAGTAACGTACAAACTCTTTCTGACTGACCATTCTATGTTAAATGAAACTGATTTACTGCGTCTATAGTTAATTCTTTGCCCATAATTAAGCAAATAAGCACTATTTTAAGGATAAATATTGCAAAGCCAGCACCTGAAACACAAAAAATATCATAATTTGCAATTCTCATGATATTTCTTACTTTTTGATTTGCTACACTATAAAGAGAAAGTGATAGACATAAATGGGTCGAAAAACGGCCAAATGCATTGCACTCTTAATACATTGCACTCTTATAAAAGCAAGTAGGCGTGTTTAATCTCTACAAATACCCTGTTAGTAAAAACCTGAGCAATCAAAAGTAGCCAAGAAAAAACCGTTATAATAAAACTGCCCATGCAATTTATAACCTTTAGGTTTAATTCTGGTGAATAAAACACCAAAAAAAGTTGCTGCAGCCTGATTAATCTCAACCCAGCTCATGTATCAATTCTTTTATGGATATATGCTGATAAAGTGCCCTACCTGAACATCCTTTCTCATTGCCACTGCATTATCAGAGCATAGATGAATAAATCCAGGGCTATTTCGAATAATATCTGGCACTTTAACAAGCGCTACTTCAAGATAACCCATCCGCGCAAAAAAGCCCGAAGCTGTATCAGTTAAAACATAGAGGCTTTTCAGGCCTTTACTTTGCGCATAACGCTCAGCTATTTCCAACAGAGATTTACCACAGCCCTTGGAGCGACTTTCTTTTGCCACAACCAGAGATCGCAATAGCCCAAAACCCTCAAGAAGTTCCACCCCGACAATTCCGGCAGGATTGTTTTTTTCACCACAGCCCAAAAAATCCTCAAAAGAATTTTCCTGCAAACCGGTGACAGGCAGGCCGCTTTGGTTTAGCAATGAGAGTACTTTTTCCGCATTGGGTTGTTGGTGTATATGCATATTGATGAGAATAAAGTATTTCCACAGAATTTACAGCCGTTTAAATCAGGATATATTCAACATAGTGCCGCTTTAAGAAGAAATGACGACAACATCAGAGGGTGGGTAAGTACAATTGATTAGCTTAAAGTACTTTTTCATACTGATACCTTGCTGCGTGGATGAGCTGCAGTTATCTCGTATATTATTGATTTACGAAAGATTCTCCTTTGAGAAAACAGGCGACAGCAAGTCCTTCCTCATTGATTTAATTGAAGATTCCCCAGCAAAAACTCAGGACTTTTTCAAAACACGACAGGTCGAAAGTGCTATCATGCCAAAAGCCAAAACAAGGTAAAACAGTTGCGCATTGAACCCGTTTTTCCTGTCGGGCTATTTTACTTAACCAGACTTTACTAATAGCTATAGATGAAATAATAAAAAATCGTGTATAAGAAAATTCCTTCCACCGTCAGCATCTCTTCAGCAGATATCGCCTTTTTGCATATCGGGAAAAATGCTGGCACGCAGATTACCCATATTGCCAGCCAGATAGAAGAGTCCGCTGGTGTGAAGATTATAAATTGCGGGCATGAAACCAAATTGTATATGCTGCCTGAAGGCGCCCGGTATTTTTTCTCCATCAGAAATCCGGTATCACGTTATAAGTCAGGCTTTTACTCACGCAAAAGGAAAGGCCAGCCCAGAATTTATAATGAGTGGACTGAGCATGAACATCTGGCCTTTACCAGATTTGAACATGCCAATGATCTGGCCGAATGTCTTTTTAGAAATGACCAACAAGGGCATGAAGCAGCCCAGGCAATAGAGTCAATAAGCCATACATCAAGACACCAGATTGACTGGTTTCAAAGAACAGGACATTTTCTTTCACTCACTCCGCCTTTATGGATTATCAGACAAGAGCATTTCGACGATGATTTTTCTGAATTATTAAAAAAAAGTAATATCGCCTTGTCTTATTCTGATTTGAAGGTTTCTAAAGACGCCATAACTACACATAAAAATGACTACACTGAAGTACCAAAATTCAGTGAACTTGCGATTACCAACCTCAAACGCTGGTATGCACGGGACTATATTTTTTATGAACTGTGCGAATCCTGGATGGACAACAATCGAGGCGACTAGGCAGGCTTTCCTTTACACCCTGATATTTATGAGTGAGCTGTTGTTAAAATGATTATTTCTATCCACATCAGAAAATGTGCAGGTACCACATTCCGAAAAAGTCTCGCTAATTATTTTGGCGAAAGAGTCTTGTTTGATTATGGCGATGAAGTTGGTTCTACCTGGCCCAGCTCCCTAAAAAAACGACAACAAAGTCTTGCCAATGCAAAAAAAAATAAAAATCCAACTCAGTCAAACTTTGATGTAATACATGGGCATTTTTACCGCGACAAATACGATTTCCTTGACCCTGGAAAAAGATATATCACTTTTTTGCGAGACCCGGTATCCCGAACCTTATCCAACTATTTTTATCTGAAAAGAAATCTGGAAAGAGAAAACCCGGATGCCCTAATAGTCAACAAGCTTGGCTTCTCACTTAGGGAATATATTCAACACCCCGACTGTAGAAATTTGCAAAGCCAATACCTCAAAACAAACACTTTGGCTGAATTTGAATTTGTCGGCATAACAGAAGAATATAATTCCAGCATTGATAAATTGAACGCCACCCTTGGGATCGATTTAACAACAAGCGATGCAGAGAACGTTAATGATAAAGCTGCCAAAGATTATGATGTTACCCCTGATATATTTAATCTTATCCAGAAATGTAACCCGGAAGATCTTCGCTTATATGAATTAGCATTGAATCGTCTGCACAAATAACAGGCTGCAATGGAAAAACAAATAATTATAGTCGCGGGCGTAAGCAGCGCCGGGAAATCTACATTGATAGATAACTTCATCATGCCCAAATTAAAAGCAGATGGAATCAATATAGTCGACAATGTAGAGATCAGATTTGCAGGGAAGCTGCTGCAAAACTTTGAACTGGGCAATAAATCTGTTTGTATCGTTCACTACAATCTTTTATTACAATTCGATACTAATCCAGATTTAACTGAAATAGATTTATCCAGCGAACCTGTATTTTGCCAATTACTGCAGGGCCCCTGTCCAAGTACCGTTTACCTCTGTTATACCCCGGATGAAATATTGCGTACGCGGATAAGCACACGAACCAAAAATGAACCAAAAATTGCGCCGGACGACAGCAGCTATCCTTCAGCCGCGATATTGAAGAGTTTCGAGAAAATAGATCAGCGCCTTTTAATGCTTGAGTTTGGGAACAGGTTTAAAGGTCTTGCAGATAATGTGCAGGTTGTTTTTTCCACTAATAACAATTCCACAATAATTTCATGGGATGATTTTAAATACGCATTACCAAACCAGGCTCTCGAAGAAGCAATTAGCTGAGCTTTTTATTTTGCCTGGTCTTTTCACATCATTCAGTGAGCCCACCTCGAACAACCCCATTTTATAAACACCTGTTACAATCATTGCAGTACTACTTTGAACAACATGTAACAGGAAATTACATGATTTACCTATTAGCCAAAATGTACAGCCGCATCCCACTGATAATTACTGAATAGTAAGTAACATGATCTATCTCATTCTGGGCATCCTGCTAGTCGTCCTGATCCTTGGCCCCCAGTATTGGGCGAAACACATACTGGAAAAGCACAGCGCTCATCGCGATGACATCCCGGGTACGGGTGAAGAACTGGTGAAACATCTGCGCAAGAAATTTGATCTTGGCTATCTCAAGGTTGAGGGTACAGAGCTTGGCGACCACTATGATCCCACAGACAAAACCGTACGACTGTCAAAAAGTAATTTTGAAAATCGATCCCTGACAGCAATTACTGTAGCCGCTCATGAATTTGGCCATGCCCTGCAGCATGCAAAAAACTATAAACCACTTACTACCCGTACCAGCATGGTCAGAACCGCACAAAAACTTGAAAGAGTGGGTGGTTTTGCCCTACTGGTTATGCCACTGGTTGCCTTCACTCCTGCGGGTGCGCGTCTGGCCCCGGCATTATTTCTGGTGGTGATCCTGAGCATGTTGGTCAATACCATAGTGCATCTGGTGACTTTGCCGGTTGAATTTGATGCCAGCTTTGGTCGTGCCCTGCCAATCCTGCGAGAAGGACAGTACATCAATAATAATGATTACCGGGCCGCACGGCGCATACTTACCGCTTGTGCCCTGACCTATCTGGCCAGTTCCCTGTCCGGCCTGTTAAATTTCTGGCGCTGGTTGAAGATGCTCAGGCGCTAGAAGCTACGCAGTCTCAAGTTACAAGTCTCAAGGAATTCGCCCGTATGAAAAACCTGGAGACCCACCATGGCCAAAATACAAAACTATAATTCCCGGCTCAACCTGAACAAACTTGTGACTTGTAACTTGTAACTTGAGAATGTTCTTGTAAACTTGCTCGCCTGAACAAAACAATGAATCAAGGGGAATCTTTAAATGAATTCATACACAAATAATCAGGGAACCCACAGCGCAAAACTGCTGTGTTTGGCCCTGTTAATCACACTTGGTGCCTGCTCACAGGAAGCTGCCGAAACATCTGCACAAACTGCAGCAAACTCTGCATCGACTATGTCCATGGCCACTGAAGGCAGCAGCCCTGTGACAGATGCAGACCTGGCGAATGCCGCCAATAATGCTGAAGAATGGTTGTCCTATGGCCGTGACTACGGCGAAACCCGTTTCAGCCCGCTCGACCAGATCAATGATAGCAATGTCGATCAACTGGGCCTGGCATGGAGCTATGACACCGGTTCATTCCGCGGTCTGGAAGCCACCCCCCTGATGCATGATGGTGTCATGTATGCGACCACCTCCTGGTCCATCGTGTTTGCTGTAGATGCGCGCACTGGAGAAGAGTTGTGGCGCTATGACCCCCAGGTCGACCGTTCCACTGGCTGGAAGGCCTGCTGTGATGTAGTGAATCGTGGGGTTGCCATGTATGAAGGCAAGATTTTTGCCGGCATCATCGACGGCCGTCTGGTCGCACTGGATGCCGCCACGGGTGAGGTAGTCTGGAGTATCGTCACCGTTGACCAATCCAAACCAATGACAATTACTGGCGCCCCCAGAATAGCTGAGGGTAAAGTGTTGATCGGTAACGGCGGTGCAGAACTCGGTGCTCGTGGTTATGTGACGGCCTACAATGCTGATGACGGCAGTGAAGCATGGCGATTCTGGGTTGTCCCAGGAAATCCTGCGGACGGTTTTGAAAACCCTGATATGGAATTTGCCGCCACAACATGGGCTGGTGAATGGTGGGAAACCGGCGGTGGTGGCAACTCATGGGATTCCATTATTTATGACCCGGAACTGCGACTGGTCTATGTAGGCACTGGTAACGGCTCACCCTGGAGTCATGAAGTCCGTAGTAACGGTATCGGGGATAACCTTTACCTGTCTTCCATTGTGGCACTTAACGTAGACGATGGCAGAGTTGTATGGCATTACCAGACAACGCCAGGAGATAATTTCGATTACACCGCGGTACAGCCTTTAATGTTTGCGGATATCCCTTTAAACGGCGTGCTGCGCAAAGTCATTATGCAGGCTCCTAAAAACGGTTTTTTCTATGTTCTTGACCGTGAAACTGGCGATCTGATTTATGCTGACCCCTTTGCTCAGGTGACCTGGGCTACCGGTATTGACCTGGAAAGTGGTCGACCCAATGAAACCCCGCAGGCGCGTTACGACAATGCCATTACATTCCTTACGCCGGGGCCTTCAGGTGCACATAACTGGCACCCCATGTCCTTCAATCCGAACACCGGGCTTTTGTATGTCCCCACCAATCAAGGTGGTGCATTCCCCTACTCCGTCAATGAAGATTATGAATATGAATCAGCAGGCTGGAATCTGGGTATTGGTCTGGGTACCCAGGTGGGCAAAGCGGTACGCCCTGATGATGAGTATGCCGAAGGCACAGGCCCTGTTTATGATTCTCCTGGCGTTTTACTGGCCTGGGATCCTGCCACACGCAGTCCGCGCTGGGTCGTGGAATATCCATTTAACACCAATGGCGGCACATTAAGCACCGAAGGTAACCTGGTCTTCCAGGGGGGTGCTGATGGCGTTTTCCGTTCTTTCAGCGCTGATAACGGTGAATTGTTATGGCAAGCCGATCTGGGCGTGGGCATTATGGCCGCACCCATGACTTACGAGCTGGATGGCATTCAGTATGTATCCGTACTGGTAGGCTGGGGCGGATCAAGCGGGCTGATTGGCCCCAATGATAGTGGTGCCTACAAGCCAGAAGGCCGACTATGGACTTTCCAGCTGAATGGCGGCGATATCATCCCGGTAGAAGGACAGCCCTTACCTGAATTAACAGCCATACCCTTTGATGACGATCCAGCCGTGCTCGCTCATGGCGTCGACATGTATACCACGCATTGCATGCTCTGCCATGGCGCTGGTGGCGCCAGCGGTGGCGCACTGGCAGATTTGCGTTACGCAGCGCCTGCCACCTACGACATCATCCAGAACATTGTGCGGGAGGGTGCTTTTGGCGGCCGCGGTATGCCAAATCTGGGGCACCTGGTTTCAGAGGAAGATGTGGATGCCGTTAAGAATTGGCTCCTGTCAGAGCGCGCTTCCTTAATGGAGTAATCGTTAAGGTTTACATAAACCTTCGTCAAAAGGGAATTATGATCATGATGCGTACTATTGGTACCAGTCATTACTCATAATTCCCTTTTTTCTCGCCTGCACTTCACTCATGCCCCTGATATTTTTACCTCTCTGGCGCTGGTGAGATAGCGAGAGAACCGGAGAACGGCAATCTTGATTCAAGGTGCCAATTAATAGAGGTTTACAGCAAATTATTTTTGCCAACCTGTTATTTATTACTGCCAGTGTGCCCCTCGGGCTTTTCATTTGCACTACTGCCACATTGGAATTCATAAAACGACTGGACTGACACAACACCTGTGTCAAAAAATCATGGGAATCTATTCACGTCAGGAGTATTCTGAGCAAATCTCTTTGCTGTAGAGAATATATAAACCGACGATGACATTTGATATCCAATTAATCCTGGAAAAATTCTCCGTGCTGCTGCAGTTTCTCAGAGATGAGATTTCGCAGCCGGGAAATATACTGCAGATATCTCTTGTCCTTGCCATCTATGTCATATCTCTTTTACTCGCCCGCCAGACTGAGCCCAGGCTCGACACCCTCGCAAGAAAAATCAAGGATAGCCCGGAGCTATTAAGGGTAATCAGTTCATTGTTGCGCAGACTTGAATGGTTTTTCTTTGTCATTCAAATGAGCGTGGTGTGGTTAATAGCAAGTGTTATCAACTGGCTCGATACCTACCTGATTTATCTGGCCCTGCTCTTTTCCATGGCATGGCTCTTAATTACTGTCATTACCCAGTCAATTCGCAATCGCGCCTTCCGCCGATTTGTTGCTGTAACCGGCTGGATTTATGTTGCCATTTCAATACTGGGAATTACCGAGAACGTCTCCCTGGTTCTTGATTCAGCAGATTTTTCTATCAGCGGATTTCGGCTATCGCTGTTACTGCTGATAAAAATTTCAGTGATGCTAATCCTGACCTTGTGGATTTCAATTTCGTTGGGCAATTTCCTGGAGCGGCGGATTCATCGTAATCAGGATTTAACGCCAGGCCTTCAAGTCCTGTTCGGGAAAATTCTGCGTATAACGCTGATCGTTGTTGCCCTGGTCATTGCCATCTCCAGTATCGGCATTGATTTAACCGTCTTCTCGGTATTGTCTGGTGCCATTGGTGTAGGTATTGGTTTTGGTTTACAAAAAGTGGTGTCCAATTTTATCTCCGGCCTGATTATTCTGGCTGACCGCTCTATTAAACCCGGGGACACTATTTCACTGGGGGAGACTTTCGGCTGGATCAATGAACTAAGAGCAAGGTTCGTCTCGGTAATCACTCGCGACGGCATGGAATACCTGATTCCCA
>ENA-UOXV01004768-UOXV01004768.1-marine-metagenome-genome-assembly--contig:-NODE-4768-length-15309-cov-4.659696_pt1 | contig 15309 bp, 14 predicted proteins | sample MGYA00238165_ERZ766961 | MGnify/ENA primary metagenome ERZ766961 (study PRJEB28924, sample SAMN03173240) | marine metagenome | biome: Marine; feature: Water; material: Subsurface seawater | place: North... | reverse complement strand
TATGTTGGGAGTTGACGAACGGAAGGGAGTTGCCGGGGAAGAGTTGCTTGAAATGACTATCATGGCATTGCAGGATATGGAACCTAAAGAGGCTGCTGACATTGTGTTGGAGTATAAGCTGAAAGACACAGTTTCAGCAGGCATAAGAAAGAATATTATTAATGACTTGTTAGATAATGATAGTCCTTGGGAAGAATATTCGGATATCAGATTTCATAAAAATCTTTTTGCGAGATCGGTATTGCTGCACAAAGCTTTTCCTTCACAATTTTAAAGGCCGGTGATTATGCGCCTTAGCCTTGGAATTAAAACGCAACAATTATAAATGTATGACTTTTTTTCAACAAAACCCGAACCCAATTTCGTCGTGCGTATTCTGGCATAGGTATGGATGAGAATTGTATTATGGAACGGTTGATTGATGAGCAGTTGTTTTCATATCATTTTCCTGAGGCAAAAAATATCATTTGGAATGCAGAATACCTATATTTGTAGAAGGGTGATGCTATTACTGCGGTGCTGTTTATATTTTCATCTGTAAGTTGGCTAAAATATATGGAAGACGTAGAAAATTTTCAGTCAACAGCCTATAGTGACAATAAAATCTCTGAAATATAAAAGGACATTAATTATGTGAAGGAGATAAAAAATTTTTTTCTTGGGTGAATTTTTTTTCTTAGCGTGGAATTACTTTTGCCGATGTTGAGCTTTTCTCATGCAATTTGCAGACTACGATAAACCGGGAAGGAGAATTTTTAGTTCTTCTGCGATCATGCCAATCGCGAGACTGCCGAGCAGGAGCCCCATGATCTGGTGGATGAATTTAGTTCCAGTTTTGCTGAGGTTATTTAATATGAGTTTGCTCAGTCTAAGAGTCAACCAAATCAGAACACCTATTAAAGCAAATTCAGATAAAGAAATTATTTTTCCGGTCCAGTTAGATATTTCGTCGGATTGAATGATGACAATACTTATGGCTGCCGGTCCGATAAAAAGTGGGAACGTAAGCGGAACCAGGGAGATATCTTCGTTTTCTTCGGAAAACAGGTAAGAGCTTTTTGTGTTAGATAACATTGTAAAAGAGATATAAAGAAGGAAGATGCCACCAATGAGTTTGAAAGCAGACATTTCTATGCCGAAAAAACCGATGATATGTTTTCCAAGCAAAAAGGAGGCGGCTAATAAGAGTACCGCTGTACAGGAAGTTTTTAGTGCAATGGATTTGTGTTCGGCATCTGTTTTCTGTGCGGTCAGTAAAATATAGACCGGGATGTTGCCAATCGGGTCTATAACAGCAACTAGAATAACAAAGGTTTTAATGAGTTCGGTGACATCCATTTCTTACCCAAGGTTTTTTTGTTTTCTTTTATTATACAGAAAATGCAGAATGAAACTTCCCAGTAACATTTTAAATATCCAGCTCCCCCAAAAATGTCATGGGTTTTCATCCATCAAAATTTTTACCTCACCTTCGCTAGCTGTGAACGTGTTCATTTCTACCAAATAAAGGTTAATGAATGCAGGTTTCGGACTTAGCTTGTTCGTGTTGGCATTTGGGCCAGATCATGTAGAAATAATAGGACATTTACGTCAATATTTCACTATCAGGTGGAGTAGATTTAAAGGTTAGCATTATTTAAAGAACTGTTATATAATAGCCTATACTTTAAGTGGTTATAGCCGTCTAGAGAATTACAGGTGTAGTGGTTTTTGGTTGAGCAGTATCCGGCCCCAGGCCCCCAGATTTTCCCCCCTCGTTTTCTCACAAAGCTCAAACCCCCTAAAATAATTTTTGTTAGCAGACCCTTTGGGTTTCGCCTAACTACGTCGCTTTTTTGTCTAAAAGGCGTTACGTTCATATTTAATATATTAAGGAAATTATGCAAACCAACACAGCACTACAAACACCACCGATAGTTGATGAAACTCAACCGACACCTAATGGGTTCGACGCTCTAAATTTAATCGACCCTATTTGCAGGGCGGTTCGAGATGAAGAATATACGAGCCCAACCCCCATTCAAATGCAAGCCGTTCCCCATCTTTTGGAGGGCCGCGATCTTTTAGGATGTGCGCAAACAGGAACAGGAAAAACAGCAGCCTTTGCACTGCCCATCCTTCAACGTTTGCAAGAAAGCAATCAACCTGCAGGACCCAAAGGAGTGCGTTCCCTCATTCTGACTCCAACCCGAGAACTAGCCGTGCAGATTAGTGAAAGTCTCGATGTTTATGGACGCTATATGAACTTAAAACAAACCGTTGTTTATGGCGGTGTCAGGCAAGAAAAACAAGTCAAAGCACTCAGGCGGGGAGTTGATATTCTAGTGGCAACCCCAGGCAGATTGCTGGATTTATATAACCAAAAATGTTTTCACCTCGACAAGGTCGAGATTTTCGTTCTTGATGAGGCAGATCGAATGCTAGACATGGGTTTTCTGCCCGATGTGAAAAAAATTCATTCTAAGATATCTAAAAATAGTCAGGCCATGTTGTTTTCGGCCACCATGCCCAAGGAGATACAACACCTTACTCAAAGTTTCTTGAAAGATCCTGTGAAAATTGAGGTGGCTCCGCCTTCCACTACTGTTGAAAAAATCGATCAGCGAGTGTTGTTTGTAGATCGTGAAAACAAAAACGCGTTGCTGAAATCTATGTTGGAAGATGCGACGATAGAAAGAGCTCTTATCTTTGCCCGCACTAAACACGGAGCGAACAAGATAGTGAAAAATCTGAGTAAAAGTAAAATCAAAGCAGATGCAATTCATGGAAACAAATCGCAATCGGCACGGATAGATGCTTTAAATAAATTCAAAACAGGAAAAGTCCGCGTTCTAGTTGCAACCGACATTGCTTCCCGAGGAATCGATGTGGATGGAATCACTCATGTTATCAACTATGAATTGCCGAACGAACCCGAAAGCTACGTTCACAGAATTGGCAGAACAGCTCGAGCGGGAGCTACAGGTATGGCTCTGTCTTTATGTGACTTAGGAGAGCTGGGATATCTGAAAAGGATAGAACAGGCGACGAACAAAACGGTAGCGGTAGAGGCAGATCATATCTACCATTCCGAATCCATTGCCTCAAAAAGAGGCCGTTCTTTTGGTTCTAAACCAAAGTCTACGCAAAGAAAAAGAAATTTTGGTTATCGTCCAGCATCAGGGAAAAATAGCAGGCCTGCAGCCAGAAATGGCCGTCCACAACGTGGGAACGCGCAACGTAGTAGGAGAACAGCAGGCAATAGTTAAAAGCTTGACGATTTCTTTTAGCATTGCGAGAATAGATCCGTTGGCTTCACGCCGAATTGTTATAGAACTTTAAAGGCGATCTTTTATGCTTAAATTCATGGCTTGGTTTTCAGCCTTTGTCACTATCGGATTCATTGTGCTACTGGTTTTTGACTACGGTTGATGAGTTAAGAAGGGCAATGAAATTAGTTGAGATTAGTGAAAATCACTCCTCCTTTAGTTAAGGCATTTATCATCTTCCCCATGAATGTGATGGGGGTGATTCCCGGATTCCTCCTATGGTGTTCGCGAGAAGGTGGTGTGTTTGATAAATATCCGCTGGGCATTGATCTTATGAGATCATTTCCCGGCGGACTTTTAGTAGGTTCTGGTGCCTGTCTTTGCTGGATTTCAGTTTCTTTGTTTTCTGAACACGGAGGTGGCGGAACACCCGCTCCTTATGATCCCCCTAAAATTTTTGTAGCACGAGGAGTTTATACACGCGTAAGAAATCCAATGATGACAGGTGTTATTCTGGTACTTCTGGGGGAAGCGATGCTCTCAGGTTCGATACCTATTTTAATCTGGTGTCTTATTTTTATTCAAGGTTGTTTGGTTTTGATACCCTTCTGGGAAGAACCAGAACTGAAACGCAGGTTTGGTGAACCTTATTGTGAATACAAACGCCAAGTGCCGAGATGGATTCCCAAACTCTTTTAGTTGATTTTCTTTATGAATGATGAAAAAGAAAAATATTCGCTGATCGATTGGATAGGTAGTGCGATCGGGTTCATAGTGATTGGGTTTATTATTTTTATTTTGATATGGCCACTCATCGACCCTACCCCCAACAAATCTTCTTCACTTAAAGAAAATATCCATCAAGCCACTGGGCAATAGAAAACTCCACATGTCTTTGACTTGTCGTGCGGAATTGGGGTATGTCGAAGTATCTGGGTTATTTTACGTAGGTAGGATTCTCTCAATCAAAAGGCGGTTGGCTTTTCTTTAGATACTCTTCCTCGGTCAGGTTCATCCTGCCAATGATGAATTTTTTCTTCCTTTCGGCGATGGAGATAGTCGTCAAATCATTTTTTTCCTCTCCCAACCGTTTGGAAATTTCGATTTCTTTAATAGCGTGTCTCCAGTCCTTCATTCTTTCATAAACACTGATTAAATTTAAATGGACTTGGACATGGTTCGGTTCGATTGCCAGGACTTTGTTATAGTACTCTTTACACTTTTTTAGGTTTTGGTGATACCAGTATTCCAAAGCGATCTTAAAAAGAATTTCCGGATCATTTTTTTTGATTTCGGCAGCCATCAGGAACTGCACGACAGCAAGGTCGTTCCGGGTCAACATCGAATAGGTTTCTCCCAGACCGAGACGAGTTTGCAAATTTTCAGGATCAATAGCCATAGCTTTTTTAAAAACCACGACAGATTCATCTTTTCTATCCGACTCAAAAAAGATCAATCCCATTTGGTTATAAGCAGGCACAAATTTGGCGTCAATTTTTACAGCTGCATTTAAAATTTCGATGGCCTCATCATAGGCGCCGATTCTTTGTTTTTCCTTGGCATTTTCAAGCAAAACTTTGGGATCATTAGATAGAGCCCCGCCCTGATTTTTAACCTCATTGCTGCACGCCGACAGCAGTATAAAAAAACATAAAAATAAAGTTTTTATATTTAACATCATTTCCTGTTATCTGAATAAAATTGTTTGAAACGTTTAAACAAATACATGAGACGTATTATTACCTCATAATATTACGATAAACAAGATTCATCATTTTTGGGGGAATTATTTCTTTGATGAGGCAAAGGTGTGTTTATAATAAAGGCCTGTTTTAGTCAGCTTATAAAAACTTAATTTAGTATTTAAAAATATATAGATCAGGTAATTACCATGTCCGATGAACTTCCCTATTTAGAAAATGATGATGGTGAGTATTCAGTTCCCTGCCAGTTAAAAATTGCTGAAGATTGTGTTCAAAAAGGCAAATTCTGCGGAGATAAAGAAGAGGCCCGGGACTGGGTCGAAGATGAGTGCTGGATTTCTTCAGGCGAAGGCCATTTTTGTGTCCAATGTAATGACCAGGTTCTGCGCAATATCGCAAACCTTGCCACCAAAAAAATGATTTGACCCGCGTGACGCTGGACTCGAAAAATCAATACCCACAATTAGTTAAACACTGTATGGCCAGCAGAAAAATTTATCTAGAAGCAAAATGGCAATGGTCTGTTCATTTATGCTCTGATTAAGTTCCTGTGGCGGAGCTCCGCTAAATATGAAAATAATCGATGTTGTTACCCCTGCCAAAAACCTGTCCGCCGTGGAAAGCATTATTGGTCAGCATGACTCTGAAGTTCTATGGGTGAGTGCTGATGAAGACAGGAAGAAAGTGATCCGGGCGTTGGTCAGTGATGACCAGAGACAATCTTTGCTGGATGCCCTGCAAGGATTATTTCAAGGCGAGGAACATTCAAAAATTCTTGTTACGGCGCTCGAAGCATCGCTACCGAGAAAAGAACCCACTCTGAATGAAAAAGATTCTTTGGATAAGTCCAGCACCACTCGCGAAGAACTTTACAACGAGGTTGAAAAAAACACGAGACTCGATTCCACTTACTTGTTACTGGTTATTTTATCCACGGTGGTGGTGGCAATCGGTCTGCTGGAGAATAACGTCGCAGTGGTAATTGGTGCAATGGTTATCGCTCCTCTGCTGGGTCCAAATATCGCCTTGGCTCTTGGTGCTGCGTTGGGGGATATGCCCCTCATATGGAAAGCTTTTAAAACCGGAAGTGCGGGGATTGGGTTGGCATTATTCTTTTCTATAGGTATCGGGATTTGGCATCCAATGGATTTGGATAGCCCGGAACTTATAGCTCGCACAGATGTTGGAGTGGATTCGATGGCTCTGGCATTGGCTTCGGGAGCGGCAGCTGTGATTTCTTTAACAACGGGTCTTTCAAGTGTGTTGGTAGGAGTGATGGTTGCTGTTGCACTACTACCTCCCACCGCTACTCTGGGAATCATGCTGGGTGCAGGGCACACTCAACTTGCTATCGGTGCAGCCTTATTGTTAGCGGTAAATATTGTATGTGTAAATTTGGCAGCCAAGATTGTTTTTTTGGTTCGAGGAATCAAGCCAAGAAGCTGGCTGGAAAAACAAAAGGCCAATCAATCTATGGTTACTTGCCTTGTGATATGGGTACTTTCTCTGGCTGTACTTTTGGTTGTTATTTTATTCCGCAAAGGATTCTTTATATATTAACGAAAATATAAATCAGTAAACGGGGAATTTATATGCAAGGTGATTTTAAGGATACTCGCAATTTTAGAACTTACAACCTGCATTATTCACCCAATAAATGCAGTAACACATTTCGATTATGCGAATAAACCCGGTGTTCAAAAAGGTAGATTCCCTGCCAGATGCCCAGAGCCATTCTATTTTCTCGTACGGGAATGGATAATTGTGTTTGGGTCAGGGCAGCACGAATATGAGCCGGCATATCATCGGGGCCTTCTGCCTGATGGTCATACAAAGGGTCGCCATCGGGAACTAATCGGTTAAAAAATTGGTTCAAATCTGTCAACACATCAGGGTCTGCATTTTCTTGAATAATAAGTGATGCAGAAGTGTGGGGAATAAACAGGGTTAATAATCCGGAACGGATGTTCTGATGTTGCATCCAGTTCTCCACCTCTCTGCTGATTTTATAAATCCCACGGCCCTTTGTTGAAACAAAAAATTGAAATTCTGACTGTTTCATATTATTACGTCTTTCCTTTACCGATTTTTTTCAAAGGCGTGTCTCCCAAAATTAATTCCCGAGCGTGTTTTAACGAGGCTGCGGTAATTTTCTCTCCGCTCGACATTCTGGCTACCTCTTCGACACGTTCTTCAAACTCCAGTTGTCGAATTCCAGACCGAGTGCGTTTTCCTTGAACGTGTTTTTCAACACGATAATGACAGGATGCCATTCCAGCAATTTGTGGAAGATGGGTTATGCAAAACACCTGTTTGGTTTCGGAAACCTTTTTAAGTTTGTCGCCGACTTTTTCTGCAACGCGACCGCCGATTCCCGCATCGACTTCATCAAAAATCATCACAGGAATAGTATCTTGTTCGTTAAGAATAGACTTTAAAGCCAGCATGATGCGCGATAGCTCGCCGCCAGAAGCTATCTTGGCGAGAGGGCGCAGGTCTTCTCCTGGATTCGGAGAGAACAAAAATTCCAGAGTGCCTAGACCAAGTGATGTGGGTTTTAATTTTTCCTTGCGGTACTCAACAAAACCGCCAACGTCTGGCGGGTAACTGAATTTCACTCCAAAACGCACACCATTCATATGCAATTCTTTTAATTCTTTTTCCACACCTGACTTGAGAGATTTTGCTCCCGCCTCCCGCTTATCGGCCAAAGCGATTGCCAGCTTCGATACTACTTTTTCCTTGTCCACAATATCAGCTGAAAGCTGTTTCATATTTTCTTCATTGCCCGCCAATTGTTCCAGCTCGGTGGCGAACTGGTCGCGTTTTTCTAGAATCTCTAAAACATCGTTGCCATATTTTCTTTTGAGTCCCGTTATCTCAGCCAGTCGATCTTCTATTTCTTCCAGTCGGCCAGGGTTAAATTCCAGATTACGATCATGCGATCTTAAGGCATCTTCTACCTCTTCCAATTCATAAAAAGCCGACTGCGATCGTTCAAAAGGAGCTGCCAAATCTTTATCGACCTCAACCAAAGGCTCCAGTTCTTTTAATATTTGTCGCAGGTTTTCCAAAATGGAACCGCTTTGCTCTGACAATAAAGTCTGGCTCTGCTGTAGACCTGAGCGAATTTTTTCGGCGTGACGGAGTTTATTTTTTTCCGCTTTGATTTCTTCTTCATCATCTTCGGAAAGGTTTGCGGCATTGATTTCTGCGATTTGGAATCCTAAAAACTCTTCCCTTTGCAAACGCTCTTGCTCATCCGTCTTTAAAGATTTTAGTTTTTTGACCTGCCCTTGGTAATCTGAAAATTCTTTGGCAAATTTATCGAGACTTGGTTTGGACTTGCCAAACAGGTCGAGTAGCTCGACATGGATTTCCGGGTGCAGAAGCGCTTGATGGTCGTGTTGCCCGTGTAGGTCTACCAATCGGTCGCCCAGTTTTGCGAGAGTAGCAACGGTGATCTGGCTGTCGTTAAGGAAACAGCGATTTTTACCTGAATTAGAAATCTGCCTTTTTATATGAACCTCTCCGTCATCCGATTCAATCCCTATCTCATGCACCATTGCCAGAGTTTCTGCATCGGATATCTGAAAAATACCTTCGACCAATGCGGTGGCTTCGCCGGTGCGAATAGAGTCTGTATCGGCCCTGCCGCCCACTAACAAATTCAGCGCGTCGATAATAATGGACTTTCCTGCTCCGGTTTCGCCAGTCAGAATATTCAGGCCCTTTTCAAAATTCACCACAAGATTTTCAATAATGGCGAAATTCTGAATTCTAATTTCTTTTAGCATGGTGGTTTTTCTAAGGAGTTAAGTTTTCTAATAATTCCATCCCCTCTTTCCTGAGAGAAAGAAGTTTTTCATCCTGAGTATTATCTGTAAGTTGTATCAGTTTGTGAAGAGATTCTCGCGCTTGAGTGGAATTATTTTTTTTAACAAGAATCTGTGCCAGTCCCAGATGATTTTCTGCGTAGTCTGGAGCCAACCGAACGGCCTCTTTTAAATGAAATACCGCTTTATCGGAATCGCCACCCAGAAAAAACGGCAGTTCAAGATACAATTTTCCCAAAGCCCGGTGAGGACCGGCATGATTGACTTTCGGGTCCAATTGAACGGCCTTTTTCATGTCTTCTTGAAAAGGTTCGATGATCCCCAAGCTGGCCCAGATACCCTTCATTTCCCCCTGCTTACCGCGACACAGTCCTCTATAAAAATAGCTGACGGCAGAGTCAGGCTGCAGATCAATAGCCCGAGAACTGTGAAGAATGCATAAGTCGTAATGGTCACTTTTTGATTCGCCTGCTTTTTTGGCTAAAGAATATTGGATTCGCGCTTGTCGCCATTGCCACTGATACTGATTGGGGTTACCCGCTAAAATTTTTTCTATTTGCGAGGCAATCTCCTGATACCCGGTTTGCAATTGGCTCTTTTCCTGCTGGCTATCAATCTCAGCCAATGTTATTGGATTTTCTGCTGAAACAACGGGAACACCAAAAGCAAAAATCAGAAAAAAGACAATCAAATACATGGTGGAATTACGCTATAATTAAATAAAAATTAAGTAACCCCCTCAGTCCCTCTTATCAGGGGTAAGTTATTTAATGTCCTCCCTGATAAGAGGGACTGAGGGGGTTACTGTTTTTACCACCATTAAAATGTATCATAAATGAGAAACCTAATAACAATTGCTTTTACTATAGGGCTTTTTGTTTTAATGATCTCAGCTTCAGCTGATTCGGATAACAAGAGCCCAGAGTTTGCTGTTAAAAAGCTTTTAGGCGAAATCAAACAAATTGTTAAAAAAGATAGTTTGTCAGATGCTGAACAATCGAAAAATAAAAAACATTCCGATATCGCGTTGAGTGTCTTAAAGGTGCCGGAAATCAGCCAGAAGGCTCTAGGTAAATATTGGTCAAAACATAGTGCTGAACAACAGAAGCAATTTCAAACATTACTGGGCGATTTATTTGTCCATGTTGCCTTCCCAAGCTCTGCAAAGTTTTTTGCGAATCTGGATATTATTTATGGAAAACCAAAAAGTAAAAAAGATATGATGGTCGTTCCGCTAAGCGTGGTGCATGAGAAAGAAGGTGAGGTAGGCATCGATTTCAGAATGAAACAGTCTGCGGAAGGCTGGCAGGTGGTGGATGTTATACTGGATGGGGTCAGTATGCGTAATAATTTGCGAAGCCAATTTTACAAAATTCTAAAGAAAAATGAATTCAAGGAATTGGTTCAGCGAATGGAAAAAAAATTAAAAGAGACTGATTGATTGTCGATATTTATTTTATGAGAAACGAAAAAATATGAAAAAAGTTGGAATGGTTAGCTTGGGTTGTCCAAAAAATACTGTTGATTCAGAACGGGTATTGGGTGATCTCGTTACTTCAGGGTATGACCTTACCCCCGATGAAGAAGATGCTGAGATAATAATCGTTAACACCTGTGGATTTATTGAATCTGCAAAAAAAGAATCGATCGATGCGATTCTTGAGATGGCTCAAAAAAAGATCGATGGAAAATGTCAAAAGCTGATCGTGACAGGTTGTTTGGCAGAGCGCCACACTCAGGAACTGCTTGATGAAATCCCCGAAATCGATCATATGCTGGGGGTTGGACAATACCCACAGTTAAAAAATATTCTTGAAGAAGGCGATTTTGACAGCCGCAACCATGTGGCTACGCCTGCTGAATACTACGAATCTTATACCGACCGGTTACTGACCACCGCTTTTTATACGGCTTACTTAAAGATCGCAGAGGGTTGTTCTAATCGTTGTGCGTTCTGCATCATTCCTAAGATGCGTGGTCCTATGCGCAGTAGGTCACCCGAATCCATTTTAGCGGAAGCAGAAAACCTGGCTCAAAGGGGAGTTAAAGAGTTCAATATAATTTCTCAAGACACAACAATGTACGGTTTCGACTTGGCCATGAAAGATGGTTTGGAGAGACTGTTAAAAGGCATGGCTAAGATTGACGGTGTTGAATGGATGCGACTTTTATATTGTTACCCGACCTTTCTTAACTCCGATGTCATTGACTACATCGCCTCTGAGGAAAAGGTGTGTCGTTATATCGATGTTCCTCTACAGCATACGCATGATGAAATGTTGAAAAGCATGAAACGTCAGGAAACCGAAGGTGGTGTCCGCAAAATGATTGATGAGCTACGTTTAAAAATTCCTGAAATTGCTTTGCGAACCACTTTCATCACTGGCTTTCCCGGAGAAACGGATGAACATTTTAAACATATGCTGCGATTTATTTGTGAAATGCAGTTCGATCATGTAGGCATTTTTACTTACTCCGATGAAGAAGGTACCACTGCTTTCGATTATCCTGGTCGTGTTCCCGAGGAAGTCAAAGAAGAGAGAAAAAATATTCTGATGGAATTCCAAAAAGAAATTGCGTTACGAAAAAATCAGGAAAAAGTCGGGCAGTTTGAATCGGTGCTTGTTGAAGGATTCGATGCTCAGGAAAATTATATAATGACGGGCAGGTTGGCCTCCCAAGCTCCCGATATAGACGGCCAGGTTATTCTGGAAAAATGCGAAGCCGAGCCAGGTGAAATCATTCCCGTTCGCATAACTGCAGCGGCAGATTACGATCTGGTTGCTGAACCTGTTTCGCAACCGGTTGAATTGACCGAATAGACCATCATGGGATTAAAGCGTGTCGGCATACTGACAGGCGGAGGAGATTGTTCTGGTCTCAATGCTGTTATTCGGGCTGTCACACGGTCCGCAATCTTCGAACATGAAGCCGAAGTAGTCGGTATTGAAAATGGCTTTGATGGATTGATTTTTGATCGCTATCGAATGCTCAGTGTAGAGGATACAAAAGAAATCTTACCTTTAGGCGGTACCATCCTCGGAACGACCAACAAAGGGCATCCATTCGAGTACCGTGAGTTTGACAAAGAAGGCCGTGTCACCATTCGGGATTACTCCAAACAAACGATAGAAAATTTTAATAAACTGAAACTCGATTGTCTTTTTGTCATAGGGGGAGACGGCACTCTGCAACTTGCTCATCAATTTTTTGAGTTGGGTCTTCCTGTAATTGGTATCCCCAAAACCATTGACAATGATCTGGTAGGAACCGATTACACCTTCGGTTATCAAACCGCTGTGCAGGTTGCCTGCGATGCTTTAGATCGGTTGCATACTACAGGAGAAAGCCATCAGCGGGTGATGATCCTTGAAGTAATGGGTCGTGATGCAGGGTGGATTGCCCTTGAAGCGGGACTTGCCGGGAGAGCGCACATCATCCTGATTCCAGAAATTCCTTACCAACTCGAAAAAATTCTGGAAAAAATTCATTTACGAAAAGAAGGAGGAAGTCCTTTCAGCATAATAGTGGTGGCTGAAGGAGCTAAAGAAATTGGTAAAGACGCAATAACTAACGAATTACCTTCCAACCGCCTGCAAGGAGTAGCTCAGTTAGGCGGAGTGGGCTATTACGTTGCTCGTGAAATCGGGGAACGAATCGATCTGGAGGTGAGGTGTACGGTTTTAGGACATACTCAAAGAGGCGGAACTCCATTAGCGTTTGACCGGGTTTTGGGAACCCGGCTGGGGACAGAAGCGGTTCAAGCCGCCGCCGAAGAAAAATTTGGAAACATGGTGGCGTTACAGGGCCGTAAAATTATTCTCGTTCCCCTAAAATCTCTGGCGCGAATTGTGCGTCAGGTTCCAATTGATTCTCAGTTGATTCGTACCGCAGAATCGATAGGCGTTTGCTTGGGCCGCTAGCCATAGGCCAAAGCGAGCTTTCTATTTATTCATCAGAACTTCAGGTTTTCTACCTTGCTCCGTTGCCTGATAGATGGCTTGAAACTTTCCCCAGACTTCTTCAACACTTGTGGCTCCATCCAAATAACTTACGACTGGAAAAAATGTTTTGTCCAGTTTAAAAGGTCCGACTAGATCGGGTCGACCGTTACCCACATGCTGAAAAATCCCGATAGTAGGTGTATTAACTGCATAACCGATGTGCATGGGGCCTGTATTATTTGAAACCATTAGGCTGGCTTGGCTCAACAGATAAGCGTAATTGATGATAGACATATCAAAAGCAAAAAATATTCTATTGCTGTCTGGAAGGTCGAGTGTTTTTAATATCTCCAATTCTTTTTTATTGCCACCAAAAACAATATTTAAAGAAGTTTCTTTCAATATCAAGTTTGCGAGATTATAAAATTTTTTCGATTCCCATAGTCGATCTACTGAGCTGGCACCTATATGGCAAATCACGAATGGGGTTTTCAGTCCATTATTATCGGTGTAATTTGCAAACGCGTTGATTTCCGAATCACTGAAAAATAATTCCATCTGAGGACTTTCAAGAACGATATTCATCTCTTTCAACATCAGAAGCCTGCGTAAGATAGCATGGAGATTTGTATCAAGAGAGGGGTTGCCTTCGGGCTTAACATTGAATTGCTCGGGGCACCATTTGTGGCCTTGATGATTCCAAAGGGGTGATGATTTGAGAAAAAATTTCATTCTACCAAAATCGTTATTCGCATGGAAAATATAAATGTGGGAGTACTTCGATTTAAACAGGAGTTTGAGTCCTAAAAGAATTTGTGCATACCATCTATTCTGATAGGGATAAACATTTTGCAAATGCGGATTATATTTAAAAAGATCCAGCCAATCTTTTTTAACGATCAAATCAATTTCAGCATCAGGGAAGGCTTTTTTTAATTCCCTGATCCCAGGAGTTCCCCACAGGCAATCTCCCATACCTGTTGTGCTGACTACTAAAATATTTTGAACGGTCATAAAAATTAAAAAACCAATTGAAAAATCGAATGGATTATAATCTGACATCAAAGGTAGCAGATTTATAATCTTAAAAAAAGCGAGTGCCTTTTATCCTATTTAGAGGCAACAGCTGTTACAAAGCTAAAAAAATAACAAAAAACCTGCATTTTTGCTCATATTCGGCAGGTTCCATATTGTTACCTCAGCTTGAATATGTTAGTCTAATCCACAATTTGGCTTCCTTTATTGGAAGAATTCCAGAAAATTTAATAACGCACGTTTCCGGATCAAATCAGGGGTGGCCCGCGGGTTCCTGATAAGAGTCGATGGAGGCGGTGGTATAACCCATTCAAATTTAAGGAGATAGGATGTCTGAAATCACAATGAAAAGCTTACTTGAGTCCGGTGTACATTTTGGTCACCAGACCAACCGATGGAACCCCAAAATGAAACCTTATATATACGGGGCACGTAGTGGAATTTATATTATTGATTTACAAAAAACCCTCACCGGTTTTCAAGCAGCTGAAAAATATATCAGGGATAGCGCCCGTTCGGGTAAGAAAATCCTTTTTGTCGCAACGAAAAAACAAGCACAGGAATTGATTGCCGAAGAAGCAGCGCGATGCGGAATGCATTATATCAACCAGAGATGGTTGGGAGGCACTCTTACCAATTTCACGACAATTCGGAAAAGTATCGCACGATTGCTGGAATTGGAAAAAATGGATGAGGAAAATCAGTTTGACCGTTTGCATAAAAAGGAAGCATTGGATTTACGCAAAGAAATTGTCAAACTGAATAAGTTTTTTGGTGGCATTAAAACGATGAAAGACTTACCCGATGTTTTGTTTATCATTGATACCAAAAAAGAAAAGATTGCGCTGGCAGAAGGAAAAAAATTAGGAATTAAAATTATCGCCATGGTCGATACAAATTCTGACCCGGATGGTATTGATTTCCCGATTCCAGCAAATGACGATGCGATGCGATCAATCAAACTGTTCGCTAAAAGAATCGCAGATGTCTATCTGGAAGGCCAGGAGATGAGAAAAGCCAACCAGGAAAAAGAAAAGGCTGAAGCAAAACCAAGCCCTAGTAAGGCTATAGAAAAACCTGCAGCTTCTGGCGATAAAGGCAAAAGCGAAACTGTAGTGCCTGCCTGACCTGAATTAAACCTGAGCATAAAACATCAGGCTGGAACTATTCTCACAGAGGCTCGCCTCTGCGGAATGGCCAACCGGAGCAACTCAATATAAATTTACAGGCAAAGCAATTTGCCTTGTTCTATTATTTTTAAGATCAACTTTTTTGTAAGGATGTTAAGGGAATGGAAATAACTGCTGCGATGGTTAAGGAACTGCGCTCTCAGTCTGGCGCAGGAATTATGGAATGCAAGTCTGCGCTAAAGGAAACAAGTGGAGATGTAGAAGCTGCTATAACTTTTTTACGTAAAAAGGGATTGGCGAAGGCTGATAAAAAATCAGATCGGCAAACCGGTGATGGTTCGGTCGGCACCTATATTCACGCCGGCAACAAACTGGGAGTAATGGTGGCGCTGAATTGCGAAACAGATTTCGTT
>ENA-UOXV01004766-UOXV01004766.1-marine-metagenome-genome-assembly--contig:-NODE-4766-length-15314-cov-4.952290_pt1 | contig 15314 bp, 12 predicted proteins | sample MGYA00238165_ERZ766961 | MGnify/ENA primary metagenome ERZ766961 (study PRJEB28924, sample SAMN03173240) | marine metagenome | biome: Marine; feature: Water; material: Subsurface seawater | place: North... | reverse complement strand
TAACACGTGTTCAAGCGGAGCGATTTTATGCGGTGCATTCGGAACGCCCGTTTTTTGTTGAATTAGTTGATTTCATGATATCTGCACCGGTCGTAGTGCAGGTGCTTGAGGGTGAAGATGCAATAAGTAAATATAGGGAAGTCATGGGGGCTACGAACCCTGCCGAAGCTGCTGATGGGACCATTCGAAAATTGTATGCCAAAAGCGTGGGTGAGAACTCAGTGCACGGCTCAGATGCCGTTGAAACAGCTGATGAGGAAATCCCACAGTTTTTTAGTGCAGCAGATATCGTTGGCTAATTATTAACTACAATTAGTCAGCACGTTATATTAAGGATAACTTGTTTATACAGATTAAGCATTTTTCAAAATTAATCTGAAACTTTTTTCCCGTCTTTAACTCTTTGGCTATCGTTACTGTTCAAACGACTAACCATGCTAAAAGTAGTAGCGTAACTACTATGGCTACAAGAGATATTTTAAACATGGCTACAACCCCAGAATACGTATCCTTATGAAATTTATAATCTGGGTTGTTTCCTGTGTCATTAGTTGCCATTTGTAATTCTCCGAATAGTAATACACAACTGTTATAGACTAAATATTATTATACAGCCAATAAAGAATAGTTTTCTAATATATACTTATTAAACTATCAGTGGCTTCTGATTGATTGAATGATTTAGACGATGGGTTGCGACAAAGGAGTTTGTTGGCAACTGTCTCTAACGCTATGGGGTAAATCTTATTCTCATGCTCTAATATTCGGGCAGACAAACTTTTTGGGGTGTCATCGTTTAAAACAGGAATAGCAGCCTGGGCTATTATAGGTCCAGAATCTAACTGTGAAGTCACAAAATGTATGCTGCATCCGGAAATTTGTACTCCCGCCTCAATCGCTTGTTTTTGTGCATTAATACCTTTGAAACTTGGTAAAAGACTAGGGTGTACATTGATTATTTTCATTGGCCAACTATCCACGAAGTGGGCTGAGAGAACACGCATAAATCCTGCTAAACAGATCATCTTACAACCTACTTGTTTGAGTGCAGTATCTATAGCTCTATCAAAGGCCTCTCGGTGCTCAAATGTATTATGATCAATTACCTTAATTGGTATATTTGCTTTTGAAGCCCTGCTTAAGCCAAAAGCATTAGGATTATTTGAGATAACGAGTGCTATTTCCGCTGGGAAATTAACTTGCTTTGCAGCGTCAATGAGTGACTGCAAATTTGTTCCGTTACCAGATATCAAAACGCCAACTTTTAGACGGTGACTCATAATAGCCAACTATCGGTATTTTCTATGACTACGTTTGATGAGTTAGGTTTTCTCGACTTTAAGCAACCAATCTCAAAAACAGTTTCACCATATTCAGTTAATTTGGCGGTAACAGCGGCAACGTGTTCAGGGTTTACAATTACTATCATCCCAATGCCACAATTGAAAGTTCGGGTTAATTCGGTATTTTCGATTCGTCCTGTTTTGACAATCCATTGATACACCGGAGGTAATACCCACATCCCCGCATCGATACGCGCAGTTAAATTGGAACTAAAAGCCCTTGGGGGATTATCAATTAGTCCTCCTCCCGTTATATGTGCCAGCCCAGTTATGCCATCTAATTTAAGTGCCTCTAAACAAGACTTAACATAAATTTTTGTTGGGGTCAGCAGGGCTTCACTCCAACTCAACTCTGGGGCAAATTCACATCGATCGCTATACTGTAAACCAATATCGTTAACTAAATTTCTTACCAAAGAAAAACCATTGGAGTGGAGACCATTGGACCGTAAGCCAAGTAGAATATCACCCTCTTGTGCTTGGGTTCCAGTTAATAGGTTTTCGCGTTCCACTGCACCTACGGAAAACCCAGCTAGGTCATAATCGTCATTACTATATAAATCAGGCATCTCTGCTGTTTCACCCCCAATGAGTGCACAGCCAGCTATTTTGCATCCTTCGGTTATACCGGCTATAACACTCTTCGCTGTAGCGACAGTTAGCCGACCTGTGGCATAATAATCTAGAAAAAACAGGGGTTCGGCCCCTTGAACAACTAGATCGTTTACACACATTGCAACTAAATCTACCCCGATAGTGTCATGTCTTTTTGCTTCCATTGCTAAACGTAGTTTAGTCCCTACCCCGTCGGTAGCTGCAACCAAAAGAGGATCGCTAAATTTTGCAGCTTTGAGATCAAAGATACCACCAAAACCACCAATCACCCCTGCCGCACCTGCACGGCTAGTTGACTTTATTAAAGGCTTTATTTCGTTTACCAACCGATCTCCAGAATCAATATCAACGCCAGATTGTAAGTAAGTCAGTGGTGTGTTTTTAATTTGGTCTTTAATAGTGTTCTCCTTTGAGATGCAATATACTTGATGGTGTGTTAGCTTTTTATACTTAGAAATTATCCTAATTGCTTCAAGACATTAAATATGTACGTTGTGCGCCAAAGAAACCAGACTTAATATTTCAAATTTATTCTAGGAATTTAAATGAGTAAAAAATTGACCTGGGTTTTTATAAGTATAGTCGTTTGGGCTCTTTTAACTAATGCAAATGGCTCTTTCGCATTATCGTCAAAAAAGATATTTGTTATAGAAAATATAGTGGTCGACGAGACGTCTCTTACTGCATTAAAGGCAAGAGAACGGGCGTTAGAAGTGGGCCAAAAAATAGCTTGGAGGCGATTGTTGGATAGATTGGTGTTTTCAGATTCTGTAGAAAAATTGCAAGATATCCAATATTCGGACTTGCGTGCATTGATAACAGGTTATGAAGTTCTCCGAGAACGAACATCAACGGTTCGTTACTTAGCAGACCTGAGTGTCACATTTAATCCAAATCAAGTCAGGCAATTTTTTCTGAACCAAAATATAGCTTATGCGGAGACACCAAGTTTGCCGATGTTGGTAATACCTGTTTTAATAACTGATGGAGTAGCATCGCTTTGGGAAAATAAAAACCCATGGAGGGATGCCTGGGAAAATCAGACAGAACAAAAAGGTTTGTTAGATGTCATTATTCCACGCGGGACACTTGCTGATATTCGGGACCTTACTGCTATTCAGGCTTTACGGGGCGATACAACAAAATTAAAAAATATATCGGATCGATACAAAACGCAGAATATTTTGATTGCGAGGGCTTCTAAGCGATTTGACCTTAAAGATAATTCGCCAATTCTAGAAATTATCTTAACTAAATTTAATACTAATCAGGTTGAGGAAACAGTCATTGACGTTATAAAGGGCCAACCCACTGATGATTTATTGGCTCTATTAGATATGGGAGTAAAAAAAGCAGTTTCTTCGATATCCAATAGCTGGAAGGAAGAAAATATTATTACATCAGGACTATTATTGCGCGTCCCGGTGATTGTTCCTATTAGCGATTTTAGGAAATGGATTTCACTAAGATCAAGGCTTAGTGAAATTGGAATATTAAAACAGTTTAGTATAGTTCGAATATCAAAAGAAGAAGCATCTCTAATGCTTCGGGTAACTGGCAATATAAGGCAATTAAGAAATGCGCTCAGGCCCGAAAACATAAGTTTGTTGAAAGGTCCGAAAGACTGGATCTTAAGTGATAGTGAAATGCATCTTCCAAAAAAATATTTAATAAATACGAAAAAAGTTAATTGAGAGAATGACAGATGATACAGAGAAAAAATCATATCTTTTGGTTTGCTTCAATTTTGGTTTTATTTCTAATTATATACACCCTAAGTTCGGTTTTGATGCCATTTGTTGCAGGGATTATCTTAGCTTACTTTCTAGACCCTATAGTAGACCGTCTCGAAGAATTAGGATTATGGAGGTCTTTATCAACGTTTTTTGTCCTCACTGCTTTTATGCTTTGTTCGGCAGGGTGTTTTTTATTACTTTTTCCGGTAATAGCGGCCCAGTTGAGCAATTTAACGATATTCTTGCCGAATATAGTTAACAAAATACAACCTTTGTTTGAGTTTGTTGGTAGCTTTTTAAATAGCAATATGAAAAGCGAAAGTGAGGACTTGTTTCCTAGCTCTGTTGGCAGCATCTTGGAGTGGGGGGGGAGCTTCTTAACAAAATTAATAAGAAGCAGTTTAGCCATTGCAAATTTTTTATCACTAATCATCATAACACCAATAGTGGCGTTTTATCTTTTGAGAGATTGGGATTTAATAGTAAATAAAACTCATGGCTGGTTACCGCTTGAATATAAAGAGACCGTAATAGAACAGATCTTAAAAATTGACAAAAGTTTAGCTGCTCTCGTTAGAGGGCAAGGCTGTGTCTGTATCGTTTTGGCATTATTTTATTCCGTTAGCTTAACCGCGGTTGGTCTTCAATTTGGTGTTTTAATAGGACTTTTTTCTGGAATAATCTCTTTTATTCCATTTGTTGGGGCTATTCTGGGCGCTGTTTTTAGCGTTGGCTTTTCAATTTTTCAGTTTGATTCATACACCTCAATTCTACTTGTTACGGCCATCTTTTTTGTTGGTCAGATACTAGAAGGTAATTTTTTAACTCCAAAATTAATTGGTGACGCAGTTGGCTTACATCCTGTTTGGATTATTTTTGCACTTTTAACAGGAGGTAGTATGTTTGGTTTTCTTGGAGTTTTACTCGCATTACCAATCGCAGTGGTGGTGGCGGTTTTTACGAGATTTGGTATGGCTCGTTATCTACAAAGCACCATTTATCATGGAAATATAGAGCCTAGAAGTTTGAATGATTCCCAGGATGCAAATAAAATTATGACCAAAGCTGACAATCAAAAGTTACAATAGTGATGTTGCAGCTCGCTTTCAATCTCCCAAACAAACCTGCATTAGGGCGTAAAAATTTTATAATCTCTAATTCTAACAGAGATGCAATAACCTGGATAGATTCGTGGCCCAATTGGCCAGTGGCTTGCAATGGTTTAAATGTATTTGGCCCTAAATCTTCGGGAAAAAGCCATCTGGGTGCAGTTTGGCAATCTAGATCCAAGGCCGTTCGACTTAATAACCCTATTGTTGACATTATGAAAGTACCAGAAATTTTAAGCAATAAAAAAAATGTAATAATAGATGGGTTTGATGAATCATGGCCAGGAATTCCCATATTACACCTATATAATCTGATAAAAGAACGAGAGGGTTTTTTGATAATTATTTCTTCCAAGCCATTAGCTCAGTTGGAAGTATTGCCTGCGGATTTATCATCTAGGCTCTCGACATTGCCCGTTGTTGAGATTAAACAACCTGATGACGAGTTAATTAAACAGGTGATGCAAAAGTTATTTGAAGATAGACAGGTCATAGTTCCCAGTGAGGTACTCGATTATTTGGTAATAAGGATGGAGCGTTCATTTGAAGAAGCATTTAAGCTAGTTGCACGTTTGGATGCAGTAGCATTATCCGAAAATAATAGTATCACAGTGGCACTAGCTAGCAGAGTACTGCGCAATGTTCTCGAAACGAAACTGATACAAAGAAGGCAAATGGGATCGTAATGAAAGGAACAAATAGATGGATTTAGGCATAAAAGGGCGGACCGCACTGGTTTGCGCAGCCAGTAAAGGTTTGGGAAAGGCTTCTGCAGAATCCCTGGCTGAGGCGGGTGTGAACGTGACTATATGTTCTCGCACGGAAACCGATATAAAAAGGGCAGCAGAGGCTATTAGTGATCAATATAAAATAAAAGTTAAAAGCGTTGCTTGCGATATCACTACAGAGAAGGGGCGAACGGCAGCTTTAAATATGGTCGGTGAGATTGATATATTGATTAATAATGCTGGGGGGCCACCGCCTGGAAATTTTAGAGAATGGACAAGGGACGATTGGATTAAGGCCGTTGATGCAAACATGTTAACTGGTATTGAATTGATAAAACTGACGATAGACCCGATGATTAAAAAGAAATTTGGACGCATTATAAATATAACATCTGGTGCCGTTAAATCACCGATAGCCATTTTGGGTTTGTCCAACGGTGCAAGGATGGGGTTAACAGGGTTTTGTGCCGGTATAGCCCGAGAGACAGTGCGTGATGGTGTAACAATAAATGGACTGCTTCCGGGACCTTTCGATACTGATAGATTGAGGGGTAATTTGCAGGTTCGGGCGGATACGGTCGGTAAAACATATGAGGAAATGTATTCATCTGCTGCAAGCGAAAATCCAGCAGGTCGATTTGGAACAGCTGAGGAATTTGGAAAAACATGTGCGTTCCTTTGCAGTATTCATGCCGGCTATATCAATGGTCAAAATATCTTAATGGATGGGGGGGCGTTCCGAAGTTCATTATGATTTTGTTTTATATTTTAGCGAATTCACTTCTACTTAAATGATGGATCAGTCAAATATATAAGTTAAATGTGTATGATAATTAACAGTTAACATTGAGCATGGTTGATTCTTCGAATAATCATCAAAATTACTACGGTAGAGAAAAAATTGGGAACTCAGCCTACGTCAACTAGATATTTTAATCGAGAGCTTTCTTGGTTAGCATTCAACCAACGGGTATTGGAAGAAGCCAGGAATACCGAATACCCTTTATTGGAGAGACTGAGATTTGTTTCTATTTCTAGTTCGAATATGGATGTGTTCTATATGGTAAGGGTCGCTGGTCTAAGAGGAATGGTTGCCGAAAATATATCAAATAACAGTCCTGACGGACTGTCGCCTTCTAAGCAACTGGATTTAATTATACCTGCAATAAACAAATTGGCATCTATTCAACAAGAATGTTTTAAAGAGATTAAAGAAGAACTGAGGAATAGACAATTCTTCATTATTGATTCTAATGAGTTGGGGTTAAATGAAAAGGAGTGGTTGGGAAACTATTTTAGAGATCAAATTTTCCCAATTCTGACACCGTTAGCTATTGATCCAGCCCATCCGTTTCCTTTTTTTGCTAACGGAAATGCTTGTTTAGTTTTACGAATACACAGCTCTGATGGAAGTGGTGATGATATGGAAGCTCTTATTCCTCTTCCCACACAACTAGAGAGATTTTTGCGCTTGCCTGGCAGTACATCAAGATATATTGCGTTAGAAGAAATCATATTATTATTTGTTGATCAAATTTTTCCGGAGTTTTCAGTTACTGGCCAAGGTTTGTTTCGCCTATTAAGAGATAGTGAATTAGAAGTTGATGATGAAGCGGAAGATTTAATGTTATCTTTTGAAACAGCCTTGAGACGTCGTCGACGTGGAGAAGTGATTCAGGTTGTTTTTGATGAAAAAATGCCACTCGATCTACAAAATTTTGTGGCTGGAAAACTAAATATCGATAAGGATAGTATATTTTCGGTCTCTCTTGTTGGACTGCATGATCTATCTCAGATCATCACTAATGAGAGGCCTGAACTTCTGTGGCCCCCATTTAATGCTCGTTTCCCAGAGAGGATAAGAGATTTTGGTGGCGATTGCCTGGCTGCAATACGTGCAAAGGATATTGTGGTACATCACCCATACGAGAGTTTTGATGTAGTAGTACAATTCTTAAGACAAGCTGCTATCGACCCGGCAGTAGTTGCAATAAAGCAGACCCTTTATCGGACAAGCCAAAACTCACCAATTGTCTCCGCTCTAATAGAAGCGGCTGAGTCGGGGAAATCTGTGATAGCAATGATAGAGTTAAAAGCACGCTTTGATGAGGCAGCAAATATGAACGTTGCCCGTGATCTAGAAAGAGCGGGTGTACAGGTTGTATATGGATTTTTAGATTTAAAGACGCATGCTAAAGTTTCTTTGATTGTGCGAAGAGAAGGAAAGATACTGCGAAATTATGCGCATTTTGGCACGGGAAACTATCACCCGATAACAGCAAAAACTTATACTGATTTATCATTTTTTACTTGCGATGTAGCTATTTGTAGAGACGCGGCTCTTATGTTTAATTATATGACTGGATATGCAAAGCCAGTTAAGCTGGAAAAAATATTTATGTCACCTCTGTCGTCGCGAGAACGAATCTCATCTTTAGTTGAATGCGAGATCGCTTATGCATTGGCAGGGAAACCAGGCGCAATCTGGGCAAAAATGAATTCATTGGTTGATCCACAATTAATAGATCTATTTTATAAAGCTTCTAATTCAGGTGTAAAAATTAACTTGATTATTAGGGGGATTTGCTGTCTACGGCCAGGAGTTAAAGGACTATCAGAGAACATAGCAGTAAAAAGTATTGTTGGTCGTTTTCTTGAGCACTCTCGAGTGATGTGTTTTGGGAATGGAGAGGCATTACCTTCCAAAAGTTCATTAATATATATATCCTCGGCGGATCTGATGCCTAGGAATCTGGATAGGCGGTTAGAACATTTTATTCCTATTGAAAATCTAACTGTAAGGCGTCAAGTTCTAGAGGAAATAATGGTAAGTAATCTTAAAGACACGACTAATTCGTGGTCGCTTCTTGAAGATGGGAGTTATTTGCGCTTATCTGAGCCCAAAGAAAAGTTTTCTGCTTATGAATACTTTATGACAAACCCTAGTTTATCTGGCATGGGAAGCGCCATGAATGACAACCCTTTTCCTGTGCCTAGGTAATTTAAGGTGAACGCCAACTGGGTGTCAAATATATTAAATAGTCAGGAAAGAGCCCCGAATTCATCAAAAAGAATGGGGATTTTAGATATCGGATCTAATTCGATCCGGTTGGTTGTCTATGAGGATTCAGCTAGGGTTCCTTTGCCACTTTTCAATGAAAAAGTTTTGTGTGGACTTGGGTCAGAAATCCGCCAGACTGGCAGTCTTTCTGAATTGGGTTGTTCATTGGCTGTAGCAAATATTGCAAGGTTTACTGAACTAGCAAGACAAATGCAACTTTCGTCTTTCGAGGTTATAGCTACGGCTGCATTGCGTGATGCTAGTAATGGAACGGCCTTTGTAATGAAATTGAAACACCAGTTCGGTTTTCCGATTAAAATATTGTCTGGACAAGCAGAAGCAACACTCTCTGCTTTAGGGGCTATCAGTGCTTTTCCAAAACTAGATGGGATAGTAGCTGATTTGGGAGGAGGTAGTCTCGAGTTAATAAATGTGAGTGAAGGGCGTATAAGGAACCAGATTAGTTTACCTCTAGGCGTGCTGAGGTTTGGGTCGTTAACTAAAACTTCACGGTTGGAGATTCAAAAGACAATAAATGAAAATTTATTGAATCTGCCTTGGTTGTCCTGCTTCAAAGAGAAGTCTTTATTTGCTGTCGGTGGTGCCTGGAGAAACTTGGCTCGTATGCACATGCATTCCATATACTATCCACTCCATATTATTCATGGCTATAGAATGATAGGGGCTCCCGCAATAACGTTTTTAAATGCTATCAGTGACTCTAACATTACTCAGCTCGAAAAAATGAGAGGGGTTTCGAAAAAAAGAATCAAAGGGGTGCAAGTATCGGCCCTTATTCTAAAGACAATTTTGGAGCTTGGTGAAAATAAAAATATTATATTTTCTGCTTTTGGCTTACGGGAAGGTTGTGTTTATGACAGATTAAGTGTTGAGGAACAAAAGCAGGACCCGCTGATAATTAGCTGTAAAAAGATTGCCTCTAACTCACAGCGCTTCACCCTAACAGATTCTGAATTAGAAGGTTGGGTGTTACCACTTTTCACTCAAATAGACTTGGACGATAAAAGACTTTTGAAAGCAATCTGTATTCTTTCAGATTTTGCTTGGGTTAATCATCCCAGTTATAGGGGCGAACAAGCATTCTTAAAAGTTTTGCGGATACCTTCAGTAGGCCTAACGCATGAAGATCGAGTGTTTATGGCTTTAGCGGTTTTAGCCAGATATAATGGTAATATAAACATTCCTGTTGCAGAGCATTGGAGAAGTACTATCTCCACTCAGCGTGCGGACTTAGCGGTAAAAATAGGCGTAGTAATTAGATTAGGTTTAACATTGTGCGCCGGCCTAGATGGCATTCTAAAAAAAATTCAGTTATCTAAATCACAAGATGGAATAGAAATGACATATCCGCCAGAACTGGAATCGATTAATGGGTATGCCATATCACGCAGGATTGAACAGTTAGAAAAAACCTTTTACTGCCCAGTCATTCTTCGGGCTTTAGATCTTTAATTTTGGTCTTTTTTTCAAAGTCGTATCAGTTGGATTTTTCCATTAGACGCGGATAATGCGATCTTACCCGTCTTTAATAACAAGGCGTCGTCTCCGAAAATATCTTTTCTCCAGCCGGTTAAAGCTAGTACATTGGCGTCATTATTATTTGCTATAGCTTCTAAGTCGGTGGAATTGGCAATAAGCTTTTGTGCTACATTAAAGTCTTCTGATTTTAGCTTTAATAAGACTTTAAGCAAATCGACTAGAGCTGATTTTTGGTGCTGAAAATTGTTCACTTTTTCAAGCGGTGGTGCCTCAGAATCTGGGATTTTATTAGCTGTTTCAACTACCCTCAAAATACTCTCACCAAGTTTCCCTTGGGAAAACTGTTTTGTTAAGTTCCTTACTTTAGCCAAGTCGTGGGGTGATTTTGGGGATCGCGCCGCTATATCTAATAAAATGTCATCACGTATAATCCGATTTCTTGGAACATTTCTGTTTTGAGCTTCGCGTTCTCTGAAGGCACAAAGTTCCCTAATTAAGATTAAAAATCTGGGTTGACCATTCTTAACCTTTAGCCGTTTCCAACTTTTATCTAGCGGTGTATTGTAGGTTTCTGGATTAAGTACAGTTTTGAACTCCTCCTCAAGCCATTTAGTACGACCACTTTTCTCAAGTTGACTAGAGAGGGCTTCAAATACTGTTCTTAAATGAGTAACATCTGATAATGCATATTTTATTTGTTGCTTGGACAAAGGGCGGTATGACCAATCGGTAAATCTTGAGGATTTATCTATTTGAATACCAGTGATCTGTCGTACAAGTTTATCATAACCAACCGATTCACCATAACCACAAACCATTGCACCTATCTGGGTATCGAAAATTGGTGATGGGATTTTATGATTAAGGTTATAGAATATTTCAATATCTTGGCGACAAGCATGAAATACCTTTGTGATTGCCTCATTTTCCATTAGCTCTAACACTGGATTTAAATTTATGTCCTCTGCCAAGGCATCAATAACAATTGCTTCTTTTTTACCTGCTATTTGAATAAGACAAAGTTGTGGGTAATATGTTTTCTCTCGCATAAATTCTGTATCTATGGACAAGAATGTCTCATTAGCTAGCCTGCGACAGGCTTCTACAAGTTGTGTTGGTTCGGTTATTAATGTCATAGATAGCGTATACACGTATAATCAGGTCTAGAGAATACAGTTTAGAAATAAAGAGAAAAAAAAAGAATGTAATCGAATATTTCTTTGACTAATAAGTTTTTTAAATTTTATTATAAGTTGGTTAGCGGAGCTTTTTTTTGTACATATTAGCGTCTGCATGATCTAAAATATCTTGCTGTTTCTCTGTACTGATATAATCGTATCGACCAATACTGGCCGTGATAGCTAGGTTTTTGTCGTTCCATGGAAAACTAAGGCCGCTAATAGCCGCATGAATTCTTGTGATCCTCCTTGTTACGGTTTTTCGCGTTGCCCCAGGCATTAAAATTGAAAATTCATCTCCCCCAATTCTGCCAACAAAATCAGTGTCGCGAACTGTTGTTGAGAGGCAAGAGCCTAAGCTTTCCAAAACATTATCTCCTGCGGCATGACCGTAACTATCGTTAATATTTTTGAATCCATCCAAGTCCAAAATAATTACCGCTCCACCAATTTTTGTGCGGCGTGATATTGATAGTGAATAACGAAATTGCATCAAAAACCCCCGACGATTTAAAAGTTGGGTCAATTCATCGGTCACAGACAGGCTCTCGAGATACTTTATGCGATTTTCCTGCCGTTTTATCCGCTTTTCTGCCTCCTCCATCGCTAAAAGTGCATATTTTAGAGTTTTATCAAGCTCCATATTATTTTGGTCATAGTTTTTAAATAAGCTTTTTGGTGACAACCTGTTTGTTAACTGATTAATAGTTCCAGACAAATCGCGAGCGGTAACAATGGTCTCACGCGCCGATAAGGTTCTATTTTTGGAAGTTTTTTGACTAATTTGCATTCCTGTTATCCTAATACGTCTATCCGGCAAAGTATTAGCAAATCTTGTGCCAGAATAAACTTGAGTTTTGGAATAGCATTTATGGTATGCAAATTATTATATAGTTGAACTATTTGTTATTAGGGTTAAAAGGTAAAATATTGTATTTACCCAAGAAAAAATACGCTTTGGTCGAATTTGACTAAAATATATAGATCCTATTTTCCAACGTTAATTGAAGGATAGAGAAGAGTTTTGCTTTATTTGTGTATAGTCAGGAAACTTTTGTTTGGAGCAATATTGGCTGCTTTTGTCAGTCAACCAATAGCAAGTGGTAATGAAAATAATTTTCAACCACACAGGGCATTTTATAAAATGGCTTTGGGCACTTCAAAAAGTACGTCTGGAATAGTAGGGGTTGATGGTCGGATGGTTTTTGAGTGGCGATCCGTCTGCGATGGGTGGGTAGTTGAACAAAGATATCTCATGCGTTACCAGAAGGAACAGGGACCTGCAACAGTCACAGATACAGAGTACAGTACCTGGGAAAGCAAAGACGGAAAAAAATATAAATTTTATGTAACTAATAAATTATCGGAAGGAAAAGACGATATTGAAGGAGTAGCCATTCGTTCAACTGAGAAAAAGATGGGTACTGTATATTTTCAAATTCCGGAGAAAATAGAATATCAGTTACCGATAAAGACTGTTTTTCCTTCAAGACATACATTCAGCTTACTGGAGGCAGCTAAGGCCCAAAAAAAGTTTTTAGTGATACCTGTTTTTGATGGTAGCCAATTAGAAACCGCAGTATCGGTGAGTAGTGTCATTGGTCGTAAAAAAACTATGGAAGAGCCCAAAAAAAATACAATATTGACTGCTAACTATTGGCCAATACGAATGGCTTTTTTTTCTTCGGCGTCTGATGAAACAGCACCTAGTCATGAAATGACTATAAATCTACACGAAAATGGGGTGGCCAGCGCGTTAATGTTAGATTACTCAGATTTTACGATAAATATGGAATTAGTCAAAATAGAAAAAATAGCAGATCCATCGTGTTGAATTAGGCAGTGCGCAGTAGGTTTTTTTTATCCCTATTTAATGACCTGCCTTTTTTAATGCTATCATCGCCAAGTTTTTCTCTAATAGAGTCTATTGTTTTTTCGATCGACTGGCTTTTGCTTAGGTTTAAGTCTAACAGATCGCTTCTGTCTGCATAATCTGCTTCATATAGGTCGCTTACACCAATACCTAGCAGGCGATAGCTTTTTCCGGATTCTCTGGCTAAAATCTCACGAGTTGCTTGATATAAAACCTCAGCTAGTTGAGTTGGGTTTTTAAGAGTTCTGCGTCTTGTGAAAGTTTGGAAATCAAATGTTTTGAATTTCACTGTAACAACTTTTCCACTTTTACACTGTTGCTTTATTCTTTTTGATAACGCTTCACATAGGTTCCAAAAAATCGGACGTAAATTATCTAGACCAGTTACATCGGTGCCGAAAGTAGTTTCGGTTGATATGCTTTTAACGGATGAAACTGGATTGACTTTTCGCAAATCTATACCCTGGGAGAAAGTTGCTAGCTGTTGACCAATTTGGCCGTATTTATTGACTAATACAGAGGCATCCTTTTTTTGAAGGTCCTTTATTTTCACAATACCATCCTTCTTTAACTTTGTCTGAAGCCTTTTTCCAACACCCATAATAATTCCGATTGGCCGTTCTGATAGGAATTGCCGAGCTTCCTTCTCTCCGATTAGGCTAAACCCTTTTGGCTTATTCAGATCGGAGGCTACCTTAGCCAGGAATTTATTATAACTAAGTCCAATTGACACTGTTATACCCAATTCGTCATAAATTTTAGATGCTAGTCGAGCAAGAGTTTCTGTGGGAGTTGAGCGGTGAAGGCGTTCTGTTCCGGACAGATCTAAAAACGCTTCATCTATCGAAATAGGTTCTACCATCGGTGTTGTTTCCAACATTAATTTTCGAATTTCTTTACTGATCTTGATATACTTATTCATATTTGGTCTGATTACTGTTGCGGTCGGGCATAGCCTTAAAGCTTTGAACATTGGCATAGCGGAATGAATGCCATAAATGCGCGCGATATAACATGCCGTTGCAACAACACCTCTTGAACCGCCGCCAATAATAACGGGCTGGCCTATTAAACTTTTGTCATCACGTTTTTCGATGCTTGCATAAAAAGCATCACAATCGATATGTGCAATGGCAAGTTTCAAAATTTCCTTATGGTTGACTACTTTTGGGGAGCCACAAAAATTACATGATGAATTGGCATTTTTGGTGTCCCAGGCAAAGCAATCTCGGCAAAAAGTCATCTAAAGTCTCAGGATAAGTATAGACATCGTTACTTTAGCGCAAAGGAATTTAGTTACATTTTTCATCATTCCAGAGCCAAGCTGCCCCCCTTACTCCGCTAGCATCTCCATATTGTGCAGGAACAATCTTCGTAGTTATATAATCGGAGAATACAAATTTCTCCAAATATTTAGGAACATTATAGTATAATCTAGCGATATTTGATAACCCCCCGCCCATTATAATTAATTCTGGGTCTAGGATATTTATTACCTGCGCTAATCCTTTCGCAAGGTTATTTTCAAATTTATCCAAAATATAATTCGCATCTAGATCTCCAGCTTCAGATACTGCTACGATCTCTTTAACACTAAGCGTGGCACCTGTCCTTTGACTGTAACTCCTCTCCAGTGAGGGGCCTGATAAAAATGTTTCAATGCATCCACTTTTTCCACAATAGCACTGATTGGACATTAACTCATCTTGATGTGTCCATGGAAGAGTGTTGTGTCCCCACTCACCGGCAATAGAGTTAATTCCCCGATGTGGCCTTGAATTGATGGCAAGCCCTCCACCAACTCCTGTGCCAAGGATTATTCCAAAAACAAGAGCCGTATTTTTACCTGCACCATCTACAGCTTCTGACACTGTGAAGCAATTTGCATCATTTTCAATTCGCACGGGGCGTTTCAATAAGCTTTCCAAGTCAGATTGCAGTGGCTTGCCAATCAACCAAGTTGAATTTGCATTTTTCACAAGGTTAGTTTCTTTTGATAAAGAACCTGGCATGCTTAAACCGACATTTGTTTTTTCTTGGGCAAAGCTATCTGCTTCCAGCACCAAATCTGATATGGCTACTAAGGTATCAGAATAGCTTCCTCGGGGTGCAGGTATTCGCTTTCTTAGGCCCTGGCCCCCTTGACCATCCAATACTATGCTTTCGATCTT
>ENA-UOXV01004765-UOXV01004765.1-marine-metagenome-genome-assembly--contig:-NODE-4765-length-15322-cov-5.928866_pt1 | contig 15322 bp, 23 predicted proteins | sample MGYA00238165_ERZ766961 | MGnify/ENA primary metagenome ERZ766961 (study PRJEB28924, sample SAMN03173240) | marine metagenome | biome: Marine; feature: Water; material: Subsurface seawater | place: North... | reverse complement strand
CAGCCGTCTCCTGGCGCCGCATCCGGTTACCCGACATCCCCTCATCAGCTGCTTCCTTTGCTCGGGGGAGGTTTACTTTCGAAGCACACATGCCCGACTTCCACCCTCACCACCGTGCGAAATATCCTGGCTGCGATTCGCGGCGTGAATCACCCTGCGGCGCACACTGCTGCCGACGGCGGTGGGGGGTGCTTTGGCGCAGGGCGGACGAGGGCCCGTCGGCGCTGTGGGCAGGGTGGAACGCGCGATGCTTGCACCAGGCGCTCTGGCGGGGGGGCACGATTTCGACCGCCGAGATCCTCTTCTACTTTCCGGGGAACTCCTGGGCCGGGCTAGCAGCCAAGTCGATTTTCTCCCTCGTGTCGTGGAGCTTCATCGCCCACCCTCTCGACGTCGTCAAGCACCGCGCCATGGCCGGGTGCGCCCCGCCGTGCGCTCTGCCTCGCGTCGGCGAGTGCTGAGGCGCGATATGGCCCGGCAGTATGGCAGGTTACACCTCGGGCGTCTACTGGGGGCTCATGCGTGCGCTCAAAGACGATACGGTTGGCGCCGTCCACGCGCAGCTGCCCCGGCGCTGCTGCCTCCCCCGAGGCGAGCAGCATGCCTGACAGCGCTCCCGGGGCGGTTATGGCGGTTCAGGCGTACGCGGGGCTACGGACTTCGATGGCGCTGGCGCTGCTGCAGGCGCCGGTGCGCTTCGGCTTCCTCTCGCTCCCGGCCTCGCTCCTCCTCGTCTCGCTGCTGTACCCCCTCGACGCCCGCGCCGCCCTCGCCCAGCTACGCGAGGACGAGCCAGGCGCTGCGCCGCGCACCGCGCGCCGCGAGGGCGGCGTCCTGGCGCTCTATCTCGAGCCCGCCTTCCGCCACTACTTCTCCTCCAACGCCCTCGAGCTCATCGTCCCGCCCCGCCCGCGCCCCACCCGCGCCTTTTCCGCGCCGCGCCGCGCGCGCCGCGCCGCGCTCTGAGCGCGATGGGGTGGGGGCAGAGCGCGGCGATCGGGGGGGCGTTCCTCGACGCGCTGATCGAGGCGCTAGAGCAGCAGGCCCGCGCCCAGCGCGCCTGACCCGCCGCGCCCGTCCCGCACGCGCCCGGCTCGGTCCGTGATGTAATGAGATGAGACGCCAAAGCACCCTCTCCGGCGCTGGCGCGCGCGCGCGCCGGGCACCGCGCGCGCTAGAGCATCAGCTTCGTGTGGAGCGGAGGCGCTGGGCGAGGAGCGGGACCTCAGGGTCGGCCTCGCGCGTGGCCTCGTCCGCCTCGGCGTAGAGCGTGTCGAAGGCGTCGAGCTGCGCGCGCGCGTCGTCGGCGCGGCCGAGGTTGGCGAGGGTCACGGCGTAGTTGAGGTGGAAGAGGAAGTCGGTCTCCATCTCGATCGCCTTCTGGTACGATAGGCACGCGTTCTCGGGGTCGTCCAGCCGCGCGAGGCAGATGCCGAGCTGCATGTACGACGACGCAAAGTCCGGCTTTAGGTTGATGGACGCAGAGAGGTAGTGGAACGCCGACGCGTACTGTTGCTGCGCCCAGCGCCGACACGGCCCGCGTGAGCTTGATGGCAGGAGGGGGGGGGGGGCGTGCGGGTGAACCGTGGTGAGGTGGACGAGGCCGAGGTTGTAGGAGACGATCCACTCGAAGGGGTCGAGGTAGAGCGCCTTTTTTAGGCAGGCAATCGCTGCCACGTGCCGGCCCTTCCCGAAGAAACACATGCCGACATTGTTCCACAGCTGCGCCGAATTGGGTGTCTGCACCGCCGCGACCCGGTACTTGATGAGGGCAACGTCCATGTCCGAGTGATCCTGGATGATTGAGCCGGCCGCAAGGATTGTTCTCGCGTTCTTTGGGTCGTGCGTAAGCGAGTTGCCGAGAAAGTCGAAGGCCCGCATGTTCTCTCCAATCCGAAGATAGAGCAAACCGATCGTTGTCAGCATCTACCGACCGCCAACGCCCCCAATTTGGAATAAGGTCCCCGGAAGATCGTACGAGGCGCAAATGCAACGAGCAAGACGCAACCAGGGCAACAGGGAGGTGGAAAGGCCGCGCCTCCGGGTTTTCCGGCGAGAACTCGAGGGCCTCCAGGTAGTTGTCGATGGCGCCCTGCAGATCCTCCTCCTGCGTCAGAATCTTCCCCAGCTGCAGGTACGTGCAGTCGTGTCTTTGAACGGCGTTTGCGCGCTGGAAGCACTCCTTAGCATCTTCCCAGCGCCGCAAGTATCCGTAGCACACGCCCTTGTTGTGCCAGAGCTCCCAGTGTTCACCCCCACACATGCGCAAGGCCTCCTCGAATACGTCGAGCGCCGCCTTGTGCCGACCCAGCAACACGAGCGACTTGCCAACCTGCTTCACATCCTCGACATTGGTCGGGTTGATTCGCATGGCAGACTGGAAGTAGGTAAGCGACTCGCCGATCTTCCCGCGGTGCCGCAGGATCAGCCCCTTCACGTACAGCGGGTACTCCGCCTGGTCATTCACCTGCCGCACCCCCTCGTGGTCACTACACCACGTGATCAGTGCCAGCAAGATTGGCGAAGCGTGTTGTCATCGGTGCAGCCACACTCTGCGCCGGAAGAGATGGCATAGAAAGCGCCCAACAGACCTGTACAAGCGTGTTGTCGATGAGCAGAAGGCACTCTTCGAACTCCTTTCGCACGTAGAGCAGATGGATCAAGTAGTTGCGTTTCTGCCGCTGGTCCTTGCTGCACATCGCCGTGTGGTCAGTTGTGTCGTCAGCCTGCCATCTGCACTCCAAACACAAGGGAGAACGATCCGATCAACAACCAGTGCACCGGGGTGCGCATATGACCGTCGCCATTCCCAGCTCTAAGACGCTACATAGCAGCGTCATCTTTGCCGTCAGGTTTATGTCAGGCAGGCGGAGAAAGCACCTGAAAACTTGGTTCGTCATCACATGCGCCATCGCGACGCTGCTGGATCACCAGAGCTGACACCTGCCCTGGACCTGCTTCCCTCCCGTGGATCGCACCACGAAATATGACACGAGCTCTCTGCCGATACAGGCACCTACCACTTCAGGAGATATGGCTATGGGTTCTTGAGTTTCTAGGCATCACCGCCCTGTGAGATCTGGACGCCCGGAGACAGTTCAAGCAAGAGATCTTCAGGGCCGCGCACAGATAGATTTGATTTGAAGACAACCAAAGCTCTCTATTTTCGAGCTCGGCTGGCACTGGAGCGCTCCTTGGGGCGTGTTGACGCCCCTCTTCCTCGGCCAGGCCACCATTTATAAGATGGTGACTGCAGCACGAACAGGAGCACTTGCTCTGCTCCTGGTGTTGGCAGCTTCATGCTGGCAACAGCACGAAGCAAACACTGCAGGTGTTGTGCTGGGAGAGATGGCAACTTTGCAGAACAGGGCCCTGCAACTGTTCGAGGCCGAAGGACACGAGAAAGAGTACCATAGCGAAAGCATGGAGCTCTCTGAGGATGAAGCAAGGTGGCGTGTGTTAAAGATCAGGCACGCGGGCGAGATCCGTACAATGCAGGCGACAGCGGCGCTGTTGTCAGCGGCGGCTCACGCTGCAAGTCGGGAGGATGCGGCTCTGCAGACCGGGCATCGCCGAGCTTGGCGAGAGCACGGCTCCCAGCTGCGGGGTGATCTTCAGGTATTGTACACCGCGTCACCTGTAGTGTAGCGCCCCCGAGCATTGCAGGTGGTGGCCTCATCGTTGAGTGATGGCAGGTGCTGCTGCAGCAGGCGGGCACGGCGCCGTGCGGGGGTACAGACAGCTCAGGTAGGTGGCTGGAAGCAGCTGACTGCAGCGTGAAAAAAAATGTGGGATCGGCATTGGGGCAGCTCTCAGGAGTCGAGGCAAGTTCGTTGGGCATCGCAGAGCTCAGCGGGGCGGAGAAGAGCACACGCGAGGACATTGCAGCTCTACGAGCGGAGGATGCGGCTTCTCAACTGCGAGAGAGCCATGAGAAGGCAAAATTACGTGCACACCGTGTCTGGCGTGATGCGATGCGAGAGTCTTCACCCGCCTTCGGGCAGCTCCTGGCTAGCTACTCTCCAAGGCCGAGCGAGCGCCAAAGTAATGTCCCCGTGGTGCCCAGGCTTTCCAACCTCCTTTCCGCCAGCGCTGACGTTATGCCCGACTAATGTGCTTTTGTGGCTGCCAGCGGTGCTCGCGGACTGGGCGGGCGGGCGACGGGGGGCAGCTCTGGAGCGGCTGGAGCGCCTTGCTGCGAGTCGCGACCCGTGGGGGTTCGCCCCATCCCTTGTCTCATTTTTCATCGTTCTCTAGGTTGATCCCTTACACGGCACGCATGGCCGTGCAGGTTGCAGCGCCTGGAGGCGGAGGCAACAGTACCTGCAAAGTTGCGATGATGCAGGCACACGGGGACAAGGAACAGAGTGCCGTAATTACAGATATCAATTAAGGGGGGTAAAATTAAAACAAATATCTTCAGCAGTGGTACTGTACGGCTAAGGATGGAAGCTCAGCTGTACAGGCTTCGGCTGCACGGCTTACTGGAAAGCACTGGACTGCGCCCTATGCCTCCTCTCTGCTGACGGGATCTCGGGCATGGGCCCCGCGCAGGATCGGGGCTTTTGCCCCGGCTTTGGCCGCCCACGTGCCCGCGTCACGTTGGTGTAGGCCCACTAGGACTTATTCCATATGCGGCTTTTTCGCGCGGTGCCCCGGCCCCCGCTACTCTGGTGTTCTTCGCTTTGCAGTATGTCACTGTATTCAATAAACGGGTATTCTTCCCGTACGTGACAAACGATGTACGCTGGATAATGTTTTCCTCCACAACGCTCAGTGCTGAAGTCTATTCCGGCGAGAGCGTGAGGGCTGTCCACTTGGAGCGCGAATGTGCAAGGGTTTTTCGGCGAAAAAAAGAGCTTTATGCTTTCCAAACAATGCAAGCGCTGGTAGCGCAAATGTTTTTGATATTTTGGGGACAAAACTGTCAAAACGATTTGGTCTCTCCGTTTTCACTCCCCGCCGCGCTAGCTGAACCCGCATCCTTACTGGCCTACGCGATGGTGTCAGGGTCCCAGCAGAATTTCCTCGGGCCTTTTGCACCCCCTGCTAATGCGTCCACTTCTGCAAATAATTTTGCATCCGGCAACGAGCGTTCCCCATTTCCTCCATGCACATGCTCGCCTCGCCTCGTCACAGCGACGGCGGCGGCGGCGGCAGCCGCCGCTGCCGCTGCCGCTGCCGCGTTTGCAGCTGCACGCGTAGGGTTACTGGACCGCACGACCACCGACGGGGCACGGCGGAGCCCCCAGTGCAGGAGCGCCGCCGCTGGTGAGACGCCGAGCGCGGCAGCGAGCTGGCACACCGCGGGGTCGGCGAGCAGCAGCGGCGCGCCTGCCGGCGAGCCCAGCGGCGCATAGGCCTGTAGTAGTGGACCGTCGTGCGAGTGCTCAGTGAATCAATACAAGCGCAAGTTGCTGATCTCCCAGCTCACTGGCTGCATCTGAGGACTGTGCAGAATCGCTTCTGAGCGATTATCAGATATGGTCGACACAGCGATGCTCGGAGAGGTGATCGAGGGGCGGGCCAGGCCTGAAGGGCAACGCCCAGGCTCGCGGCGGTGAGCGCAAGTTCCTCCTGCGGGTAGTAGGGGTGCAACTCCACCTGATTCACCTGCGCGCGCGAAGCCCCGCGCTCGGCGACACGCGGTGCGTATGTCGCTGCGGAGCTGCGCGCGTGTGGTCTGTGAGGGAAGAGCCTCGGGGACCACGGAGGCGGCCTGTGCGAGGGACCTGAGCTGTCGCGAATTGAAGTTGCTCACTCCTGCCCGCGCCCGCCCCCGCGCCCTCGCAGCTTCAGTGCCCGAGCTCGTCGCAACGATACGGGGTGGACGGGGCGGTGAGAGATGCACCGATGTGGCGCAGGACGCCGCTCGCACGCGCCTCCTCGAGGGCCCGCCATGAAGCCTCCCGCGCAGCCGCATGCTCTTGCGCCTCGGGGGGAGTCTTGGATCTCTGATCGCCCCGAAGCGTTTGCGTTGCACCCCACAACCTCAGCGGTTCAGACCAACAAGAACGGGTCCCGTAGCTCAGGCGAGGCTTTGGCCGCGAAGGACACTGCGCGCAAGGTGTGCATGGGCATACCCCGGGCCAGTGAATGAGATAGAGGTCGATGTAGGTGGTGTTAAGTCGCGCGAGCGACCGTGCAATCGCTTCGTGTGCCTCAACGTACCCCTGCAGGTGCCCATCACTGCGCCGTTGGCGAACACGACGAAAGCCGCAAGGCAGGGCTCAGATGTTTCCTCCCAGGGCGCAGTGCAAACAACCTGCTCTGCTGGTCCGAGCTTGGTTTGGATAAAAATCTCCTCCCGAGGTACGCCCGAAGATACAATCGCTGCCGCGACCCGCTCCTCATTGCGATACACCTTCCACACGCAGTCGAGACAAGAAAATTAGCTCCACGCATAATCACGCTCCATATCGGACTTACAGGAAATTTCCTGTTGCTTCTGCGCATTGACGAAGGGCGCCGTGCTGACACCGTTGGGGGGTTGCTCACTGACGCGGTGTCGATGGCACGAATCCCACTCCGAAGCGAGGCGTGGATGCACTCCTCAAGCCCCTCGCGCACCTGGTACGTTCCATACACGACAGATGGCAGCCAAGTGTGGGTAGCGTGAGCCGATAAATCGCTGCTGCTGGATTTCTTCGCCATCAGGGTGTACTCTGCCAACTGCCTGGCGCGGGTGGCCGACGAAGTTGCGAAGGAAAGAAACGCTGCGCAGCTTTGTTTCCCCCACAATGGCTGTGCTGCTTGTGCTGCTTGTGCTGCTTGTGCTGCTGCTACTATTGCTAGTGCTACTTGTGCACAAAGGCAGAGCGGTCGTCTGATCAAGCTTGAGCGTATAAAACCCATCTTCAGGGCTGGATGCGTCCCATTTTGGCTGCGGATCACAGATCTGAAAACCCGAGGCGGGCCAGATCCCTCTGCGGACATGCCGGACATTGTCAAGCACACCATTTAGTAGTAGGCATCCCGGCCGGGATGCCACATGGGAAGAACGGCGTGAGGTCCAACGTGGCGATCGAGTCGACATGGCGCACCATGGGCGATAGCTCGCCTGAAAAGAGGACTCGAAGATCTCCTATCGACGAGAAGCGCGACGACATCGGTGAGGAACCGTAGCGGCCCTGGCGTATAGTTACACTGCGGAAGCGGAACGCCCAGCCCCCATTAAATCTTGATTGGTCACAGCCCACAGGATGCGTATTCGAGCGCTTTTTGGCAACGCATAACCACAGATTTCTCATGCACGGCGCCTTGCAGGGTTTAGACAGGGCAAGATCATGGCCTTGCTTCCACTTCAGGAGTCAAAGGAGCATGAGGCAAGGCGGGCGCGGAGCGTCTTCGATGACTTCGATTACGACTCCAACGAAGATCAAGAGGAGACCCTTCCCAGGAGTACCCGTAGCACCCGCTCGGGCTCCCCCGGTCGCAACACTGCCGGGCGCGTCGGTGCACGCACGTCCAGTCAGGTCGGAGTCAAGGTGGGCATCGTCGACCGCCCGATGGCCGACTGCTCGTCCCACTGCACAGCTAGCCAGACTGATCGAAGTGCACGTAGAGGAGGCGTACATGCAGACGGGGAGCAGGCTCGCAATCGCAGAGGAGATGAGGCAGGTAGAAGCGGAGGAGCAAAAGGTAAGGCTTCACGTTCTGTGCGCATGGGGAAACAAGTGTTGATGAGTTTCATCGAAACGGAGCAGGCTGATCACGTCTTGCAACATCACGACAGGTTCCCCCTGCGGCGTCCACTCCCCTGACGGCCTGCTGACGCGTTGATTGACTCGAAGTGGCATCTTTGGTGGTACCTTGATCTGCACTCATGTTGGCACTCGCACTGCAGTTGCGGGGTCTTTGTTTTCGACCCGGAACCACTCCCTGTGCCAACGGAGAGTATGCAGCTCGGCCAAAGAAAGATTAGCGGGACGGACCGGAGGGTGCGATTTGCGAATCTGCTCCGCCCGGTGGTGGAGGAGGTGGCCAAAGTTGCGCGCGAGTCGGACGGCGCATGGACCCGGGTGCGCCCCACCGGCGCACCGCGCCCTCTGCCGCGACCTCTGCCGCGACCTCTGCCGCGACCTCTGCCGCACCCTCGGGCCGAGGCCCACCTCGCGACCTGATTTCAACCTCAGACGGAGGCTCTCTGAGACCTCGGACCGCGCGGTCGAGGTGCTCAGGGACTGCACAAGAAGACTTCCGACGCGCTGGCGTCCAAGCTCATCGAGAGGCTCGTGGGTGGTCGCACGCCGGGCCGCGCGGAACCCGATTCGGCTCGCCCCCGCGGCATCCTGCGCCCATTTCGGCTCTTGCAGGCGCCGCTGGTCCTTGCGCCCATCGATGTCAGCAGGCGGAAAGCATGCGGTCCCGGCGCCGATCCCGCAGGCTGGGTCGATACCCCGTGCGAGGTGCGTGCCCTTCGGACCCTCGCTGAGGAAGCAGGGCAAAGCTTCGTACGGGTGACGTCACGTCAGAGATGCTCGGTGCTAACTGATCGAGGCATGTATGGTAGGTGTGCGAAAGCACATGGGACGCGCGAAAAATGCTACTCTGCGACGGGTGCGACAAGGGGACGCACATGTACTGTCTCACGCCGCCGCTGCGAGAGGTGCCGCAGGGGGACTGGTTCTGCCCCGACTGCGAGGTGGACTCGATCGCGTGCCAGGTGGGGCTTCCTCCCCCCCCCCCCCCCCCCTGCATCTTCTTTTTCGCTCTAGGCTACGCGAGCCTCTCCGCGCAGCCTCCTGCCCCCCCCGCGTCCATCGGAGCCGTTCGCCGGGTCGAGGAAGCCCCGAAAACCCCACTGACGTCAGTGGGAGAGAGCCCTGGGACAGCATCTCCGTGATGTCCGCCCCCCCCCCGCCAGGTCTGTGGGAGCCGCGAGGGGGGCGAGCGCATGATTCTCTGCGACGAGTGTGACGATGGGTCCTCCCCTACCCGTGCGCCCACCTTGTCTACGTCAATGCGCCCACCTTGATTACGCATGGTGCTGAGTGCGATCTCTGAGCGGCGATGCATGCGGGTGCCAGGTACCACCTCGAGTGCCTCTCCCCGTGTCTCACTTCCATTCCCTCGACCGATTGGTTCTGCGCGCCCTGCCTCAGCTGCCTCGGCGCCAGCACACAAAGCGAACCCAGGGCCCGACGCCGTGAGGAGGCCCCGGGCAAACACGGCAGCGAGGACTGTGGCCAAGTGGAGGGGGCGAAGAGATTCAAGCGCACAGGCGACGGCGAATCCCGCCGGACGTCGAATAGGGATCACGGGTCGAGCCAGCTGCTGGCTGGACTAACCCTAGATGGGGAGAGGGGCACAGTGGGTGAGGAGGTGGATGGGGAGGGAGGCACAGTGGGGAAGGAGCCAAAAACAAATTCTTGCGGGGGCTCGTTGAACGAGCATGGGCTGCAATCGGGGGCAACCACAGTCCCCTCGGCCGAGGAGGCTGCTGCTGTGGATTCGGACTCGGACCAAGACGTCCCGCTGGCTCGAGTCAAGGCGCGAGCCCCACTCATCTACCGGCCTCGCGCCATTCCTGCGATTCTTCCGTCGAAAAACCCTAAAGCCCTCTGCGCACCCTCTCCTCGCCATTCTAGGATTGCGCGTCCTGAGGCGGGCCAGCTTGAGAATCTGCACCTGCGCGGCGACGTGGCGCGGTTCTAATGGTTTTGCACTCACAGGCTTCGCAAGCGGCGATGGCGGTGGGCTGGGCCATTGAAGCTCTACTCTGTGACGCGGCGGCGCCCGGTACCCGCATTGTCCGCCTCCCGGCGCGGCTGGTACCCATTAGCACTGTTCAGCCCCTTCTCCATGACTGCTTCGCCGGAGGGCTCGCTGGGACGAGCGCGGCCGCCGCTGACCACGCGGTGCGGGTGCAGGGTGCGACACCCGCGCAGTGTGGTACCGCGGAGTCATCACCGACACGATCTCTGGTGGCGTGGTCGGAGCGGGCTCGGGGCCTGGCCGCCCGCCGACCGCGGGGCCACGCGGGCGATTCTGGGTTCTGTTTGAGCAGCTGGGGTTCGGCCAGGAGGTGCAAGTGCCCAGTGCGGGCGTGCGGGTGGTGGCGCCGCTGGGAGTTCCGGATGCATTGGTGGTGCCTGACGACCTGCTAACGGAGCCAGCGAGAGAGCGGGCTGAGGCAGCTGTGGCTAGCAGAGCGTGCTCTCTGAGCTCCGGCCTCGTCGAGAAGAGCGCTCAGCATGAAGGCTGCAGTGAGGATCAGCCCAGCGCCAATGACGGGAGTGGTGAGCTTCAGAAGAGAGAAGACTTGCTTTCAGGGTTTCCTTGGCTCTGTGCAAATGACAAGGCGCGAAGGATTCAAGATGGTGCCGACGTGGTGCCAGCGAGCCAAAATGCAAAGCCTGACGCAGTGAATCGCAGTCGTCCCCCCGCTCTTCCTGGAATTGCCTCCCCGCATAACGTGCAGGAAGCAGTGGTTGGAGAGGAGGGGCTGATGGACATCGAGGACAGACGGGCGGGGGCTGAGGAGGCCGAGATGGATGTGTCGTCGTCAGAGCACGGTGTACATCCCTCAGTGAGGCCAGCGCCAGGCAGGGCAGGGTCAGGTGACGCTCGAAGCACGGACAGTCGGCAGTGCGGGGTGCCGGCAGCTGTGCAGCATCCCGGGGGCAGAATCACCTCTGCGAGCATTCTGAACGAGAGAGAGGCAGACCACCTGCCGAGCAGTCCAAGACGCATTCTCGGTGTCCATACCTCTGGAGACGCTTCCGATGGCGGGGGAGCAGTGGCAGGCGAAGGCACCGTGCAGCGGGACGAGCGCAATGCCGGGGCTGAGCTTCGGGGAAACGGAACCAGCACCCTGACGGGCAGCGGCAACTGGCGATGCTCTGAACGCCTTGATGGGGCGGGGTCACCCCAGCAGGGGGTTTCATGGAGAGGCTTGGGACTAAGTGACACGGGAGCGCAGATAATTCTCCCGAGTGTGGAAGACTTGTGCCCTGGCGCGAATCTCGGCACATACAGCCGGGGAGTGGATGTAATGCTGGAGGCGCGAGCGGTCGACGCCTCGAAAGCACCTGGCACGGTCGACGCGGCGCGCAGAATGCTTGCAGAGGTGATAGCATCTGAATGCTTTTTGGGCCGACCGGATGCGATGGGGCCTGGGGGGGCAGCGAATTGGATGGCCCACTGATTTTCCCCGAGGAAAAGTCTTGTGGCCAAGTGATCGGCCCAGAAATCGGGGCAGCGTAGTACACCCATTGTGCGGTTCTGTTACGCCGAGGGTCGCAGGATTCGATAGCCCATTTCGAGTATGTAATTACAAGGATGCCTGCAAAAATCGAGCTGGTGATTCCACTAGCAAGCGGGGATCTAGGGCTATCTACCAAGAATCGATGGTAACGCGATGCCCATCATTGGGGGCGCTGTGGAAGCATGTCAGCGCCATTATTCACAGAAACATACCTACACTGCTGCAACTACGTGTATCGATTCTGCCAAAATATCGGCTGAGCAGCAAGGGCGAGTAGTAGCAGTGCTATCAACCAACTGTCGCCACTGCAGTTCAGTCCACAGTAGGTATTGCACCCCGCTTCTGTGTTGCCACAGGCCGCTGCTGCCTCGCGGCCTGACCGGTTTCTTCCGTCGACCGGTTTCTTCCGTCGACCGCTTGTTTACAACCGACGGAACTTCTAACGTTAACGTTTGCGTTTTCCCCCAGAACCACCGAACGTTGCGTTTTCCCCCAGCTCAGAAACGATCCGGTACCAAATTCGGGTGCCGCGGGAAAGTTCCGGTACACTCACTCTTACAGGGGCGCAAAAAGAGAGAGAGAAAAAGGGTCCACAACCCAAAGCTTTCAACTGTAACTCGTGGCTTCTGAGCCCTCGGCGAGGTGCACCATGCCCACACCAACCCTAGGAGCGCGTTCCTTGCATGTGCACGTGAGCCATGTATTCGACGTAGACTCGGCCACCGCATGAGGTGCTCTTGCTGGCGTGGCAACCGACTCGACCCCAAACAGACGCAGAATCGTCTGAGTTCGATCTTGTGACCCTGGAACTTCGCCGCAGGACCCCAGACGTTTGCCGCCGCAGGACTCGATCGCAAGCATGGAGGGGATCAACAACTTCTTCAAAATCAAGGTTTTCGCATCCTCCACGATGCTTCTCGCCTGCTCGCCTGGCGCGAAACCTTGTGGTTTTTCCTCGGCGGTCCTCTGCGGTCCTCTGCGGTCCGCGGACCGCAGAGAACAAGGCCGTGCGCGTTCTAGATCGAACCCAACAAGCTGGCATGCAACCCGATTTCGCTCTGATGAGCGTTTTCCTGAGCTTTGCAGGAGCGTGGCTCAACAATCTTGACTGAGATGCGCGCTGGCGTGGCCACGTTCATGACCATGTGTTGTAAATTTCCCACCCCAACCGCCCAGTGCTGTGCGCAACGCGCGCAAACCGCGTGATGCTTGCGATCGTTCCAGCGGGCTTGCTCGGATCTCCAATAGTTTACGCGCCGGCGCCTGGACAGATATTTTGGCTGTGAACGCACGTCTGCTCGCCGACTCTGGCGGGCCTTGCGAGTGCAGTGCAGCAACTGCAGACGATTTTGCCTGCGTATTCTACGACACTGAGTATGCCGTTTGCCTCGAAAATTTTCGCCGCCAACTCGTGACGGTTACGGCGCTGGCATCGTTCATTGCCTGCTTTCTCATGGGGGTCGGCGCTAACCTTCCCTTCGCCCTTGCCCCTGGCATGGGACTGAACGCGTACTTCACATATGACGTCGTTGGCTTCCGCGGCACCGGGCGCATCAAGTGGAAGATTGCTATGGCAGCCATCTTCCTCGAGGGCATCGTCTTCGTCGTGCTCACGCTCACGGGCCTGCGCATCAAGTTTGCCAAGGCCATCCCCTCGTGCATCAAGTACGCCATGACTGGCGGCATCGGGTTCTTCCTGGCGCACCTTGGTCTCCAGGTACGTTCTCTTTTCCCTTGCAACCTCGAGCGGCCACCTCGGCTTGCTGTGCTTTCTTCTCTCTCCCGCCCGCCACCACTGCCAAACACGTCTAGCTGACGACGGCACGGCTGTCTGTGGGTGCACTGAGTGTGTCGGGCGCTGCTACAGACCGCTGAGGGCATTGGCCTCGTCGTGACCGACGTGGCGACGGGAGTGACGCTCGGTGGCTGCGCCCCGGACAAGCGCTCCTACGCCGCGTGCGTCCCCGACTATGATAACCGTCACACAGCACCCTGATGCATTGCGCGCGCCTGCACGCGCACAGGGCCATATCTGATAGTGTGGTGCGGATAGGTACATTGGCCCTGATGGCCTGCCTGGCCCCACGGCTGATTCCTACACCTGTGACGTGCTTGGTGGCAAGATGGAGAGCGCCACAACCTGGCTGGGCATCTCGATGGTGTTCCTTATCGCGATCCTCCTGAAGCGCGGCATCTCGTACGCAGTCATCGTCGGCGTGACCTTCGCCACCGCGCTCTCTTGGTTCAAGGTGCGTCTGGAGCAGCTCTGCCTTCCCGAGATGAGCAAGGGGTTAGGTTGAAACGCATGCCCATAGTCTAGCTCGTGGGAACTCAGCACGGTGGCCCAACATTCTGAGGATCTCTGGCGCGTGAGGGCTGAGGTGCGGGGCGCGGGGCGCTTGCAGAACACCAACGTGTCGTATTTCGAGGACTACGTCTACCCGCTCGCCGGCTCGATGCAGAACTCGACTGTCCTCGGCGGCAACTACCGCTACGAGTACTTCAAGCAGGTCGTACGCGTCGAGCCGATGACGCTCACCGCAGGGCAGCTGGACTTCGGCTTCAACTCAGAGCAGGGCGGCGAGGTTTTCCTCGCGCTCTTCACTTTCCTCTATGTCGACCTCCTTGACACTACCGGCACTCTATTTGCCATGGCCACCTTTGCGGGGCTCGTCGATGAGGAAGGCGGCTTCGAGGGCGATACCAAGGCTTTCCTTGTTGACGGTTCTCGCCACAGAAAACACCATGGCGCTCCAACATGCCCTGGATTGAACTGCCCCGACTGTCCATGGCTGCCGCCGGCCTGAGAATTTGCTCTTGCCGTATCGCGCAGGTGTTGCAACTTCCATCGGCGCCCTTCTCGGCACCTCTCCTGTCACCACGTACATCGAGTCTGCGCCGGGCATCGCCGCCGGAGGTCGCACGGGTCTCACTGCAGTCACTGTGTCCTTCCTTTTCCTTATCTCCATCTTCTTTGCGCCGCTGCTTGCCTCTGTTCCGCCTTGGGCGACGGGCCCTGCCCTCATCGTTGTTGGCGCTATGATGATGCGTGGACTAGTCAAGATCAACTGGGAAGACTACCAGGAGTCGATCCCGGCCTTCGTGACCATCGCCCTCATGCCGCTCACGTACTCAATCGCCTACGGCATCATCGCTGGACTCTTCACCTGGGTGGTGATCAAGCTTGCCGATATGGCGCTTGATGCTATCTTCCAGAAGGTCGAGTCCAAGGACGAACCGCAATCGTACTACGTCGGTCAGCCCGGGATGCTTCAGCCCGTTGCGGACGGGCAGATGCCTGTGATGATGTCGATGCCTGTGGCTGACCCGTCGCAGCCCTTCTCTGTAGCGCCGGTTCACTACACCCTTCACCCCGAAATGATTTTTCTTATCTTCTTCCGAGCGAGCCCCTTCGTTATTTTGTCGGAAGTTACATGGCCTTCCGTGATTGACATGTTGGCCTTGCGCAGATGATGTACCCTGCGACGTATTCGGGCCAGCCGATGTTCGTTCAGCAGCAGCCGGTCGTCTAGAGAACTGCGACAAGTCCTGGCTCGCTGCAGTGCTGTCCGCGCTTTCCCCCTTTGCACTGCGCACGAGCTATTTCTGCTACCAGAGCTCAAGCACTGTTGCTCTAGCGCACTGAATTCTTTGCGCGAGCCAACTTAACAAAGAATCACTGAATGCCTGGAAACGCCATTATCATCGAATTTCCGCACGTTTACTCATACGGAATCTTGACACTACAGAAGCTACCCCCCCCCTTCCCACCGAATTCGGGCCATGCGAGGGCGAGCACGGCAGCTACACTTCATTTGCACTATTGCGAATGTGCGTATCAGGGCCGCAACATTGGCGAATCGCTCTAAATGCCTCACAGGTATACTGGATTTCCACGAACCGTGGTGTTGGCGCGAGTGTAACATCCCTTTGCAGCAATAGTCGAGACTCCGTGACCGTCCTGATTCGAGTCGATGAAAAGAAGTTCCTTGTACGACGCGATTGGCCACACTCCCGCAGCGCATGAGTCTTCAATTCCATCCGAAACCATGCGACATTTCTCCATGGTCTCAAGCCGCAGCACGCGCGCCAACTTCGCCTTGGCAAAGTCCT
>ENA-UOXV01004763-UOXV01004763.1-marine-metagenome-genome-assembly--contig:-NODE-4763-length-15325-cov-15.778193_pt1 | contig 15325 bp, 10 predicted proteins | sample MGYA00238165_ERZ766961 | MGnify/ENA primary metagenome ERZ766961 (study PRJEB28924, sample SAMN03173240) | marine metagenome | biome: Marine; feature: Water; material: Subsurface seawater | place: North... | reverse complement strand
ATTATTTAATTTACTTTTTATATTATTTAAACCATCACCAATTAAAAAAGTTCCACCCGAATTTAAACCTCCTAATGACGTTGCGGCATCTATTCTTTTTTTCATAGTTAAGTAAGGGACATAACGTGTTGAGAGCACTCCATCTGAATTATTAAAAACCATAATAAAATTATCATTTTTGAGATTTTTATCATTAGTCGGCAAAATTGTGGTTGGATCTAACATTTGAGTTCCATATTCACATGTTTTACTACAAAATCCTCCACAGATTTCTTTCGTATTCACACTCAAAAATGTAAACCCAACTATATGAGATTGACATGTATTACTTACATTGTAAGAATCAAAAAACCCTCTAATTCCTTCATGGGGAAAGGGTAAAGGGGGTAACAAACTATTTTTTGGTATATGAACAACTTCAGACGATACTTGTAAACGTTCATAGGGTTCTACTACAACCCATACTTTTGTTATTTCACCAGTTTCATTTGTCAAAGATGGCCAACTTACTTTAATATCTTCATCTGTAATAGATACTATATTTAAAACAGGTGGTTTTGGTGGCGCGGCAACACTAGTTTTTAATCGAATTATATTTTCTGGGCCTTGACCGATTGCATTTGTTCGAGGGAATACACGTATAATATAATTTGTATCCGGATTTAAATTATCTAATATAATTGTTGTGGTATTTACAATCATATGTCTTTCAATTGAAGGAACTATTATTGTTCTAACATTGGGACCATAAGTAATATATTGTCTTTGCTCACGTATGTATGAAATATTATAACTAGTTATTGGACCATGTTGCAATACAACTAAGGGAGCGTCCCAATGTATTTTTAATTTTGATTGTTCATTCGTTATATGTTCACTTGGAGTTAATCCAATAAAATATTTAACTAGTTCTTGAACTGGTCCGGTAGGAACACCTACTCGAGTTGTAATATCCTTTATTATAATTGGTTCCATTGGAAAAGTTTCATTTACTATTTTAAATAGTAGTTTAAACGTATATTTAACCGAAGGTTCCAAATTAACCAATTGAAAATCATATGTTTGAGATGGTGTATATTTTGTGATAATCGAAGAAAATAATATATCCGGATTTGCATAAGTGTTTATAGAGTTCTTCTTTGTTTCCATTGTAGCCGATAAAATTACTATATTATCTGGCATTCCGTAACATTGAGTATATACATTTTCTTTTGAACATTTCCAATCGATTTTAAGAGAACTATTAAAAAAATCCTTATATTTAATACTTATAGTATCTATTCCTAGTCGTAAACGTAATACTATTGATTTTGATACATTTTCATTTTTTTTTTCTTCTATAATAAGGTTATTATTTACATATATACTACAATCGTCAGAACATACATAATTCATAATAACAATAGATGTAAAATTAGTATTCACTCTAACACTATAACTTGTTTGAGTTATATTATGTATTAAAACTTCAGGTTTTCCAATTGTATCACATAATGAGAATCCACTACCTAATGAATATGTATTACTTGGGCAAAATTTACAACTCGTTGAAGCAATACCATCTGAAAATTTACCAGGTTTACATAAATTACATTTTGTTACTCCAATTTCATTAGAAAATTCCCCTGGTTTACACGGTAAAAAAATAGAAGACCCATTATTTTGAACAAAATGACCGATAGGAGAATCAATGCAAGCTGAACTATTTGTAGATTTATATAGTGAATTATATTTTCCAGCCGGACAAGCTATACAAATACTTTGTTTTATCTTATTTTGATAATAGCCTGGTTCACAATGTTTGTAATTTGGAGAACCTATTATGTCAACATAAGTTCCGATTGGACTTATTAAACAAGTATCTGATGTTATTGCAGATAATATAGATGAATAAGTTCCTTTTTCGCAAGAAATACAATCATTAATCGTATTAATTCCTAATTTTTCATTATAAGTGCCTATAGGACAATGTATACATTTTGATTGACCTGATATATTTTGATAAAATCCCATAGAACATTCTATACATGTATGTGAACCAATATTTGATTGATATTTACCAGGTGAGCATAATTCGCAAAATGATTTATCAATTGAACCAATATTATTATTTGATGTTCCTACCGGACAAGGAATTGTTGAATTTTGTCCATTTTTATCCTGATAAGTTCCTTTGGGTGTATCATAGCAAAAAGTTGATCCTGATATATTTGAATATGTTCCAACAGAACAAGGAATACACTCATTTATATTAGATGAGCCATGTTTAGTATTCATATAACCTGATTTACATAATGTACATTTAGTAGCGCCATGTATATCACTATATGAACCAGGAGAACAATCAATGGGTAAAATTGTTCCAGGTTCAGATGTATATGTGCCTGGTAAGTTTACTTTACAATTTTCAGTTCCATGTTGGTTTGTTGAAGTTCCAGGTGGACATTGTAAGCACTTTGTAATTCCTCCATGAGAGAAAAACCCAGGTAAACATTTAATACAACTATCTATAGTTATAGATTTTATATTACCATTTTCTGTTCCAGCAGGACATTTTTTACAAAATGATTGTCCAATTAAATCATTATATTCGCCAGATAAACAAGAAATACAATTCAAATGTTTTCCATCTTCGCGTGTTCCAATAGGACAAGGTATACATACTTCGTTTCCAGCCAATGAAAAAAATCCATTATCGCAAGCAATACAATTGTTTATAGTATTTGATGAAATCACAATACCGAATGTTCCAGCAGGACATAATTTACATTCAATTGAACCCAACTTATCTGTATAAGTTCCAGACGGACATTGTTTGCAATCTATACCACCAAACGTAGCAGTTCCCAAAGGACATTGTATACAAGTAGCAGAACCTATAACCGATGTTGAACCATCTTTACATGGTATACATGATGATATAAATAATGAATAATGATTAGGGTTTGCTGTATTTTTAGGACAAAAAGAACATTTTGAATTACTTTTTAAATTACATACTTCAGCTATATATGATCCTTCTCCACAATCATCATTACATGGCAAACATTTTGAACCATCCGCCAAAGATTTATAAAATCCATCTTGGCAGGGTATACATTCAGGATTTTTATCAGGAGAACAAAGATGATTCAATTCAAATCCTGTTTCGCAACTATTTCGACAAGGTAAACATTTTGAACCATCCACCAAAGATTTATAAAATCCATCTTGACAAGGTATACATTCAGGATTTTTATCAGGAGAGCAAGGATGATTCAATTCAAATCCTGTTTCGCAACTATTTCGGCAAGGTAAACATTTTGAGCCATCCGCCAAAGATTTATAAAATCCATCTTGACAAGGTATACATAAAGGATTTTTTGTAGAAAAACATGGATGATTTAATTCAAATCCTGTTTCGCAACTATTTCGACAAGGTAAACACTTTGAATTGTCGGAGAGAGATTTATAAAATCCATCTTGACAAGGTAAACAGATTGAATTCGTTGTTTTTGAACAAATATTTTTTAATTGAAATCCTGGGTCACACATTTTTATACAAGACAAACACGAAGAACTATCATCTAATGCTTTATAAAATCCATCAGAACACGATATACAAGTTGGATTAGATGTTCCAATACATATTCCGTCTAACATTTGTCCGGCTGGACAATTATTTATACATTTATCACAAACTCGATTAGTTGTAATTGAGTATGAATTTATTTCATATTCTAAATTTGAAACACATTTTGTAGTTGAAATACATCTATCTGATGATAATAAATAGTATTCAGATAAACAGCTTTCACATTTACTATCACTTGATGTAGAACAAGTTGGAGTGTGCGCGCAATTCAATACTTCTTTACAATTTTCACAATGAGTATTTTTTGTTAAAGAACAATGTTCGACTTCATATTTACTATCTTCACATTTTGAACATACTGAACAACTATCTTGCCCTTTTTTATCGGAAAATGTATTACTATCACAATCAAAGCAAGAAGTAAGACCTTTATTTGGCGCATATTTACCTATAGGGCAAGAAATACATTCAGATGACCCTTTATCTGGTGAAAATGTTCCAGTAGGACAAATCTCACAACCCCACAATTCCGTGCTGGAAACACCTACATTTGGGTTAGAGAGATATTTATATCCGGCTGGACAAGGCGTACATTGATTTGTATTTGAATAACAAAAGGTACCAGAACTACATTGTGGCGTGTTACACGGAGGTGGAGGTGGAGGTGGAGGAGAGCCGTAGCTCATAGCCTTACCGAATAGAGAGATGATTAATATAACCTTCTTCAATATCATGGTTATAATATAAAATAATATATTTATATTATATTTACAATAATACAGACAATAATACATGATGGTCATATTTTTTCATAATATATACATTTTTGTTATTATAATTACATAACAATGTGTTATATTTTTCTATGGGGTTATTATTATATAATAATATATTTCCTGTAAAAATTATAGAACGTATTATAATATTATCACCATCGAATTCTGGTGTATTTATATAAAAATAATAACATTTTTCTATTGATGAAAATAGAGTTTCTCTATATATATCAAAATAACTAGATTTTATTTCCCCCTTCCTTTTTTGAATACAATAACCAATCGAGGGCATCTCATATTGGTTATTATCCTCTCCTTTTACAAATAAAAAATTAGGATTATTCAAATACAAGTTTATAACATTTTTATTTATATCATAATTACAAACCCTTTCTGTATTTATTATTTCGTGCGAAGTAGTCCATATTTTTTCCCCTATATTAGTATTTGAATAATAATTCATAAATTGAATATCTTCTTTTTCAGAGTTATTGCATTCTAGTATAATAATATTATTATAAGATGTTTCATAAAATCCTTTGTAAGTTATAGATTGACTAGGAAAAAATGTATTCATAAATACAATACAATTATGTATCAGATTTTTATTATTTTTACCACCATCAAATGAAGGGAATGGTATAAATGTCATAGTCTCATCTTTATTTTTTTCAAGGAGAAATAATAAATATGGATATAAACCATCTAATCTAATTTGAAACATACAAATAACGATTGGTTTTATATTTTGAAATAAAATTGGTTTATCTTTATTCGGTATATCAACTATATTATTCTTGCTAGTATCTTTGCTAGTATCTTTTCTAGTATCTTTGATAGTATCCTTATATATAACAGCTTTTTTGTCGTTATCTCTTATATTATCAACTAAATTATTTAATTTTGATAATATAGAATTTGTTTTATTGTCTCTAATATGTTCTTTATTTTTCAACATACAATACTATACTATTATACATTTTTTGGTGGTTTATGCCGAATACTTTCTTTTACATTTGTTTCACGATTTTCTAAAATAAATTTAACAATATCATCTGTTGGAATATCAGGATTTTCTTCAAAATACTTTGATAAACTATCGAGTAAATGTTTTTTATTTATGGGTTTTTTTACATTATTTTGAGTATATAAAATTTTCCCTTCGCTTATATCAAAACAATCAATTTCATTTGATTTCATAATTTCCAACAATCCTTTTGTATAATTTTCCTTCTTCTTCTTTCTATCCTTTAATTCTTTTTGTAGTATTTGGATTTCCTTATCTAGTTGTAACCAACCTTTAATATTCTTAGATACTATTTCTTTCTTTGAAGACATTACATAACATATAATTATTTTTTTATATTTTAATAATAATTATATTAATCAACTAATTACTAATCGATTCACTAAATCTTTTTTTAATCCACTGGTTTTTAATCCCTTCGCTTTCAACATTTGTTTTAATTCATTTACTGATTTCATTTTAAATAATTTATCTTTTTCTTGTGTCCATATCATACTCTTTTCTTCAATGTGTTTTTTCTCTCTATGTTTCTCGCACAAAATTCCATTTTCATTTTCAATTCCATTTTTCTCACAAGCATTACCTTTATTTTTACCATTTTTTAATTTATATTTACACTTTGGCGCATCCATACAAAATCGCGATGGGTGATTTATACCATAAATTTTTTTTACATTTGGTAATGGAATATATGGCATTAATTTATCATTTATAGTTCTACAATAAGGACATTTTAAATTATTTATTCCACTTGTATGTTTTGTATTATACTCATTGTATAAAGGCAAATAATTATATGTATGACCACAAGATAATGTAACTGAATTAAATGTCAAAGGCATATGCGAAATCATACATTTTTTATTAACATCCTCATCGGTCTCTTTTTTATTTAATTCGCTATAAAAATCAAAGTCTTCGTCTATTTTATAATTCATTATATAATTAATATAATTGTCTTTATATATATTAAATTATGAAAAAAAAAGAATGGGGAAATGCTGTGTGGTTATTATTTCATACTTTAGCTGAAAAAATAAAACCTGAATATAAGGGAGAATTAATTATATTAGTTTCACATATTTCTAGTATTTGTAATAATTTACCTTGTCCTGATTGCCAAGCTCATGCTAGTAAATTAATGAATAGCACAAATAAATCACAAATTACGCAATCTAAAGAAATATTAATTGATTTTTTATGGAAATTTCATAATGAAGTGAATCGAACTACAAAGAATAAATTTTTTCCCAAGGAAGAAATAAGTATATATAAAACGTCTGATACCATTAAAGTGATAAATAATTTTATATCTATAATGAGACAAGTTGCAAATAATCAAAAAACAATGTTATTTGGGTTTCATAGAGATTTATATATGAAACAATTTATTAGTTATATACAACAAAATATTTATAAATACGATGTCTAATATTATAATAAGTAATTTATAATATTATGGAAAAAATAGAAGTAGATAAAAGTGATATTGAAAATAATATAGATAATAATAGAGATGATATAATTTATACAGAGCCAGCATATACAGAGTCAGCATATACAGAGTCAGCATATACAGAGTCAGCATATACAGATACAGAGTCAGTTATAGAAACATGTAAAACATATAAAGGACTTATAATAAATGGATGTATAAACCGAAGTTTATTATCATCTACGCTTTTTATTTTTCCAGCCATATATGGTTATCTAGTATCATATAAATTAATTATGTATAGTAGTATTATATGTTTTTTTACTAGTATAGTAAACCATTATTTTTGTTCAGTGCATAAATATTTTAGAATAATCGACATTATCTGCGTAAATTCTATTGCATTATATTTTACATTTCATTCTTTATTTACTATTGGGTTCAATACTTATTCAACTATAATGTATATTTGTGCCTTAATAACATTGTCTATATGGTTATATATCAAATTTAAACCATATTTAGATAAAAAATACTATTGTTTGGTTCATCTATTTGCAGTAATCGGAATTATATTTTATATTAGAGCATATATTATGTATTCATCCCTATCTTATTCATATCTAGATATATAAGATATTAATGTATTATGATACCAAATATAAAATGGATTATCGTAATTAATTAGTGAATAATGACTGGAATTACATTGAATCAAATATAATTAACTTACAAAAAATAATTATATTTGATGATGGCAATCATGAGTATGAAATGTATCCAAACGAATGGATTGTATGTCATTTTGTTTAAGAAATATTACTTGATATTATTTCCCCATTTTTGTAAACAGAACATTTAAATGTTTGTTTGGTTGGTCGAGAACATATCACATTATCACTTTTTAACTCATCAAAATACAACAATGAGTCAAATCCCATCGCATGAAATAATATATACCAAAGAGCACCAAATAAAAAGCCAACTAATCCACCCAACGCTGAACCAGCATAAGTAGTACATTTATTTTGAACCTTCGTTATAAAATCTATTCCAAGTATAATCAATAAAAACGCTAATACAGCATAATTCATTTGATTATTATATTTCATTGGAAGAACAAGATACGCAATAGTAAATGCTATAATTAATGTGCTTGGGTATGGACTATTAAATTGCGAAACCCCTGGAATATCAAATAAACTACATGAAAATGATTCATTTTCATCCCTCGCACTACCTATTAGATTCATAAACATAATATTTAATACAGAACAAATTAACACTCCAGCAATAAAGACTAAACCTTTCAAATTCTGGTTAAATAATGACGACATAAACAAGAAAAATACCAAAAGTGTGGGCGATATAAATGAAAAAAATTGTAATACATTAGACAATGTAAATGCGATAGCCATATTATATTATATAATAGATATATAATATCATAAAACACAAAAATATATTTATTCAATAAATATCAATGGCATTACTTCATTTATTGTTTCTACTGATATAAATTTAATATCATTTATAATTGATTTCTTTCCATATTTATCCATAAATTTTTTGAAATCAATCTCATTTTCTCTAGGATATATAAATAATTTGATACCTGCGCGTATCCCTCCTAAAATTTTTAATTCTAGTCCACCAATCGCTGTAACTCTACCTTGTAAACATATTTCTCCTGTTATTGCTATATCATTTTTTATTCTACGATTACTAAATAAACTATACAATACCATTGTAATAGCTGTTCCAGCAGATGGTCCATCTTTTGGCGTTGCTCCTTCAGGAACATGAATATGTAATCCTTGGTTTTTTGTTTCATCTAATTTTTTTTGTAATTCAATTGATGTTTGTTTTTGTTCTATAAACAACGACCACGCTAAACTCTTAGCAACATTCATACTTTCTTTCATGACATCACCCTGCATTCCAGTAAGTTTTAATTCTAAGAATGAATTTGCTGGAAAAAAAGAACATTCTATCGGCAAGACACCACCCTTTCCTAACGAATTAGCCCATAATCCATTTATAACACCAACATTTGACTCATTATGTATTTTAAATGGCCGTATTTCATTATGTTCTTTTAAATATTTATCCTTTATATCATCTATTGTTATAGTAATTGGAATACTCAACGTTGGTCCAATATTATTTTTTAATATATCCAGATTAATTTCTCCTACAATTTCAAATATAAGTTCTTTTAATTTTCGTACACCTGGTTCACACGTATAATCATTTATTATTTCTTCAATTACACTATCACTAATTTCAATCATATCATTTAATCCCATTTTTTGATAAATCTCCGGTAAAATAAATTTTCTTACAATGATTAATTTATCATCCAAAGAGAGATGTTCAAATTTAATTCTATGAATTCTATCTAATAAAATACGATCAATTGAATCAACGTCATTATATGAAAATATAAACAATGCTCTTGATAAATTCAAATTTATTCCATTAAAATATTTATCCTGAAATGTATCATTCTGCGTTTGATCTATTAAATGTGTTAATATACCAATTATTTCCTTACCATTTTCTGTTTTACTTACCTTATCTAATTCATCTATAAATATAATAGGATTCATTATTTTTGTATCCATTAAAATATCAACAATTTTCCCCCAGGTTGACCCAACATATGTATAATTATGTCCGTCTAATGTACTAGAATTAGTAGACCCGCCCATTGCAATAAACGAAAATGGTCTTGATATATTATTTTCATCATTCAAACAACGAGATATACCATTTTTGGCTAACGATGTTTTCCCCACACCAGGTGGGCCTTCAAATCCAAAACAATATCCTGTTATATCACCATTCATCCATTGCCCTATTATACGTTCAATTTGTCGTTTCGCTTTATTATGACCATATACTGATTTATCTAATGTGTCAGAAACATTATTCATGAATGTATTTACATTTTTCATATTATGCTGAATAATATTTATATTTTTGTTAAATTCAGAAAATATATTATTGTATGTGTTGTTTTTTTCTAATATTACATTATTTTGAATATATTCATATATAATTTCATTATCAAATGTATTTGTATCGTTCAATAAATCATATATAATTGTTTTTACTTCATTTTTCAATTCAGTTATGTTTTTACCCATACTTTTCATTGGTAAAATACTATTAAAAATAGTATTTGTTTTTAAAAAATGTTTAAGATTATTGTAAATATCAACTATTTTTGTTTTATTTCCTTGGTCAATAACTAATTTAAATTTATCTAATAAAAAATTTTGTATTTCTTTTTTTAAATAAGTATTTAATGATGAATAGTATTTCTGAACCTCAAAACTTGTATAAGTTTTTTTATAAGGAAATGGTAACACAATATTTGGTATTTTACCCACAATTTCATCTACTATTTTTGAAAAAATAATATTACTATCACTCATTAATCTTAATACAGGTTCTTCTTTATAAATTCCAAATGGAATTTTAACTAACCCATCTAAATATTGCATTGCCTTGGAACCTGTATCTTCTGATTTTAATTTTACTTCCTTCAATTTTACCATTGCTTTTTCTTTTACAATGTCATCCGTTTTCATAAGACAAATTCTCTGTTCTAATGTTAATTTTGTAATATCAAAATTTGATAATTTTTTTGTATAATTAATAGTTTCTTTCATCGCATTGTGAAAATATTTTTTCACATAATAGGGTAGACTATCATATATAGTTATTTGCTCATATGTATCTATAATTCCATTAATATCATTAGATAATAAATCATATAACAAATATGCCAAATAATGACATTCATTACTTGTTGAATTTATTAACAACATAATCAATTCATTCCTCTTATCAATTAATTCCTTATTTTCAAAATCATTTATGATGTGAATTATAGATTTTTTATTAATATTATTATTATAATCTTCAATATAATTTATATATTTATTGCTTAAATATTCTATATCAAATATCAATAACTCTTTTAATGTAATGCATTTTATAAATCTATCGTATGAACATTCATTATAATTTACATGACCTTCTGGGATTTTCTCTCTTAATTCAAATATTGTATTTTTTATACGCTTATTATCAACTAAATCAATCATTATATCTTCTATAATTCCATAAACAACAATTGTATTCTGTTTTTCTATATTATGTATTGTATATTTAATTCCATATATTTGAGTTTGAAAATTTAAATTAGAACAATCTAAATCAAAACATTCAAAATTATCAGCATTTTTACATATAATTTCATCATCTTTATTTACATCCTTCTTCTTCTTCCAATCCAATGTTTTATATCGCATTGGTCGAATATAACAATTCAATAAATTATATATTGATTTGTATTTTTCTTCAATATTAAATTTATGTCCAATACAAATATAAATAAGATTTTCTAAAGTATCACACCCATATAAACTAATTAATGTCGCTATTTGATATATAATGCTCTGAATTTCATCTATAATTTGATTTTCATCAAATGATATACTTGTTTCATTTGTTAATATTTCTAATTTTATATTTAATTTTAAAAAAATATTTTCAGCAAAAATAATACAAGAATTTAAATCATTTGCCTCTAAAAAACCCATTGTTTTATAAAATTGATTAGACCTAATTACATTTTTTACAATTTCTTTTAGTTTATTGATTTTATTGATAATCAATACTTTAAAAGAATTATTCATAATATCTATAATATATAAAATATTATATAGATAGCCAAAATTTATATAAAGGTATATTTATAATATAATACAAGTTAAACCATATATTAATGGGAATTCCTAGTTACTTCTCATATATCGTCAGAAATCATAGAAGTATAATTAAAAAGTTAAATTCTTCATCAATTCCAAAAATCAACAATTTATATTTGGATTGTAATTCATTTATCTATGAAGCATATCATACGATTCATAGTGAATATGATAAATCTAATTTATATAAAAATAAATCCGAAAAAGAATATTATCAACTTATTGAAAAAAATATTATTAAAAGGGTATGTGATAGTTTGGTAAAATCAATTAAAACTATTAATCCAGATAAACGTGTATTTATTGCATTTGATGGTGTTGCGCCAATGGCAAAATTAGACCAACAGCGAAACCGACGCTATATGTCTGCTTTTCAAAGTTCATTAAATAATGATACATCAAAAAATACATCACCACATACTTGGAATACATCTTCAATTACACCTGGAACAGACTTTATGGAAAAATTAGGATATGAAATAAATGATTTTTTTAAAAACCCAATTCATTTTAAATTAGATGAGATTATAGTATCTTCGTCGAATGAAGCCGGTGAAGGAGAGCATAAAATATATGATTATATTCGTAATCACGCAGATTACCATAAGGACACAACAACCATTATTTATGGGCTTGATGCGGACTTGATAATGCTTACACTTAATCACTTACATATTTCGGAAAACATGTATCTGTATAGAGAAACACCTGAATTTATTAAAAGCATTGATAAAACGCTTGATCCAAACGAAAGTTATTTATTGGATATTCCTCTTTTTGCAAAAACGATAATCAAAGAATTATCTGTTGTTCCTATTAAAAATATCAATGAACTTTCATTAAAAAGTGATATTCTTTTTGATTATATATTTATTTGTTTTATGCTTGGAAATGATTTTTTACCTCATTTTCCTGCTTTAAATATTCGGACGAATGGTATTAATAATTTAATAAATGCATACAAACATGTTTTTGAAAAAAATACATCAGAAACCTTAACGATAAATCGCGAAATTATTTGGAAAAATGTGCGAAAATATATTGACTATATATCTTCAAATGAGTTAGACTTTATTAAAGAAGAATATTCTTATCGTAATAAAATAAGTAAACGTCTTCAATATAATAACAACAACAATGAAGATAAGGATGAAAATTTAATGTTGCCTTTAAAAGAGCGAGCAACTGAGCTTTATATTAATCCAAATGAAGATGGTTGGGAATTTCGTTATTACAAAAGTTTATTCAATGTAAAGATAGATGACGATCGACGTAAAGAAATAAGTACTAATTATTTGGAAGGATTAGAATGGACAATGAAGTATTATTCTACCGGTTGTGCTGATTGGCGCTGGCAATATAACTATTATTACCCTCCATTACTAACTGATTTGATTAAATATATTCCGTATTTTGACCATACATTTGTTCCATTAAAGGAAAAAAATCCTGTTTCCCCTTTAACGCAATTGAGTTATGTATTACCTCCGGCAAGTATGGGATTAATACCTACAGAATTGAGAACAAAACTTCTTAAGGAACAGCCTGATTGGTATGTTGGAAATTATGTTTTTCTATGGGCTTTTTGTAAATTTTTCTGGGAAGCTCACGTTGATTTACCGCATATTGATATTGACGTTTTGGAAAAAATTGTGGATTAATAAAACCATTATTTAATAATATATTTAAATATATAGTGTGATATATTATTATAGGTATGTCTAATCGACCGATTATAACTGAATTAAATGTAGAAAAATTAATTGCTTTACAAACTTCTATGGGAAATGGAGTATTAATTATTAAGTTTGGAGCAGATTGGTGTGGTCCATGTAAGAAAATTGCCCCCGCATATAAAAATTTTATTAATGTATCAGCCGAAAATATACTTTTCGCAGACATTGACGTTGATGAAAATCTAGATCTTTATATGGCGTTGAAAAAGCATAAAATGGTTCAAGGTATTCCGGTTTTTCTAGCATTTTATGGAAATACTGATAGAGATAAATGGTATATTCCAGATGATTCTATTATTGGTGCCGATGAAAAGGCTGTAAATGATTTTTTTCAACGATGCCAAAAAAAAGCAATTAGTTTTACTCCCTATACATATTATAGTTAATGTATTAATTTAATATTTTTACATCTATCAACCATCATTACCTCTTGTAATAATTCATTACGCAAGGTATTTAATTTTTGTTTCATTTTCATTATTCTCTCTCTCTCTCCACTTTTTAATCCCTTATTTTCTGATTCACTCTCTTTTAATAATACTAGTTCTGCTTTGATATTTTGAATTATCTCGCGCATTTCAATTTCGATTTCTTCCTTTATATCCTGCATACATTTTGATTTATCCTTTCTATTTTTTATTGTTTTACATCGTGCCTGACGTTCTTTTATTATATTTTTTATATTTTTCTGTGTTTCACGTAATCGTTTATTCAATTCTTTTATATGAAGTGATTGATTTTTAATAACTTCTCTATCCTTTTTATTTTTTTCCTTCTTTACTTCTTTATCTTCTGATAGAAATATTTCTCTACGCAATTCAGGGTCATGTATATATGACATAATTACTGGAACCTCTATCATAATTGGCTGGGCAAATTGTGTAGGGTCTTGTTCTCTATTTAAATAACTAATATAACCTGACGTTTTATCTGCCAATTGTTTAATTCCATTATCAGTTAATATATTATCAGAATTCATATATTTACGTTTAATTTCTTTTATATCTGTTGGTAATTTATCTTTGGTATTATCCTTACACAAGTTAATGAGTTTAAATAATTCTATTGGACTATTTGTAATAGGTGTTGCTGTCATAATTAATAACCTTGCCGAGTTTTTACCTGATTTATCATAACTATTTTGCAATAATTTTTCCATAATAGCCATATTTGGTCGTTCACTTGCTTTCAAATCTCCTCCATAAAGTTTATGTGCTTCATCAATAATAATCAATGTTTTACGTAATATATCTTCTTTTCCATTACGCTGAATAAGTTTATCCATATATTCATTATGTGAACCAGGTGTCAATAAATTACTGAATGTTTTATAACTAATAGGTTCAATCCAATTTTTGCTAAGAAGACGTTTTCGCTGACTAGGGTCATCTGGTATACGTAATCCTTGTTTCATTTTTTCAGCCAAAACAATATGACAAACATCATCAAACATATTTTTATAAACATCACTTTTTAAAGTATTACGAGTTACCCATAAAATAGTATAACCCTCTTGTTCATAAGAAGATGTTGCGGTTGCAATAGCCGAACAAGTTTTACCAGTTCCAACACTATGCCATAGAACTAATCCTTTATATGGTGATGCCGGTGTAAAAAAGGTTCTTACAAAATCTTGGGTTGGATTTAATGTCATAATTCGCGATTCTCCACCACCCTGACCTTTTGATTTATCAATACATCTATTTTCTACAACTATTTCCCCCCACGTAAAATCATTTACAAAATTGGTTTTAATAAAATCTCTCATTTGGGTAAAATTTAATTTAGATGAAGGTGGTCCTTTCTTCTCTTGTTTCATATTACTATCAGCTTTACCTGAATATTCCACAATAGAATAATCTATTTCATTTGTAGGTGGAATGTATGGAACCAATTCTAACTGATTCATTACTTCATTTGCGATTCTAATTGGCGACCTTGATTGACTTATAGAATTCGATTGACTTATAGAATTCGATTGACTTATAGAATT
>ENA-UOXV01004759-UOXV01004759.1-marine-metagenome-genome-assembly--contig:-NODE-4759-length-15330-cov-27.793846_pt1 | contig 15330 bp, 14 predicted proteins | sample MGYA00238165_ERZ766961 | MGnify/ENA primary metagenome ERZ766961 (study PRJEB28924, sample SAMN03173240) | marine metagenome | biome: Marine; feature: Water; material: Subsurface seawater | place: North... | reverse complement strand
AAATTTATAGCTGTTGGTCTTGAATTTATAAGTTGTTCACTAGATTGTTTTAAAAAAGATAAATCATTATTTTCATTAATAGATAAAACTAAACCGTATGCAGCAGTAGCACCTATTAATGGAGCGCCTCTTACTTCCATAGTTTTTATAGCATTTATAGAGTCTTTAACTGTTTTCAAATCTTTAATAACAAATTGATGAGGAAGTTTTGTTTGATCAATAATTTTAACTACATTATTTTCAAACCATATAGTTCTGTAACTTTTACCATCAATTTTCATTAATTTTTTTTGTTTAAAACTCTACCCGCGATATTTTTTAGTTTCTTGATGGTTTTTTTTGATCTTAGTTTTGGATCTGTGATAATAGCCACATCTAAGCAATTATTAGCTGGATCATTTTCTACTGAAAAATTCTTAAATGTTTTTATTACTTCCTTAATCATATTTTGAGCATTAGCAGCATTTTTCATTAATGTTTCTATAACCATACTCACATCCACTTCATCATGATCTGGATGCCAACAATCATAATCTGTTACCATTGCTACAGTGCAATATCTTATTTCAGCTTCTCTAGCTAATTTTGCTTCAGGCATATTTGTCATGCCAATAACATCTGCTCCCCAAGATCTATATAGATTTGACTCGGCTAGAGTTGAAAATTGGGGTCCTTCCATAACAACATATGTTCCCCCTCTTTTATTTTTAATATTTAATTTATTTAATGCAGACTCACAGCATTCGGATAAACCATTGCTTGTAGGCTTTGCCATGGAAACATGAGCAACTATCTCTTCATCAAAAAAAGTTTTATTTCGATCAAAAGTTCTATCAATAAATTGGTCAACAATAACAAATTTTCCAGGTTCTAGTTCTTCCTTTAAAGAACCTACAGCTGAAACAGATATTATATCTGTTACATCTAATTGTTTCATGGCATCTATATTTGCTCTAAAATTTATATTACTCGGGTTTATTTTATGGCCCCTTGAGTGTCTTGGAATAAAACAAATTTCCTCTTCACCTAGTTGAGCAATTAAAATTTCATCAGACGGGGCTCCCCATGAAGTATTTACTTTTTTCCATTTAGTTTTTTCAAAACCCTCCATTTTATAGAGCCCGCTGCCTCCAATTATCCCAAGTTTTCTTTTTTTCATCATTTAATTATTAGTTCTTTTTTGTTAGAAAATGAAGCTTAATATGGATCTAAAAAAATATATAAGGTCAATACCGGACTATCCAAAAAAGGGAATTTTATTTAGAGATATAACTACTTTAATAAAAAACTCAGAGGCATTTAAATATACAAACGATAAAATAATATCTTTAGCAAAAGAAATTGAATTTGACAAGGTTGCAGCAATCGAGTCTAGAGGTTTTGTGTTTGCTTCAACTTTATCTTATCAGCTTAACAAACCATTTATTCTTTTAAGAAAAAAAAATAAACTACCTGCAGAAACTCACTCGATTGAATTCGAACTAGAGTATGGAAAAGCAACTATTGAAGTGCATAAAGACTCCATTGAAAAAGGAGAAAAAATTCTAATTGTGGATGATTTGATCGCAACTGGAGGAACTGCGGAAGCTGCTGCTAAACTGGTTGAAATTTCAAAAGGAAAAGTAGCAGGGTTTATATTTGTAATTAACTTATTTGATTTACCAGGGAATAATTTACTAAAAAAAAAAGGATATAAGACAAAAAGCTTAATAGAGTTTCCTGGGCATTAATTATTTAATTTAATATTTTTAATATATTCTTTTAACGATTTTTTTCCAAAATATTTGAAAATATTATTTGAAAGATTTTTATTAGTTAGAGCAGAAGCATATCTTTCTCCAGACCTCTTTGATAAATATTTTATTTTTGAGCCAAACATTTTAGCTACATCAAGAATGGAATAAGATTTCTTACTAGATATACTGTAATGCCTACAAAGATTTTTCTTCCAAGCTAAAAAACATATATCTACAGTATCATCTATATGCGTAAATCTCCTAGTTTGCGTTCCAGGTTTAACCACCGGTAATGGTTTTTTTCTTTTAAAATGATCCTCAAAAATTCCAATCACAGTTGACATATCGCCTCTGCAAATTTGATTGGGTCCGTAAACATTGTAGAAATAAATAACTTCATACTTAAACTTAAACCATTTTTTTAAATTTTCTAATAACTCTAAATTCTTTGCTTTAGAAAAAGCATAAGGCGATAAGTTTTTATCATCTCCTTTATTCCCTAAAGACGCAGAAGTAGCTGAATAAATTAATTTAATTTTATTCTTTAAACAAAAATTAAAAACTGCGTTGGAACCAACAGTATTTGACTCTAAACATTCATTCATTTTGAGAAAGCTTTGGTAAATTCTAGCAAATTCACCAAAATGAAAGATAGTTGTTAAATTTTCTGTCTTTTTTATTATTTTTTCTATATCTGCAGTTTTGCCTTTAATGTATTTAATTCTTCTGTTTTTTAGATGATTTTTTTTAGTACCAGATGAATAATTATCTAAACTTAATATTTTATAATTGGTTTTTTGTAAAAGTAATTTTATTAAGTTCGTACCTACAAAGCCCGCACCGCCTGTCACAAGAATTTTTTTATTTGCCATGAATTTAAATATAATTAATCTATTAAATTATCAATCTATTATTCCAAATTAGTTCGAAACCAAGATTTACTACCAAGCATTGCATTAAATATTCCGCTCATTCTAGCAAAATAAATTTTTTTTTTATAAGACTGCCTAGTAATTGAAAATATTAAAAATTTGAAAAAAGCTGAAAAAAGTTTGAAGATTGTTTTTTTATAAGCAGTTATTAAACCATAATGTTTTTTATGAAAATAAAAAGTTGACCACATTAAGTGCCAATTTCGATTTATTTCAATTTCTTCTTTTTTAATTAAATCTGTCGATTGATTTCCTAAATGTTTTATTTTTGCTTCATTAATTAAAAAAATATTGTAATTTTTATTCAAACTTCTTAAATAAAGATCATTTTCTTCATAATACAGAAAAATATTTTCATCAAAAAAACCAATTTTTTTCATTACTTCCATATTAAAAAATAAAGCACATCCAGTTATAAAATTCATGCTATCTACATTATCTAAAATATTTTTTTTCAAATAAAATTCTTCTTTGTACGTTACTCCATCAATTTTGGGTGCTAGTATTGAAAAATTATCTAATTTATTCGCATACTCATACAAAGTTTTAATAGTTTGAGTTGATAGTTCAATATCTATATCTAAATATAAAACAAATTTAGTTTTTGCGTTTAATAACCCGAGATTAGCTCCTCCGCCATTTCCGGTATTTTTTTTTGGAACTATAACTTTTACATTGGAATATTTTTTTTCTAAATAACTTTTTAAATCTTCATCTTGTGAATTTTCCACTACTATGATTTGAATATTTTTATCTATTTGATTAATTGGTTTTTCAATTAAATTTTTTGAATAAAATGATACAAATACTATAGTTAGATCTTTATTTAGACTCATTTAATAATTACAATTTATTATTTAACCGTATAAATTACATCTTTACTATACATTTGTATTACTTATACCGCTATGATAAATATTTTTTATGTCTTTTAAAGAAATCCCTTTAATGAAAACAAGCGAAGGAACTGTTTTGTTTCATCCCTATGTTTCTAAGAATTCTTTTAAAAATGTAAAAAAAGTATTATCTGGAAGGTGGATTGGACAAGGTCCGTTGGTTGATAAATTTGAGAATAAGTTTAAATCAATGTTTGCTAAAAATAACCATTGTCTAGCAACTGGTTCTGGTACGGACTCACTTCACTTATCGTACATATTGGCGGGATTAAAAAAAGGTGATGAAGTTATTGCTCCATTATTTACATGTACAGCTACCAATATCCCTTTTTTGTATATGGGTGTAAAAATAAAATTTGCAGATATTGATCCGGAAACTATGAATATAAGTATTGAAAGTGTAAAAAAACTTATTTCAAAAAAGACAAAAGCCATTGTCTGCATGCATTATGGAGGGCTTCCTTGTGATTTAGATGAATTAATTAAAATTTCGAAAAAATTTAAAATACCTCTTATCGAAGATGCGGCGCACGCTTTAGGAGCAACATTCAACAACAATCCAATTGGAAATATAAGTGATTTTACAATGTTTAGTTTTCAGGCCATAAAACATATTACAACAGCAGATGGTGGGATGCTCTGTATAAAAAATAAACAGTTAATCAATAAAGCTAAACGTATAAGATGGTTTGGTATTGATAGAGATAAAAAACAAAAAGCCACATGGGAGAATGATATTTATGAAATTGGTTACAAATATCAAATGACAGATCTAGGTGCATCTGTTGGTCTAGAAGGACTCAAAGATTTTAAAAAAATACTCTCACATAGAAAAAAAATTTTTAATATTTACCTTGATAAATTAAAAAATAATAAAAATATTTTTTGTGTGAATAAAGATGATAAAAAAAGAACTCACGCAGCTTGGCTGTTCACTATCATATCTAGAAAGAAAGATCTTATACAAAAAAAATTAAGAGAAAAAAGAATAGAAAGCAATCAAGTGCACTTTAGAAATGATAAATATTCTATATTTAAAGAATTTGTAAAAGGAAAAAAATATCCTAACATGGATTATGTTGAAAACAAATATTTAGCGATACCTGTTCATCATAAGGTCTCTACTGAAAAAGCAAAATACATTGCTAATTTAATAAACAAAATTGTTTAATGGGAAAATTTATCGTTACTGGTGGTTTAGGATTTATCGGAAGTAACTTAATAGAATTTTTACTTAACAAAGGTCATTTTGTAATTAATATAGATAAAATAAGCTATGCCTCAAATTTTTATAATACAAATAAATTTCAAAATGATAAAAACTATAGATTTTATAAATCTGATATTGGTAATAAAAAAAAATTAATTTTTTTGATTAAAAAGTACAAACCGATTTGTATTTTTAATTTAGCAGCTGAAACACATGTAGATCGATCTATAGATAACTCAGAAAGTTTTATAAAATCAAATATTAATAGTGTTCAATTTCTACTCGATGTACTTGTAAAATATAAAAAAACAAAATTGATTCATATTTCTACAGATGAAGTTTATGGAAATATAAAAGGAAATTTAAGAGCAAACGAAAACTTTCCCTATAATCCTCAAAATCCTTATGCTGCCACAAAAGCATCATCTGATCATCTAATTCGGTCATACATAAATACTTTTAAAATCAATGCTATAATTACTAACTGCTGTAATAATTATGGACCAAGACAGAATCCGGAGAAACTTATACCAAAAATGATTTTTAATTTATTAAATGGCCAAAATCTCCCTATTTACGCAAAAGGTAAAAATTCGAGAGAATGGATTTATGTTCTTGATCATTGCAAAGCCTTGTACAGAGTATTTCAAAAAGGCAAAATTGGAGAAACATATAACATAGGTTCAAATAATAACCTTAGAAACATAGATTTAGTTAAAAAAATAATTTCAATATATAAAAATAAAAAAAAATTAAGATTAAATTCTAAAATTCAATATGTAAAAGATAGACCTGGTCATGATTTGAGATACGCTCTAAATAGTAAGAAAATAAACACTAAACTAAAATGGCGTAATGAAATAGATATTGAACAAGGTCTTCTTATGACATTAGATTGGTATCAAAATAATAAAAAATTTTATAAAATGTTAAAAAATAAAAAATTTATTAATCGTCTAGGAACTAGAATATGATAAAAAAAGGTATAATTCTTGCTGGAGGCTTAGGAACAAGAATGAGTCCTTTAACTAAATCGGTAAATAAACAATTGCTTCCTATTTATGATAAACCCCTAATATACTATCCAATTTCAATTTTAATGCTGGCTGGCATTAGAGAGATCCTTATAATAGTTAACAAAGGTTCTATCGGTCAATTTAAAAAATTATTACTTAATGGAGAAAATTTCGGGATTAACATAACATACGCTGAACAAAAAAAACCAGCAGGCCTTCCAGATGCCTTTAAAATTGGAAAAAATTTTATAGGAAAAGATAATGTTGCTTTAATACTTGGAGATAATTTTTTATATGCTCAAAGTTTATCAGAAAAATTAAGCTCAATTACGAAATTAAAGAAAGGAGCTACTATCTTAGCTCATCCAGTTAAAAACCCAAATAGGTTCGGTGTGGTAACGCTTAAAGGTAAAAAAATTTTAAATTTGGTTGAAAAACCAAAAAAAACTAAATCAAATTTAGCTATAACTGGATTATATTTTTTTGATAACACTGTAATTTTAAAAACTTTGAAATTAAAAAAATCTAAAAGAAAAGAATTTGAAATTATCGACTTATTGAAAATGTACTTAAAAAAAAAGTTACTTAAAGTGGAGCTGCTAGGTAGAGGTGCTGCGTGGCTTGACGCAGGAACTATAGATGATTTCAATCAAACATCTAATTTTGTGTTTTCAATCGAAAAAAGACAAGGCTTAAAAATAGCATGTTTAGAAGAAATAGCACTAATGAAAAAATGGATTACTACAAATCAAATTAAAAGAGCAATGACATTTTATGGTAATTGTGAATACTCAAAATATTTAAAAACTCTTTTCTAAAGTTTTTTTCATTATGAATAAAAGCAAAATAAATTTCAAAGATGATAATTTATTAATCTTAAGTTTAATTCTTTTTTCAATTATTATCTCTTTTTCTTATCCATACCTTCAATATGGTGTTGACGGTGGTTTGATTTTAGCTGATCAAATTAAATATCCAAATAATAAGTCTCCAATGCTATTTTATTTTTTAAATTCATGGACTTTAATACATCAAATTTCTTATTTATTTGTTAAAGTTGGTATTTCTGTTGAAAATATTTCAAAAATATTAATGTTTATTTCAACAACATCTTTTATTTTTGGTGTTTTATTATTTTCTTACTCAATAACAAATATAAAATCTATATCCTGCCTAATATCTATCACAGCTATTGTTCTAGGAAAGAATTTTGGAGACACCGATTATCCTTCGCTAATATTTTCTGAACACACATACGGAATGATGAGTTTGGCAATATTTACTCTTTGCCTAGGGTTGTTAGCCAATAGGAATATATTATTTGCATGTGTTGCGTTGGTAACTTCTATTGCAATTCATCCAATAATTGGAATTTGGGCAATAACTGTAAGTTTTTTAGGTTTCTATTTCTCAAACATTTATAAATATTATAAGAAAGATATAAAGACAGGTGTTTTAATTGGTGTTTCTTTAGCAATTATAAGTTTTATATTTTTTTATTTAAATTCAATTGAAAAAGTTAATTATGACCAAAATCTTTTTAGCATATATCTAGATAAATGGGACGGACATAGGGCAATATCGAAAAATATTCACTTTGATTATCTAATTAAAACTTTTTTTCTAGGTATTTTGAGTTATGCATTTCTTAAGGACAAAAATAATATCAAATATAATAATTTAAATTGTCATATTTTAGTTCTTTTAATTAGCTTATTTATTTCAACTCTACTTTATTTGTCTTTTAAGTTATTTCCAAATTATTTTTCGGAATTAATTAAAATTTTGATGCCATCTAGATTTATCATGTTGCACACATTTTTAGGCTGGCCATTAATAATAAGCTTTCTATTTTTTTTTATCTCAAGAAAATTTAATCAAAAAAAATTAATTAAAATTTTATCTATTTTCTTAATTATAATTTTATTTCAGAATTATAAAAAAATTATAATGCTATCAAATAATTTTTTAGATAATTTTCATCAATCTGAAACTTCTAAAATAATTTTATATATTGAAAATAAAGATTTTGACGGCTATATCCTAACTTCTTCTAATTTAACTTCCTTAATATTTAAGAAAGCAAAAAAACCAATTCTTTTACATACTGACTCGATGGATTTTATTCCTTACCATCCTTATTTAGTGAATAAATTTTTCAATATTATGGAAAGAGTTTATGGTATAGAAAATTTTTTACCGCCTGATAGAAATAATCCTTCGCTTTCAGATGAATATGTTAAATTTATTTTTGAAAAATCAAGTAAAGATCATTGGATAAAAATTAAGAATGAATTTGAAATTGAATATATTATTACGCCAAAAAAATGGATTCTAAATCTTGAAACTATTATGCAAGACGATCAATATAAACTTTACAAAATTTTATAATTTTTTTTTTATACTTTCAATAACATAGCTTCCTCTTCCTCTCACTTCCTCAAAGATTCTTGCTATATAAATACCCGTAATACCTAATGTTAATAATATTATTCCAGAAAAAAAAGAAATTGTAATTATGATGCCTGCTGTTCCAGGAACAGCAATATTGGTAAATTTCATATATAGAGCGTAAATAATTAAAATAATTGAAAAAAATATTGAAACAATTCCTAAGATAATTCCAAAATATAATGGTTTTAATGAATAAGCTGTTACACCGCTAACGAATTGTGTTATCGGTCCTGAGGAAAGCAAAGGAAATTTTGTTAACCCCTCTGACCTTGCGTCTCTGACATATTCTACATGGCTTTGTTTAAATCCTACCCAAACAGATAGACCTCTTATATATGGTCTGAATTCTCTTTGCTCTAAAATATTAGTTAAAGCTTTTTTTGAAATTAATTTGTAATCTCCTGCTTCGGTTGGTAAATTTATATCAGATAAAAAATTTATTATTTTATATGCAATTTTAGTTATTAATAATTTAAATTTAGACTCACCTAATCTTTTAGTTCTAACAGTATGAACTACTTCGGCGCCATTTTCATACTCTTTTATTAATTTATCTAGTAATTCCGGAGGATCTTGTAAATCAGAGTCCATATAAATTATACAGTCACCTTTGGCTTGTTTAAATCCAGCTAAAACACACGGTCCGACACCAAATGTTCTAGACATATTGATTATTGTTATTGGATATTTTTTTTGTAAATCTAATAGAATTTTTTCCGAATTATCATTTGAGGCATCGTTAACAAATATTAATTCATAATCATACTTGTTCAATTTTTTTACAGAATTATCTACTCTTTGAATTAGTTCTTCTAAATTTTTTTCTTCATTTTTAAAAGAAAAGACATAAGAAATAAGTTTCATGATATGATTAATAAACTATTTAATCTAATTTTAAAATGTTAAAAAAATTATATATATGAAAAATATAGATCTAGTAATTTTAGCAGGTGGCAAAGGAACTAGAATAAAACAATATTTAGCAAATAAGCCTAAACCAATGGTTAAATTTAATGATATTTATTTTTTACAATATCTAATTAATAATTTTAGCAAATATCCATTCAATAAGATTTACATTTTAACTGGTTATAAAAGTAAAATAATTTTCAATAATTTTCATAACAAAACTTTCAATTTTACAAAAGTAATTTGTATAAAAGAAAAAAAACCAATGGGCACTGGAGGAGCATTATTGGGGTTAAAAAATGTCAAAATTAATGATTTTATTTTAGCAAACGGAGATACTATTTTTGATGTGGAAATTAAAGATTTAATAAAATCATATGTTAAAGGGAAATTAGGTACCGTCGCATTAGCTTCAAATAAAAAAAACACTAATAATTTAAAACTAAATAAACTTAATATTAAAAACAAAACTCTTGTATATGATAAAAAAGGAAAATTAATGAATGGAGGAATTTATTTTTTTAAAAAAAAAATTATAAATCTTCTTCCAAAAAAAAGTTTTTCACTAGAAAATGAATTTTTACCAAAGATTATCAATAAAAAATTACTAAACGGGAAGATATTTAAAAATTTTTTTTTAGATATTGGTACACCCAAATATTTAAAAATTTCAGAAAAAAAATTAAGTAATCACTTTTATAAACCTGCAGCCTTTTTAGATCGCGATGGTGTTATTAATCACGACTACGGTTATGTTCACAAAATAAAAGATTTTAAATTCAAAGATGGTGTTTTAAAAGGTTTAAAATATTTAATAAAAAAAGATTATCAAATTTTTTTAATAACTAATCAAGCTGGGATAGCTAAAGGAATTTTTACGGAAAAAGATTTTTTTCACCTACACGCAAATATAAATAATATATTTTTAAGAAATGGTATTTATATAAATGATGTCCAATATTGTCCTTATCATCCACGTGGAAAAATTTTTAAATATATTAAAAAAAGTGAATTAAGAAAACCTGGAAATGGAATGATTAAAAATATTTTTAAAAAATTTTTAATCAATAAGAACAAAAGTTTTATGATTGGGGATAAAGTTTCAGATAAATTATGCTCGCAAAAAAGTAAAATCAAGTTTTTTTACTCAGGAGAAAATTTTCTTACTTTGGTAAAAAAAATTATAAAACAATCTTAATAATTATTTATAACTTTATTTTTATCATTAGTAAAAATTTGAATTAATTCCGATATTCCTTCATCTAATGAGATTGATGCTTTAAACCCTTTTTTTTCTACTTTTCTGTTGCTTACAAAATAATCTCTTTTGTCAGGATCTTTTCTGTTGGTTACAATCTTAATTTTTAATTTTTTATATTGTTTTTGTATTTTTCTTGCTAACATTATTTTGCTTATGTTGGCTGAAGATAAACCTAAATTGTAAACATCGTTTTTTAATCTATTGAAATTTTTCATAGTAAACACAATGGCATTAACTACATCTCTTACATGAATAAAATTTCTTCTAAAATGTGGTTCAAATAAAGTAAGTTTCTTTTTTTTTACAGTAGTGTTTACAAAATTGTTCACTAATAAATCACTTCTCATTCTATAGCTATGTCCAAATACAGTTGCTAATCTAAAACAAACATGGTTTTTTGTTCTGGCTCTAACTAAATCCTCACCATCACATTTTGTTCTTCCGTAAAGAGATATGGGGTTTAACGGGCTATTCTCATCACAATACTTATCTTTTTCACCTATTCCGTATCCAGAGTTTGTTGTTAAATAAATTATCTTATTTTTTTTTGTTACAATTTCACACAAAGTTTTAATCGTTCCAAGATTTGTACTAATCGCATCTTTTTTATATTTTTCACATAGTGGAGCTCCTACTAACGCTGCTAGTGGAATTATATAATCGTTTTGTTTTACAAGTTTTTTAATCAAACTTTTTTTTCTGACGTCGTCCACAATTAGTTTAAAATTTTTATTAAAATATAAATGATTTAATGACCCTTTATCATATTTTAGAAGGTCAATTACTGTTACTTGGTGACCTAAACTCAATAGCCTAGTACACAACATCGAGCCAATATAACCTGCTCCGCCTGTGATTAAAATTTTACTCATTTTAAATTGTTTCTGCCTCTCTATCTCTTTTGCTAAGAATTGGTTTTCTAATAGGCCATTTTATATTAATTTTTGGATCATTCCACCGATAGCTGTTTTGTTGAGATGCGTCAACATATTTTCCTTTATAGCTCCATTTATAATGGAATATACAAATCTTTGAAAGACAGAGATGTGCGTTAGCATAATAAGGAGGGATAAGTACTAGTTTTGGTTTTGAATGATCAATAATCCATTTTTTATGTTTTAAATAATTTCTTGAATTTTTTCTCATATCCACGACTACAAGTAAAAATTTTCCATAAACACTCGTTACCATTTTCCATGATTTAAAATCACAATGAAGACCTCTTAAAGTGTTTTTTTTTGATAAAGAAAACTTATCATGGTTAAATTTTATCTTTTTAAAAAAACTATCTTTCCATGTTGTCCAGAGTAGTCCTCTTTTGTCTTTAAAATTATTTTGGGTTATAATCTTAATATCGTTAAACACTTGGATTTTGATCACCTTTAATTTTTCTCTTAAGTTTTATTTTTGTCATTTCAATTATGTTATCTGCAGCTTTTTTTCCAAATTTTTTTTCTATTAAATTTAAAAAAGGTTTATAATTATGATATTTATTAAACGCATTATCTCTTAAAACAATTATTTCTTCAGCTGATAATTTTTCAGTTGGTAAAGGTAACGTTTCATAAGAGTGAAAAGAATAACCTTCATAGCTTTCTGGAAGTTTTGTTCCATCTTCTAAAGCTTTTTTGTACAACAAGCTTCCTGGTAAAGCCATAGCTGCATAAGTATTCCATCCAGCTGTACATAAATCAAGACTCAGTTCCATAGTTTTTTTAATGGTCTCCTTAGTGTCTCCTGGCAAGCCAAAAATATAATTTGCCATTACATTTATATCTGCTTCATGAACTTTTTGAATAACTTTACGAACATCTACATCTTCAAATTTACCTTTATCAACCTCTAACCTTACCGATTTAGCTCCACTTTCAATTCCAAGTGCTAACCATTTAATACCTGCCTTTCTAACTAATTCTAAAATTTCTGGTCTTTTAACTGTATCTATTCTGCTGTAACTCCAAATTCTTAAGCTGTCATCTTTATTTCTCTCGGCTAACTCTTTGCATAAAGGAATGTAATATTTCGGATTTAATAAAAACATTTCATCAACTATTCTTATAGTTTTTACACCCATGTCTATTAGTTTATCGAATTCTTTAATAATGAATTCAGTAGTCCAAAACCTCATCCCGCTATAATTAGAAGCTACTCCTACTTCTTCGTTATCATTTCTATTTAAAATATTGATCATGCAAAAATTACATCCAAACTGACACCCAAGACTAGTTTGCAAACTCGCATATGGGGTTCTTTTTTCGAAATCATATTCAGCATGCCACATCGGTGCTCTGTATAAGTCTAAAGGTTTAGATTTATATGGTAGCAAATCCCAAGCATAGCCAGGAAGATCAGTGTCCATTTTATTATTAGGTACTATTTTTTCCGGGTCATTCATAATGATTTCATTTTTGTCTCTATAAGCTATACCTCTAATTTTTGAGAGATTTTCAGGAGAATAATTACCAATTTTTAAAGCATTTCTTAATGCGTAAACGCCTTCATTAGTGAATACAAAATCGATACTCTTTTCTTTTTTAAGAGTTTCAATTGGTAACGCCTGTACATGAGAACCAACTATTGAGATTGGAATACTTATATTCTTTTTTAGATATTCTGAAACATGAATTGCACCACTCATATTAGTTGTTCCGGCATTTACATTTTGACCGTAAACTACAAGACAAATTAATTTAGGGTTCTGATTTTTTATTCTCTCTAAAATTTTTTTCTCTGATAAATCTTCTGCATTCGCATCCAAAATATTTACCTTAAATCCAACATCTCTTGTTGATTGGGCTAGTAGCAAAGCCCAAGTTGGCGGTTCTATAGCTGAGTAAGTAAAGGATAATTTTTGATAAGTTTTTCCAGAACTTTTGGTAACCAAAAACAAACAGTCCATTTTATTTTCTGAAATCATCTTATAAAGAAATATTATTTAAAATTTTGGTTATTTTTAAAATTTTTTTTGAATTTAGTGATGGATAATTTCCAATATAATATCCAAAAAAATGAACTTGTTCTACATTTTTAAAGTTTTTAAAATTTTTTATTTTTACAATATTTTTTAAATAAGGTTGTCGTAGCTGATTTCCACCACCTGCATTTCCACGTCTAAATTCAATATTATTTTTTGTCAACACTTGTTCAAAGTAGTTCCTTTTTTTAATATTTTTAGTGTTTAAAATAATTGGAAAAGCATAATTTGAGCTTCCTATCATTTTATAATCTGTCCAGTATTTTTTTTTATCCAATCTTTTTATAAATAGTTTAAAATTTTTTGTTCTTTCTGCATTATTTTTATCTAAATATTTTAATTGATTTAAACCAAAAACAGCTCCAATTTCATTATTTCTAAAATTTAATGTTGGATATAAAAAAATAAATTGAGGTGATAAACTGCTATATTTTTTCTTCATTTCTCTTTCAAATTTATTATTTTTTGCCTCTCTAGCCATGCCATGAGACCTAAATATTTTTGATAATTCGTAAATTTTTTTATTGTTTGTGCACACCATTCCTCCTTCAATAGTTGTCATATGATGTGCGTAGTAAAAAGAGAAATTCGAAATTAATCCGTAAGAACCAAGTTTTTTATTATTATGCTTTGCTCCATGACTTTCACATACATCCTCTATTAATGGGATTTTTCTTTTTTTTAATTCAGCTAATAATTTATTTGATAATCCGTTAAATCCTTGTGCATGAGTGATAAAGACAGCTAAAGTTTTTTTATTTATTTTCTTAATTACTTGCTCGGTCGACATTGATAAAGTATTTAAATCAATATCAACAAAAATAGGCTTAAAACCATTCATTATTACTGAGTTAATATCTGAAACCCAAGTCAGAGATGGAACGATAATTTCGTTTTTTTTTTTATTTTTGTTAAGAGCTTTTAAAATTGAAATTGTAATAAAATTAGCTGAAGAACCGGAATTTACAAAAGTTGAATATTTTACACCTAGCCATTTTGACCATTTTTTTTCAAATTCTTGAACTTTTTTAGATTGAGTTAAAATTACATCTTTGTTTTTTAAAAATTTTTTAACTGCACCAATATCTTTATTGGTATAATTATTGTTCATTAATTTATGATTAAAATTCATATTATCTTTTGAGATCCTTAAATATAACTTGAGCTCCCTCATTTGTAAAATTGAAAGGTATATTTATTAGCTTTTTATTATTAATAAAAAATTTTTTTCTAAATTTAATAGGCATGTAAAGTAAAAGAAAACCTCCTCCACCTGCTCCTAATAGTTTACCGCCAAAAGCTCCGTATTTTATAGCAAGATTATATAAATCATCTATTTTTGAATTCGATATTGAGCTGCTTAGTTTTTTTTTTAAATACCAAGCGTTATTTAAAAGTTTACCAAAGTCATCGATTTTTCCTGTATTTAAAAGTTTTTCTCCTTCGGAAACATGTTCGCAAATTTTTGTAATATAATCTTTTTTTACACTAGATAGTTTTGATGCATAAGTACTAGCAATTTTATGTGCAGTTCTATTTATGCCTGTATAAATTAATAATAAATTTCGCTCTAATTTTTTTATATTTTCAACTTTTTTAATTTTTTTTACATTAATATTATTTTTTTTGAAAGTAATCTTATTAAATCCACCAATTGAAGCTGAGACCTGATCTTGAGAACCAACTGTTTCTCCCATAACTTTTTGTTCAAAAAAAATTGCTTTTTTCGCTAATTCAATATTAGTTATTTTTTTTTCATTTAGAGCATTTATTGCTTTAATTAAACCTACAGAAAAGCATGAACTTGACCCCATTCCACTTCTTGCAGGCAGATCACCATCGTAATGAATTTCAACCCCTTGATTAATTTTGTAATATTTAAGCAAACCTTTAACAGATTCGTGCTGTATCTCATTTAAATTTTTTACATTTTCGATTTTAG
>ENA-UOXV01004758-UOXV01004758.1-marine-metagenome-genome-assembly--contig:-NODE-4758-length-15334-cov-6.480332_pt1 | contig 15334 bp, 18 predicted proteins | sample MGYA00238165_ERZ766961 | MGnify/ENA primary metagenome ERZ766961 (study PRJEB28924, sample SAMN03173240) | marine metagenome | biome: Marine; feature: Water; material: Subsurface seawater | place: North... | reverse complement strand
TGCGATACCTCGACCAGCACCCTGCGTCAGGCGCGCCGCCTGCGCTCACCTGCCGAGTCGCCGCGCTCTCGAACGCAGCCATGTGTCGCCTGAAGCTCGATGACCCCCGCCGCGCGATCGAGCTGTGTGACCGGGTGCTCAAGATCGAGGGGCACGGCAAGAATGCCAAAGCGCTGTTTCGCAAGGGCTGCGCCCACCGTGCGTTGGGCGACTACGAGAAGGCTGTTGAAGCACTTGAGGAGGCGCGCGTCGCCGCTCCAGACGATGCAGGCGTCAAGGCAGAGCTCTTGAGAGCAGAAAAGGACCTCAAGAAGTTTCGTTTCGGGTGGTGAGTCGTGCAGTTTTCCTGGTTTTGGCTGTGGTCAGTTATCGTTGTCCGCGTTCATACCGCGGGCTCGTCGGCCGAGGGCCTAAACGTGAATGGATGCAGTGTGCTTCTCTGCAACCTGCGCGTTGCAGAGAAGCACGTTGCGCCCAAACCTTTCAATACGTTGTGCAATGAAAGGCCCCTGTGATGGTCCCACCGAGACGCTCATTAACCTAGCAGCACACCAAAGACCGAAGAGCAGGTCTTGGAGGGGGGGAGAGGGCGCAACAATCGGCGCTGCGAGTTGGGCTACGGTGCACGGGGCTTAGTGTCTTGGGCCATTCAGAAAAAATATCCGTGTTCTTCTGCGGTTTGTGACGCGAAGAACACGTTACTAGAGTAACGGGGGCCGGGGCCCGGGAGACAGCGCTAGAAAGCCGCAAATGTTACAAGTCCCTATGGGCCTACACAACTGACGTGACGCGGGCCCTCGGGCTCATGTGGGTGCTGGGGACTTGATGTCGGATGAGAGAAACACACATAGTGCTAGGAAGGCGGGCAAGGAGAGAGAACGCGGGGAGGACGTGGGCGAAGAGGTTCCAAGCCAGAGGTTCCAAGCCAAGCAGACTAACAGTCTCTGAGCGCGTGGGCCGCGCGGGCTTGAATTCCGCTGCGGGCCCGCGTCCGAGGCCCAATGTTTCCCGGTGAGGCGAATGCCCAAGACACGAAGGCTAATCAACGTCAGTTCCATCCGAAGCCGAGCAAATCACGAATGAAAGTGGGAAAACCAATGACGCGGCGCAAAGAGTGCGCCGCGTTGTTGCTCAGGCATCTGGGCCATTGACCGCGAGTTGGTTGTTGCCTGGTGGTGGGTCGCATCAGTCTTGAGCCAGGCGAGGAGAGTTTGTACGCCTGTACGCAGCAGTCAAACTGCATTTTGAGAGACTTTTGTACGCGGCAGTTTGTACGCCTGTCGTTTGTATTGTCCCATCCTATACACAATGTGGTATTTCAGTCCAGCGTGAAGCAAAGCGAACCCACCCTTTGGTTGCGGTCAAGCGGGCGGGAAGGATTTCATCGCCGATGCGCTTGGCCTTTTCGTCGCTTGCAGCAGGCTTGAATCGCATTGGCTACTCCTAATTAAGAGAAGTTTCACGCAGTAGCTTATTCGTGCCGTCGCTTCACCGCTGTAGGTCCCGAAGGTGGAAAGGAAGGATTGGGGAGGGATTTTGAGCGTCTGTAGTTTGACCGTGTATCGCCTCTGAGATGCAGTTTTACTACAATAGCGGCATTCCGCAGCGCCAGCGCCGTACTCGGTGAGTGTGTTTTACCCCAATAGCCCTGGTGGTGCGGATGCGATTAGCATCGCGACGACACCAGGTCACAACAGACTAGATTCTCCGCAGCGCTGGCGTCATGCAATCCAGTACTAGCGAGATGGAATCCTGCGTCTGGCGGACATGCAAGCACGTAGTTTTCACCCAGCACCGCATGTAAATCTAGACTAGCTCTGGCTCCGATGCAGCTACCATCAAGCACAGATCCTAACATTGTGGGCCTGCGCAATTGGCAGACAAGCTTCGGTTGCGGTGAATGCGGATGTTCCATCTTATCTCGTGTATCCTGACGGGAGTCACTCACTTGGTGTTGTCACGCCTTGGGGGGGGCGCCAGGACGAGGATCTGGATGGTCTGTTCCTTTCCCACAGAATGCCTGCAGGGCTTTTCACGTGCGTCATGGAGATGCCCTTCATACCAGTACTCAATACTGCACTGTGGTCACGTTATCGCACTTGGCAGCTGTCCCGGAGCAGTTGTCAGCAATCTCTGGTGCCTTCGTCGTGTGGGCAGACCCTGTCGGAATGGTCCAAACCGATTTGCGCCAGTTGGCTCCGTTCTACACCCTTTTGATCCTGAGCATCTTATTCGGCGTGATCTCCGTCAGCAACAGTCTAAGTACCAGTCAGGTGTGTCAACTCCGGTGCCAAGAGCCCAGAGCTGCTATAGATAGTCCCTCCCTCGCTCGCTCGCTCTAGTCTTCCGCAGCTTCGTTTCTTGCTGGTGATGGCATGCAAAACTGAATTCCCTGCGTAATCATGATGGCCTGCTCGGCGCAGAACGAGACAATAATGATACCGCGTGCTCCGCCGAATGTTCTGATGACAGCATTCGCCGCCAGTGAGTCCCTATGCCCTTGATCTTGAGGGTTGACGTGAGGATGGTGGAAGAATTCCGTTTGCGCATTCGCGCCGCGGCGCGCAGCGCGGGGGGTGGGGCGCCGCTCCGCGCCATGGCGCGCGGCGCGCGGCGCGCGAACGCGCGCGGCCCCCGGCTAGTCTAGGGGCTCCGAGACGAGCCTGCGGGCTCGTCTCGGCCCCACGCATTGGCGCGAGGCAGAGACTTGGTTGCAGTTTGCGCATTGGCGCCGCACGGCGCGCGCTGTGCGGGGCAATGGTCGAAGCGTAATTGGCGGGCGCGCTCAGACATCGGCGTAAAACTTCTCGCGGTGTTCGGATTCAGGAGGTGCATTGCCCAACAAATATTTTTGTGGGTGGCAACTTAGCAATGTGTGCACACAATCTCGCACAAACAGCGACGTTTTGCTAATGTTGCCGTCAACGAGCGAAGCACCCTCTCCATGTGGTGGTGCGCAGTCCGCTAAATGAACAGTGCGTCTGCGCAGGAACAACAGCCGTTGCATCACCGCTTACATCGCATTGCAGCTGGGTTCCATAATCAGTGCATCCCCGCCTTCTTGTTTTTGTGCATTGCCTTGCGAAACAGGGTTCCAGTCCAGCGTTGGTCGTACAGCTGAAGGAAAGGATTTCCTTTGCGGAGATGCACCCTGCGGCTTCCGCAAACCTCACATTTAGGATTTGCCACGCAGTTTCACTACTATACGCGAGGGTCGGACCATACGTTTTGGGCGGCGTCATGTGCGACATTATTCTCACGGCGATGGCGACCTATGCCCGCTCAGCATTGATGGGCTCCTGGTTTGCAGCGCGGCGACAATAGCGTAGAGCAACCGAATAAGATCAGTAAAGCAACCGGCTGAATGGGTCGCTGGCGAGTGGTCAAACTGGTAAAATGACTTATTGACAAATTGACCGTTGTTTGGACGCCGCCGACATGTCCATGCGTGGCCCCTCTTCTTGGAGCACGGTAGATACGTCATGTAACGAAGGTGCATCTCAGCATGATGCTTGGGAGGCAATTGGTGAGGAGGGGATGATGATGCTTGAAGCATGCGGAGAGGGGAGATTGGAGGAGGTAAGAACTGTCATGCGAAGAACGTACCATCAATGGTCTGCCTGCGCTAATTAGCGGATCCGGCAGGCCAAATTGTTGGCTGAGCATCATCCTACTCTGCTCGAATGGTGTTCTACTGAGGGGCATACGGCTGCCCATGTTGCTGCATTTTTTGGTCAAACAAAGGTGTCTTGCTCTCTCGCCTCCTGTTCTCCCTCTTTGGATGGCATCTGTGCTTTCTATTTCCCTCCATCGAATCAAGGAGCGGGGACCTGCAGGTTCTGGCCTGGTTAGCAAGAAAGGCACCACATCTTCTCTTTACTCGTACCGAAGACGGGGAAACGCCCGCCCATGCAGCAGCCTCACAAGGACAAGTGTCTTGTATCAAGCTTCTGGCTACACGATGGCGGGGACTCGTATGCGAAGCTGACTCTGATGGCTGGACCCCAGCACACGCGGCGGCGTGTTACGCTCAGAGCGAGGTCGCCCATCTTTCCATGCTCTCACTGCACAGCCTGTGAGATGCTGCGTCTAGGGGGTGTGGCTAGTGACCAAAATACTGTTTGCGCGTTTCAGGTGCTCGTTGCACTTATGCAGATCGCCCCGGATCTTTTTGCGTCTGCAGCAAAAAATGGGCAACTTCCCGCAGATGTGGCAGCGAACAGGGCTATCAAGAAGCTCATCGCACTTCTGCAGGGTCCTGCGCCTCTCTGCACCGCAATTTTTGGCTTGTTCAGCCTGGCAAGGCCAATGAGCTCTCCTTGCGCATAGTGCTGGAATGATTCAATTTTTTCACCGCAGAAATACGCGAAATTGAGCGCGAGGAAGGCTCAATATCACCCGGTCGGCCACACACGCCGCCTGCACGGACGTCTGGAACAGGATTGTCGGGGGGGGGGTCGCCTGGCTTCTTTCACCTCATCGGGGAGTAGGAAACCAGCTCCAACATGAAGCCTTTCTTGCCCGACTCCCGTTTGTCTCTCATAACCCTCCTTGCTCGTATAGCAATGCAGTTGTGCGAATCTCGAAAGGTGCAATCTTCCTGACGCGCCGGTGGATCGGACGCAGGCTCCCTGAGTTCTCCAAGTTTCGCCGCCCAATTCCAACGACGGTGCCGAAAGCCTCTGACGGGGAAAGTTCGACCAAACTACAGTCGCCTGTCCGCTCAGGCCTTTTCCAGTCAGATGACACGCCCTGGGAGGCCCAAACTGAAACAGAGTCCGATGCTTTCCAGCCGACAACGCCACCTAGCCCACCCTCTTCAAGCCCTCGGCCGCGACCATCACGATCAGCCTCAGCGACGCTCAACAAGCTGCGTTGCCAAGTCATGCAAAGCAAGGTGCCGTTCGGACCGATCTGCCCATCTACCTCGGAAGGAAGCACCCGCTCAAGCTCTTGGGCCGAAATAGATCCAATAGATCCACTTGGTGCCTCGACAACGCCAAGCCCGGACGTGTCACCAAGCAGAATTGCAACGAAAGAGCTCTTCGAGCCGATGATCTCCGGTGCCGGGAGCAATCAGGCCAACTGTGATAGGCTGGACACGGATGAATCGAAAACTGCGCCACTGTCAGACCCGATGCCGCAGAAGGACCGGCAGAACGTGGAAGCTAACTCAAAGAAGCACAACATCAGTGCTGTAGCAGAGGGGCTACGGGCACAGTCTTCGAGTCCAAGCGACAGCAGCACGGTAGTTCCAATCAGTTACTTGCTCTTGTCTGGTCTTGGCCAGATGAAACGTGCCTGCTGGCTGATTGATGTCCGGCTCCAGCTGAAAGTGTCCCATTACGATCTAACGGGCAATTGCCGGCGCAGGTGCCCATTTTAGACCGTGCAGGCGCGGGTTCAAGCAGCTGCTGGTCGCAAGCATCCTCTGTTGCATCGATTGGCGAGCGCACACGCGTCGGTGTAGGACTTTATCTCCGGCGCGGTGGCCCAGAAGACTGTCGCCTGCGCGTCAAGTCACTGGTCGCTGGCGGACCCGCCCATCGCAGTGAAATGGTATTGAAACGTCCAGGCCCAGGCTTTTCCACTCACGTGTAACTTGGCTGCAAGGAGATGTGTGACCGTTGCTGAGTTCAACGTAACGAGGGATGAACCTCAAGCCCCAATCTCAGATCTCTGTTGGCGACGAAATCGTATCAATCTGCGGAGAAAACGTTAAAACAAGACGTCTCGCTGAAGTTGCAGCGATGCTTGTTGGCCCAGTGGGCAGCACCGTGGAGTGTGCCATCATCAAGAAGGTTCTCATCCCAGTAATTGCTCCTTTGAGAGATCAGCGCATATTCACAAATCAGAAACTTGGCCTCCTCCCCCGCTTCTTTTCAGCTGCCGTATGAGGCGCAGGAATCCGGGGAAGAACTCGTCGTGTCGCTAGAACGGGGTGGCGCATGGAGAGGCTTTGCAACAAGCTGGTTGGAGCCGCGAGATTCTCCGGAAGAGCTCAAAACTAGATAGGCAGATACGGCCGGGTAGCCTCGGAAGACAAGAGTAACCAACCAATGAGCGTGCGTTGCGCAAATTGGCCTAACACTTGGTATGTAGTGGAGCAACGAAGAGATAGGCGAACGAGTGAACTTCTGTGTCTTCACTGCCTCACACGCTGCTTCGAATTTGTTTACATGAAACGCCAAAGCGCCTCGCGAATCACCTTGTCTGGTGCGCTGTGTAGCACATCCTTATCCCTGTAGAGAATGATCTCCGCGCCCTGTAGCAGGCGATCATAAACGTCAGCATTCTACCTTCTGCTGCAATTGAAGGTGCCACACGTTGGCTTTGGGGCCGGGCGTGACCTTGCGATATTCCGGGCGAACGATGAACTGCTCTGGAAATTTGTCTTCGATTACCACTGGTCCCGGGACTTCGGTTTGAGGCTCTGGCATGTGGTGCGAGAGCTCGATAATGTGCGAGAATACACCCTCCCCGACGTACCTGGTTGCAACATCCAACACAGGTTTCAATCGTGTACTGCCGCGTCAGTCCATCGATCGGTCACGCACTCTTATGTCCCAAGTCTAAGGTCGATTGATCTTGCATTGAGGTAACACTTGGGGGACTCGACCCATTCTCTTTCGGGAAACCGAGCATTGCCGTATCCTGACAGAGGCCAGAGTCTTGATGCCACGCGTGGTCCGAACCGCGAGGTCTCCCCACAATCTCCATCCATGACCCGAACGAGTGCTCACCACCCGCTGATGTGCATAGCCCTCCTAGTCGCGAGATGAACAGATCTCCGGACATCGAATTGAATCCGTGGTCCGCAAAGACCTCTGGGCGAATGCAGATAAGTTTGGTCAGGAAACGATGACCGGTCCAGCAAGCGAGATGTACTCGAACAACCTCGCAGAAGAAGGGGGCGACAACCTGTCAGAAGCGTAAAGGCCCTGTCGCGTCGCCACTGACCCATGAGCGAAGAGCCAAGATCTTTTGCAACTGCGCGCAAAACCTTATTTCTCTTTTCGTCGAATCGTGGGTTGTCCTCATAGAAATCTGACCTCCTGCACGACACCTTTCAGGAGTTGGTGTGTGTAGCTTGTCTACATTGCAGGCCTTCGCCCAAGATTTATCGTTTTTCAGAGCACAGGTAGCTACCCAGCCACACGAACGTCGTGTCTCAGTTTGGAATTTGAGTCCCATGCATCGCACAAGCGACCGCCTCCTTCAGGAAATACCTCGTCGAGCGAGAGGAAGCGCGTTCTGTGCTGCAATTCGACAGAATCTGCGACAAAACAAGGAGGTTGAAATGGTCAGGGTGTATATGGCGTCACTCTTTCTCACCAGAGGGAGAGGCCCACCGTGTAGAGCCAGGCTATAGACCTGCGGCACGCAACGGCGCCGGGACGTTGAAAACGAGCCCTTCAGCACCCCAGCCGGACAGCACCAGCGTCATCGCGATAGTGAGAGATTTTTGTCGAAGCCATGTCCATGTCATTCGCCTCATTTGACCGTCACTGCCCGTCTTTTGGCTCCTGTGTGGGGCGATCGACCCGCGCAGTAGGGCTATGACCTCCCCTTAAGGGGATAAAAGATCTGATTTATGAGAGAGAAATAAAAAAAACCAAGCTCTGCTGTTTGTGCATACCTTTCGCTAACCAGAAGCAACGACTCAGCTGTCCTTGTCGTGGTGCAGGGCCTAGCCGTGAACTCCCCATTTTCACTTTCGATCGCTGGGTGATTATGCTTCGATCGATTCACATGCTGAAGGATGGCGAGTCACCGACCTTCAACTTCAGGCCTATACGGTGGAATCCTGAAGCAAGCGAGGAAACTGGATCAATTCCAGTGAGCGATCCGACGGCAGGGTTGCCCCCGTTTGTGGCACATCCAGCCTTCTGGGACGTTTTCTCTGGTCGGTGGGTACATAATCTGACGCAGGAGACGGGAAATTCGTTGGTCCCAGCTTTCCAGCGCACAACCTTCTCTGAGGAGCGTGACGATGCGTGTTTTGCTATGTTCGAGTACAAGGTGCGATTCGGCTGCGAAGCATTATAAACCTAACTGCTGTGCTTTGTCGTGCGTGGTCCAATGATGAACTGTGCTGTTGATTGGCAGATGCGAGATTGCCAGATCTTGGCAAGGCACGATTGGAAGTCGTGCCCTTTTCGTCACCCAGGTGAGGAAGCTTCTCGTCGTCACCCGAGCGTACATACCGCCACACCCTGTCAAGACTACCGTCGAAACAAGCGCTGCAGGCGTGGCAACGAATGCCCCTACGCCCATGGTCCCTGGGAAGCTGGGCTTCGTAGTGTGCCCACCCAGAAGAGGGAGAAGCGTTTCCATTGGAAAATTGCTATTGCTCTTTGCAGTGCGTGGCATATAAGTTTTGCCGTGCGGACAGATCCAACGGCATTCAGATTAGATCTTTGCACGTTCGGCACCTGGTTCTTGTCCGACATTTCAACCTTTTGCTTTGCTGACACTGTCCGAATACAGTTTGAGTCTGGCAGGATTTGGAGCTCGTAATTTTGCGGCAACTGAACCAGTGACAGCACGTTGCGTCGCGCACTGGGTGACAGTTGCAATCGCCAGATGTGCTTCTTTGCACACTCAAAAGCTGAACTGCGATTGAATATTTTTCAACGCTACTTACAAGAATCAAAAGGTGACTGCATGTCGTCTTTTGTCTTCTTCCATGGCCAACAAAACGCCTGCTAACCATATGCATCTTTTTCAGAACTGCCCTGCTTTGTCGTACAGCCGGGGCCTGAAGCAAAAGAATCGGTACTTCTTGGTATGGACGCCGAGTAAAAACGTGACCGACCATATTTCAGCCACTCACTGGACACGTCACACAAATGCTTTCCAGCAGATGAGCTCTCTTCTCTCACGTTGGCGGCCTCTCGACTTGCCACGGAAAACTCAAAGCACCAAGCAAATCGCGGCACAAAACATACTGCGCCGCGGCGAACGCACAAACGGGAAAATTCAAAGGTTTTTTTTCGGCGAGCTGGCCTCGCCAAAATGACCTTGCAAACACAGTTTTTTTAAAACCGGCACGTGGACAGGACAAAATGCGCAGCGGACACGGGCAAGTTGCTAGTGGCGGCATAGAACAGGTTTTCTCATCTCAAGCATCTTTCCAAGGATTTTGCTTTGATCCAGCATTCGCTTTCGTGATTGATCAAGCATTCAGAGCGTGGTGAACTCTGCAAAAAGACCTCTCCTACAACCTTACACCTAGACTGGCAGGCAATGCCCAACGTTGTCCAGTGGGTAGACAGCCTACTTGGCGAGTAGGAAATCTTTCTAGATGAGCCGTCTTGGATCTCAGAGGCGTTCTCAAGCGACACTGCCGTCAGATCATTGATCCTCGATGTCGAAAGCTACACTCTGCTTTATGATTTTGCGTCAAAGACTACTTGGCGTCTCTTCTTATAGGTCGAGCCTAGGCTGTACCGGGCAGGATGCCTGACAAAACTCATTGCCTTTGACCCAAACTTGCGCGCGCAATCGACCTATCTCACACAACTTAGCTGCTCATTCATCTTAATTTCCCCAATATTCATCGCATTATAACTCCCATCGCTTGAACGAGTCTTTGCCGTAGATCAAGCTGCAATTCTCTCGCCATATCCTGCGGAATCGCCTGGCTTGTAGACCTGTCTGGGATAAGGTAATTCAGCTTCGAAGGCGGAGCTAGGAGAAGTGGATAAGCCACGGACTTCTAGTGCCCACCGGTACGTCACTCGGAAAGAACGACCCTCTCGATACTCTGGCGCCAGATCAGGTACTTCCTTCACATCTTCTCTCCGCACTGAATCAAATCGGTCGACTGATTCCACCTCGGGCATGCGCAACACAAAAGCGCGAAACGAGTCCTCGTCGAAGCCTGGCGGTATCCAGAAAGACATGTCGTGAACCCACGGGTGCTGGTGTAAAGCAACAGCGCCCCGGTCGTCGGGCACCTGCACGCAGCAGCGCGCATGCCCCCCGGAGGGTCATCCTCCGGGGTCGCCTGCGGCCGCCAGCTGGGTCTCGCTGGGGGTCTCGCTTAGGCTGAGTGGGCGGGGCGCGCACGAAGATGTGGCGTAGACTGCCCTCAAGATAAAAGCCCTTGTTGAGGGATTTGTAGCCCCCTGCGCGGTACCCTGGCGGTGGCGTGAAGGCAGCAATTTTGCGCATGACCAGCCCCGCAGTAGCGGCGCACGCTGTGACCTGCCAAGTGTCTCCCCAAGCTCGAGGCTTGTCAACCGGAGTGCCACCCTGACCCTTCACCAGTGACACCCAAATCTCACCTGCCCGCTCCAAGCCATGAGGCCAGCTATTCTACCATGGGACAGTTTCATATTGCAAAGAGGTAGGTTCGGTAGATATCGTCCTGACACTCGTGCACTGCGGGTTCGGGTTTCGGGTTCCTGTGTTGACCTGACGGCGACAAGTGGCGTGCAGCGCTTCGGAAGAAGCCTGTGATCAATTCCCGATTCTTCTGGATTTTGCTCTTTCCTCCCACGTGCGGAAAATTGAAGATGACCCGGTCGGCCTGCCGCCGGCCACCGCCCCGGGCTCGTTACCCGCGGTTCAAGGGCGGGCCGAATGCGTAACGCTGTGCTGCGACTTGGCGTGGCCTGAGACCCTGACAGCGGCATGCCAATAGCGTGCAGATACCTGCAATTCGCTACCAAGAGACTCGTCGAGCCGCGTGGCATCCACGCCGGGCTTCACTTTTGCGCCCATTTCCTCCAGCGCTGCTATCGTCGGCGCTGCGTCGTAGCGTTCCAGGATGAAATCCAGGGAGTCGAAAGTCGTGGCGATCAGATTTATCCGCGGGAACGCCTTGATTAGTGCCAGGGAGAAACTGAGGTTCCCGTCGCCCACCACGAGAACCTTGCTTTCACCCAACTCCTCGTAGTCGTCATCCCACTCAGGCGGGTCGCTGTTTTCTTGTGCAGCGGACTGGCAGCTCGACGTCGAAGCATGCCTCCCACGTAGCAAGGCAGCCCCCTTTGCATATCCAGCATAGGCGAAGGCTACAGCCCCGATGCTCGCTGTCCCCAGTACGAGCGCTCGCCTGCCATGGACGAGTGATCTAGCTCAGAGCATGCGAGAGTGGGCGGCGGGTGCTTGTCGCTCGCTTGTGGGATGAACGGAGGGAGTCGTCTACCTCATTTTTCGACGTGGAGACTGACCACACCACGATCCATCCCCTTGCGTGCTCAGCCGGAATCTTGCCCCCGCGAATGCGGCGGCGAGACGTACCGAATCCGCGGATCCCTCCTGCGGTCTGGATGTCGAAGGTGCAGGTACTTGCTGATCAAAATGTGAATGCGCTGTCTGCAATGCGACAAGTAGACAAAAACTCAGCACTGATCGTGAGAAAGGATGATTCCTGCGCTTACGGGTCTCAATCATACACAGATTTCGTTCACGGCATCTTCAGCGCATCCCTGGCACAAGGTTCCTTCGATATGGCCACCGGAGTTCCCGCCAGTTGGCTGAATGAACCGGGTGTTGAGAGAAGTTGCTTTCTCGTTACGATGATAATACCGCTGGAGCCGTTTGATGGAGAGAACAACAGCAACACGTCGTTCAGTGCGACGTCGCCTACGGCAAAGCGCCAACATCACAGACCAAGATGTCGAAGCGCCTTCTATCTGTAGGATTGGCAGCGGCAGGGGCCGCGGCAGCGGGCGTTGCAGTGTATGCGGCGATCAGGTTGCCAAGCCTTGTCTCTTTTCCTCTCAGCGGCATTGCGTCTGGTGTTTGAAGGGGGGCTCTTCATCGTCTCGTAGCTGGCTAAGTAGGGCAGCGCGGTTACTCACGTAAAGGTCGCGATGTTTTGGGGGGCACACCGACAGGCACACGACTGAGTTTGGTCGCCCCCCGCGCTGAACTCATCCTATCTGATCGTGTGCAGTGGACGGGAGGCGCATCAAGTCGTGGGGGATATTTTCAGCGTGTTCACGTCCGAACCGACACCACCACAGCCTGAGGACGAAGAGGATTTGGCACAAGAAACAGCAGGGTCAATGGCATTTACTGTCTCCGACCTCGAGGTATGTCTTCAGAGCTCGGCGGACTCGAGTCGAACATCTCTTGTCAGCCTAACGCCAGTCCTTGCAGCGAGTGCTGTTCTGACGGGAGTGACAGACCGCATATCTTTGCTGGCAGAATTTGACGCCGCGAGTACAGCTGGCCTGGGCTGGGATGCGGCAGCGGCGTTCAGCGCGCAATCTAGAGGAAGCTCGGAAGGGGGAGAGCGAGGTGATTGCAGGAGCCGAGCTCCCTGGCTCAATGGCCGTCTCGGCTGCTCAGGTGCCACCTTCTCCTTCACTGAATGGTCCAGTGCTATACCGCATAGTATCTTGCCGCGGCAAGGGTACTGCTCGTCTCCACCCCTCGGCCTGGCCGAGTGCCTCACCGTCCCCCAATACACAGCTGGACGGCGCGTCGCCCACGCTGAAACTCAGCGGCGACGAGCGGACCGGCACGTTGCTCGGGCGACGAATCGCTGGAAAGGGTGCATCGCCTAGCGGGGCAGCAGACAGCTTGGCACCCGCGGTGCCTCTTTCGATGGCAGTCTCGGCGTCGGAGCTCGAGGGAGAAGTGCCGGTAGTCAACCTCAGCGGGTCGGACGGCACGCCGGGGAAGCTGCTGTTGCGGCGCGGGAGCAAGCGCGCAATGGAGGCGGAGAACGAGTCGCCTGTTGTGATGACTACCACGTCAGCGCAGCTGTCGCCGGGGTCCGAGGCACACGTCATGGTCTGGCCCACCTCCCGCCACCCCGCAAGCGCGCGCACCTTCTGAGAGCGCGCCTCGCGGGCGGCAGTCGCTGGGGGAGGATCTGGGATCCCTGGGAAAGCCGTCTCTTTTCAATCGGCGGCTGAGCGCCAAGACCTTGCAGTCGACAACGGCGACGGCGGTTGCCACAGGGGCCGCGCCGCCTGCGCTCGACAGCGGCGCCATCGGCAAGAGCCGACTGATGCTCAAACGCCAGGCTTCGAAAGGTGCCTTCCGCCGTACTGCATCCTGAGCGCGGGCGGCAGCTGCGTAAAGCGCGAGCCAGGGTTTGGGCATCGGTGCACGGCTCAAGCTCGCGTAGGCCACTGATTGGAGTGAGGTTGGAGTGGGATTGGGACGTAGGGTACCAGGAGACGGGGGGCGGGGGCGGGCGGGTGACCACGCATGAAGCGATCGTTTCGCCGCGTTCAGGTGGGGGAAAGCAGAAGTGATTCGTGGTTCGAGAAGTGCCTGGTGGTTGGGGACTGTGCGCTGCCTATCTATGCGCACGCCTTGACTGGGGGCTCCTGTGCAGCGGGACTGCTGCCAGGCGTTGCGGACACGGGAGCGACCCGGGAGGCTGTCCTCACAGGTCTCAACGCGCAGCTTGGCTGGGCGCGGGCAGCCGTCGGTGCACACGCGCCCCCGCTCGCAGCAGCCGAGAAGGTGCTCGCGGCGAGGGAAGCAGCGCTGCAGGGAGGCAGCACGCCATTCCGGGAGCGGAAAGCGGCAGAAGCGCGCGAGGCCCGCGACGCGGTCGCAGCGTTGGTGAGTGCAGCCCAGGCGCGCGCTGCGGCCGCCGAGAGTGCGCTGATGGCGACGCGAGAGCGCTTTGCCGCTCGCGGCTGACTAGACGCCACTTTCGGCGGCAAAGTTGACTGGCGGCCTATTGTTCGTGGGTGCCATGTGAATTACACGCGGGGCCGAGCACTGCGGGCGGGGGTGACGCCCTCTCACGCGGGGGGTGGGACGAGCAGTAGTCACATCCTCTGAGGGGTGGAGACGAGCAGTAGTCACACATCCTCTGAGGGGTCACGGTCGTGGGAGTCCGGCCTCCGGGGTTGCGGCGTTGTCAACCTCTTTCCAAACTCGCCGAGTCTTTGTCGCAGCCACTTTGTTGGCAAGCCCTTCAGCCCGCGCACAGTCTGGAACAGCGTGTCCTGTTTACGGTTCAGGCGACCGTCCACGTTTAATGTCAACGAGCGAGAAAAACGGGAATGAAAGTGCTTAGAGGGCGGGCAAGGAGAGAGGCACGCGAGGAGGGCGTGATCGGGGAGAGGTCCCAAGCCAAGCCAAGCAGACTAACAGTCGCCAGAGAGATCGCCGAAAGAAAGAGAGATTGAGATTGCATAACAACGAGGACACACACAACCTCGTACAGACCGGGTAGAGAGATAGATACGTTGTAGAACGAAAAACCGAAAGTTGAAAATGGGCCCGCCTTGCTACTACTGACAGCGATCCGGGGAATCCCAGGGAGGGGGAAGCAGCGGCGTGTAGTCTCCAAGCCGCTGCTGGACGCTTCTTGGGCATGGCTATCTCTTGCCGCGTCGGGCCCCGCGGCCGGGATGGAGACCCGAGTCTCTACTATCCCAGGCGGTCCCGCGAGCTGCATCCAGGCAGGGGTGTGCCACGAGCAGTATTGCTGCTGTGTGTAGCGACTCTCGGGTGGGAAAGAAGCTGGGCGGCATTTACCGTTGGCGAGTGTTCCGATTCTAGGTTCAGCTCTGTCTCGGGCATGCATGGGAGAATCCGGAATGTGTGGAGTGCCGGACTGGCTGCAGAGATGCACCTCAGAGGCGGGGGCGCGCCAAGCTCACCATCCGTGCTCAGCCGCATCGCATCTTTCATCGGATTCAGTCCCCGTAGCCAGCGTGACGAGGATCTCAGCGGGCGCCGCCGTCTGTCTTCAGCATCACCGACGAGAACACCAACGAAGGTACCAGAGCGCCGTGAACTCGCGCGGGCTGCCCCAATCCCACTCCATCGCAGCTGCAGCGCGGCCGTCTGACGCAGAGAGCACCACCTGCAGATGCTGGGCTGGGAGCAGCGCTTCTCGCAGCTGAAGAAGTTCCGGGAGGAGTACGGGCACACCGCGGTGCCCTACGCCTACGAGGGGTTCGACGGGCAGCTCGGGTCATGGGCGGAGCGGCAGCGGGAGTTGCACCGGCGGGGCCGGCTCGCCGCACCGCGCGTGGACGCGCTGGAGCGCGTGGGGTTCGACCTGGCCGCATCGCCCGCCTCGGCGGCGGACCGCGCGCTGCAGCACCTACACGCTGCTGTCGCCGCATACCGGTCGCCCGTGGCGCCGTCGCCACTGACGGGGCTGCGTGCTGGGACAGACGCGCACGCGGCAGCGGGCCTTCGGGCGCAGTGGCTGGGCCAGGAGCTCGGGGGACGCGGGCGGGCGATGGAGCGGGAGGAGCGGGCGCTGGCGGATGCTGTAGCGGAGGACCACGCGAACGGCGGGAGCGCAAGGGCACTGGAGTACGCAGAGTGGTTGGCGCGGCAGGCGCGCGGCGCGGACGCGGAAGAAGTTCTGCTCGCGGCGCTCGAGCGG
>ENA-UOXV01004757-UOXV01004757.1-marine-metagenome-genome-assembly--contig:-NODE-4757-length-15334-cov-7.360626_pt1 | contig 15334 bp, 15 predicted proteins | sample MGYA00238165_ERZ766961 | MGnify/ENA primary metagenome ERZ766961 (study PRJEB28924, sample SAMN03173240) | marine metagenome | biome: Marine; feature: Water; material: Subsurface seawater | place: North... | reverse complement strand
CGGTCAGATCCGGAAGGAAGCAGCCGTAACGAGTTTTCGGCCTGGGTCGGTGTCCGACCTTCCACTTTAAGTTTTCCCGGCAACCAATCGGTTCCTAGCATGAGCGATAGCACAGCCACCGAACCTGCCGACGCCAAAGCCAAGCAAACTGGTGAATACCAGGTGCTGGCGCGAAAATATCGTCCCACCACATTTTCAGGTTTGATCGGCCAAGAGGCATTAGTCCGCACCCTGACCAATGCGTTCGCGTCGAACCGCCTGCACCATGCGTTTGTCATGACCGGTGTGCGTGGTGTCGGTAAGACGTCGACAGCGCGGATTATCGCGCGGGCGTTGAACTGCATCGGGGCGGACGGCAAGGGTGAGCCGACCACAGAGCCCTGTGGTGTGTGCGACAACTGCATCGCCATTGCAGGGGATCGTCACGTCGATGTGTTGGAAATGGATGCCGCAAGTAACACGGGCGTCGATAATATCCGCGAATTGATCGATGGCGTGCGCTACCGCCCGGCATCGGCGCGCTACAAAGTCTACATCATCGATGAAGTCCACATGCTATCGAAAAGTGCGTTTAACGCGCTGCTGAAAACGCTCGAAGAACCACCGGAACATGTGATCTTTATCTTCGCAACCACGGAAATTCGCAAAGTCCCGATTACGGTCCTGTCGCGCTGTCAGCGGTTTGATCTGCGCCGGGTCTCGGTGGAAAAACTGGTCACGCACTTCGCAGATATTTGCCAAAAAGAAGGGGCCGAGATCACCGACGGGGCCTTACACATTATCTCGCGCGCGGCCGATGGTTCTGTGCGCGATGGCCTCAGCCTGCTCGACCAAGCCATCGCCCATGCAGATGGCACAATCGATGATGAAAAAGTCCGCGCCATGCTGGGCTTGGCGGACCGGACCCGGACGTTCGATTTGCTGGAATTGGTCTTTAAGGGTGAAATCGCCCAGGCCCTGAACGAGCTTGCGGATCAATACAACAACGGCGCCGACCCATCATCTGTGGTCGAAGACATGCTGGAATTGGTGCACTGGCTGACCAAGGTAAAAGTCTCCCCCGAAGCGGCCGACGCGCCCGATGTGCCTGAAAACGAGCGCACCAAAGGCAAGGAATTAACCGAAACGTTGCGCATGCCGGAACTGACCCGTGCGTGGCAGTTGTTGCTCAAAGGCCTAAGTGAAGTTTCTAGCGCGCCATCACCCTTGGCGGCTGCTGAAATGGTTTTGGTCCGCTTGGCCTATGCCGCTGATTTGCCGACACCAGGCGATGCGGTGAAGGCGATGCAGGATGGCTCAGGCGCTGCACCTGGCAATGCCCCGCAAGGCGGCGGTGCACCGCCGGGTGGCGGCGGTGGGTCCACGCAATCATCGGGGGCATCACCAGCGATGCAGACATCAGCGGAAACGCATACCGATCCCGCACCGACAGCCCATGCCCATGCTCAAATTCAAGCGGTGGCACAACCATCGGCCCGGGTGTTTGCAAACCTGGACGAAGTGGCATTGCGTGCGGGGGAACTTCGCGAAGGTCGCCTGCAATGGTTTATCGAAACCCAGTTGCGCACGGTCCGGTTTGAACCAGGCCATCTGGAAATCAACGCGGGCCAAGGGGCCGACCGTCAATTGGTCCAGCGTCTTAAAAGCTTCTTGGAAGAAGAAACCAAGATGTCTTGGACCTTGGCCCTTTCGGGTAAAGAAGGCTCGACCACGGTCGCCGAAAACAAAGCCGCCGACGCCGAGGCGGCCCGCGTCGAAGCCGCGACTCATCCGCTGGTAAAGGCCGTGTTGGAAACATTCCCGGGCGCGCAGGTCGAAAATGTTCGCGCCGTCGTTCGCCCGAAACTGGATGCTGATCCCGCACCCGATGATGAGCCGTCAGAGGACGGTGACACTACGTGACGCGTATGTGGTGGGTATCGTTTGATGGCTGATGATAACCCCCAATTCTATCGCATAGATGTCGCCGATATGCGGATTGATGCTTTGGTTACGGCGCACGAGACCTGGGTCAGTAAGTGCATCGATGGACAGGTGCCCATCTGGGGCGATCTGGATTTCCTGGATTTTGAAAGCGAAGTGCTGCCGTTCATGATGGTGGTCGATATCGATGATGGCCCTGGTTATGGCCGATATCGGTTTTGGGGCTCACAGGTTGCCACTGCCGATGGGCGCAGCATGACCGATTTGCGGATATCGGATCTATCGCCACCTCGCCACGCGCAATATTCCGAAGAGCAATACCGCTGGGTCGTGGAAAACGCGCAACCCGGATTGTTTGTTTCGTGCTTGTGGGAAAAAACCTGGAACCAAAAATTCGAGGCCGTACTGCGGATGCCGTGCCGCTCCAGCGCTGATACAGGCATCGACCGCGTGGTCGCCGTCGGATTTTACAGCACGGCCATGCGCTCGATATCGGACTACATCAATGTCGGTGTTAATCTGGGTGATTACTTTGGGGTGGATACGTGATTGAGGTTGGCAGTCTTTATTTCAAGATGAAGTGATTGCCCGCCATAGATCACACCAATCGGGGTTCGTCGCATTTATCAATCTTAATTTCCAGGACCTGTTCCATTTCTTCATCGCTTTCTCACGAGAAATGGCGCCACTCATAGTTGGATGTTCCTCAAAATAGATGAGTCGCTTGCAATTGTACTTGCTTGTAAATCCATCGACTAAGCTGTTGCGGTGCTCATATACCCGCTTGACCAAGTTTGATGTTACGCCAGTGTACATTACCCCATCGGGCTTATTTGTCATGATGTATACATAGCCGCGCTTATCCATTGATATCGCTATGGATAGAATTGATAAATAATTACAATTCTTAAATAGACAATCGTCATCCCCGCGCAGGCGGGGATCTCATGAAGGTTTTCAGATTCCCGCCTCCGCGGGAATGACGGTACGAGAGATAGGGGGGCGTCATTAACTCAGTCCAAAATAAACTTGTTCCCCGACGCCTCGCCCCAGGCTTCCATGAAATCATTTAAATACGGGCGCTTTTCTTTTTCCGCATCTATAAACGAAATCACGTCGGCGACGGCGGCGTTGTATCCGGGTTTTGATAACGTTCCGGTATGCAACTGGTAGCGCAAATAGACCAGGTACGTGTTCAAGACATCGGTTTCGCAGTAGTGCCGGATTTCGTCGATCTGCCCGGCGTCCATCATGGCCGCAACCTTGGACCCATCGACACCGAATTTTCCGGCAATCCCAAACGCGGCGCAAACCTCGTTCAATTTGACTCGCGCCGAGGCCCCGAAATCGGACAGCACTTCCAGCAAATCGCAATGCCAGTCAGCGGCATATCGATAGCTGTAGCTGTTCCATTTATCGCCTGATTTATGCAACCAAGGGGCCGATATGCCGTGCACCATGGCGCGGTATTTCAACACGGGCAGGTCGAACGAGCGTCCGTTATAGCTGACCAAGCGCGGGCGGATGCGCTCTACGTAGGTGAAAAATCCCTGCAGCAATTGCTTTTCGTCGAACCCGGCTTCACCGCCGGATCGCAAATCTTTCATCAAATAGCCTTCTTGGCCGGAATCGCGCTCGATCTCGGCTTCCAAGAAACTGATGGCGACGACCTTGTGAAACGGCTGACGCGGAGAGCTGTTTCGCCCATCGGTGACGTCCAGGTGATAGTCTTCGATTGCTTTGCGACGCACCTCGACATCGGGTGATGTTTCACCCGTCAGGTTAAACGCGGCGTCGGTATCGGGGACGGTTTCGATGTCGAAAACGAATAGGTTTTGATGCTGCATTCGTGGCCTTTCCGAATATAAATGCTATAACGCCATCAACAGGACGCGGCGGTCTTGTAACGATTATACCCCGCATCCCCAACGAACACATCACCGGAGCATCGACCACCATGAAAAATCTGGCGCAAATGATGAAGCAGGCCCAGGAAATACAACAAAAGATGGCTGATATGCAGCAGGAAATGCTGGATTTGGAAGTCATCGGTAAATCTGGCGGTGGCATGTGCCAGGTCACGCTGAACGGCAAGGGCGAGGCCAAAAATGTCCTGCTCGACCCGTCTTTGGTCAATCCCGAAGACGCCGAGGTGTTGGAAGATTTGATCGTCGCTGCCATCAACGATGCCAAAACCAAGGCGGATGAAATCGCGCGCGAAAAAATGCAAGACGTCACCGGGGGCATTCCGTTGCCGCCGGGGATGCAGCTGCCGTTTTAGGTTAGACCTTTGGCCGAACAGGAAATCGATCGACTGGTGCAGTTGCTGTCCCGCCTGCCGGGACTGGGACCCCGTTCCGCGCGCCGTGCTGTCCTGCATTTATTGAAACGTCGTGAATCCCTGATGCATCCGCTGGCGACCGCGCTGACCGATGCCAGCGAGCGTGTGCACGCATGTGACACGTGCGGCAATTTAGACACCGTGAACCCGTGCGGCATCTGCACCGATCACCGGCGCGATCCGAAAATACTGTGCGTGGTCGAAGACGTCGCCGATCTGTGGGCGCTGGAACGCACCGTCAGTTACAAGGGGCGCTATCATGTGCTGGGCGGCACGCTGTCGGCACTGGATGGCGTCGGCCCCGACGATTTACGCATTCCCGAACTGGTCAGCCGCGCCGAATCGGCCAGCATCGTCGAAGTGATCCTGGCGACCAGTGCCACCGTCGACGGCCAAACCACAGCACACTACGTCGCCGACCGCCTGCGCGAACACGGCGTCAAAGTATCCGGCCTCGCCCATGGTGTGCCCGTGGGGGGAGAGCTTGATTATCTGGATGACGGGACGCTGTCGGCGGCACTACGGGATCGAAGACCGGTTTAAGGTGTTTTTGAGTTGTCATACCGCTCCCTCCCTTGTCATCCCGGCGAAAGCCGGGACCCACATATAATTCAGTATGGGCCTCCGCCTACGCGGAGGTGACCAGCATTTAAGGATTCGAGATATCATCCCATAGGTCATGCCAATCAGGGTTGGCCTGAAAAATCCGCTTTAGCTTCCATGCACGATTCCACTTCTTCATAGTTTTTTCGCGCGCTATTGCATCGCGGATGTCATCATACTTCTCAAAGAAAACGAGCAGTTTGCAGTTATACTTCTTTGTGAATCCATCAACGATGCCGTTGCGGTGCTCATAAACCCGCTTCACCAGATCAGAACTGACACCGATGTATAGTGTGCCATTCAGACCACTGGCCATAATGTAAACATACCCATGCTTATTCATGAGCGAGGCGATGGATGGGTTTAGCCCGTTTTCTGATCTCTAAATGTCATTCCCGCGCAGGCGGGAATCCATAATCCTAGTTTTGTTGGACCCCCGCCTTCGCGGGGGTGACGATATAGAAGGGGGGGTAAAACCTAATCACTCCCGTCATTCCCGCACTCGCCGACGCAGGCACAGGCTGTGGCGGGAATCCATAATCCTAGTTTTGTTGGACCCCCGCCTTCGCGGGGGTGACGATATAGAAGGGGGGGTAAAACCTAATCACTCCCGTCATTCCCGCACCCGCCGGCGCGGGCACAGGCTGTGGCGGGAATCCATAACCCTAGTTTTGATGGACCTCCGCCTTCGCGAGGGTGACGATATAGAAAGGGGGGTAAAACCTAATCACTCCCCGTCATTCCCGTGCAGGCGGGAATCCATGCACTGGCTACTCAGCCGCCTTCGTGCCCGGCAATAACTCCACCGGCTCATCCACGTCGCCCAGTTGCAGGGCGTCGATTTTGTTGCCTCGGTTGGTGATTTTATCCGAGGAAATGCGGATTTGTTTTATGTCATGGTTCGCCTGATCAAAGTGCGTTTGCAGCTTATCGACGCGTTGATCCAAGCGGCCCAAATCCTCTAACAATTTGCCGATCTCGGCCTGGATGACGTGGGCTTGTTCGCGCATGTGCACGTCGCGCAGGATGGCGCGCACTGTGTTCAGCGTCGCCATCAATGTGGTCGGTGAGACGATCCAGACCCGGTTCTTGAACCCTTCTTCAACGACGTTGCGGAAATTGGCATGAAGCTCGGCATAGACTGCTTCGGAGGGTAGGAACATCAACGCGCTTTCGGCGGTCTCACCGGGGATGATGTAGCGTGCTGCGATGTCGTGGATGTGTTTTTTAACCGACGTCCCAAATGCGCGAGCGGCCTGGAGTTTCTCGGCATCGGTTTCGGCGTTCCGCAACTGCTCGTAACTTTCGAGCGGGAATTTACTATCGATGACAATCGGGCCGGGTGGGTTTGGCAGGTCGAGCATACAGTCCGCGCGCTTGCCGTTCGATAACGTCACCTGAAACGAATAGGCCGATTTTGGCAGAGCCGCCGTGACCAGATCATTCAATTGTATTTCGCCAAACGCGCCGCGCGCCTGTTTGTTGGACAAAATATCCTGCAGGCTGACCATCTGCTGTGACAGATCGGTGATATTTTTCTGCGCGCTGTCGATGACGGCCAGGCGTTCGTGTAAAACCTTGAGCGTCTGACCTGTGCGTTCCGTTTGATCGTGCAGACTATCGCCCAGACGTTTTTGCAATCCTTCAAGGCGCTGGTTGGTGTCGGCCTGGGATTGTTCCATCCGTCCGGCCATGGCATTTTGTGTATTGGCGAGGCTTTGCGCCGCGTCGGTCAGTTGCTGCAACCGAATGGCCTGTTCGGTGCGCGCCTTTGATCCGGTCATCAAGGCGATCAATGCGACGATTACGGCGACGCCGACGGCGCCCAGGATCATCAGGGTCTGCGGATCAACTTGCACGTTGCCTCGCTTTCGTCAAAATCGTCAGGCATAGGTGCTGACGCTATAATTAAATGTGAGCCCTAAACTTACGCTGATGCCCGCGATCATCGCAATCCGCGCGCAGAGACATCAGACGTTTTGGAGAATTAAAATATGAAGATGCATCGTCCTTTTGCTGTCGCCGCCCTGCTTGTCGGGTCATTCATGGTCTCGAATATGTCCTATGCAAACGACGCCAACCCCGCGCTCAGGCTGACCATTTATGCCAATGGCCTGACCTTGGTCGATGAGGCACGGATCTTAAAAGGCGACGGGAATGACACGGTCCGAATCAAAGGGGTCGCATCACAGATGATTGTCGACAGCGTGCATTTGGATACGGGTGGTGCGGCGCACGTCGCGGAATTTGCGCTCGATTCGGATATTTTAAGTGCCCGGATACTGTTGGAACGCTCCGTCGGCAAGACGGTTCGCGTGGTTCGCACTCATCCGACCACGGGGGCCGAAATCATTGAAACAGCCGAAGTTCTCAGCGTCAAAGGCGGGCTGATTTTGAAAATCGGTGACCGCATCGAAACAACGGTGCCGGGACGACTGGTTTTTGATCACGTGCCCGATGATCTGCATGTGGAACCATCGTTGACCATGCGCATGACCAAACCTGTCACCGAGCCGCTGCATACTCGGTTGGGTTATTTGGCAACAGGGATCGAATGGGGTGCTGTGTATACGGCTGTGTTAAATGGTGATCATGACCAGATGGATTTAGAAGGTCGCGCGCGCATTTCGAATAATGCCGGGCTGGATTTAAAGGATGCCGATATTTCATTGGTCGCGGGTGATGTGGCACGTCGCTCCGCCGCGCCACAAATGAAACTGATGGCGATGGCGGCCCGTTCGGAATCAATGGCTGCCGATGCCCCGCAAATGCCACAGCGCCAGGAACTGTCGGCGTTTCATGTTTATCACCTGCCCGGATCGGTAACGATTAAGGACAAGGAAACCAAACAGCTGCGCTTGTTGGGGCGCGATGATATTCCGGTCAAACGGGTGCTGACGTACCGCGGATCGCCGCAGGTCTATGGCCGTGTCCAGGGGTTCCGCCAACCAACACCGGTTGCCCTTTCGGTCAAGATGGAGGGTGAGCATAAAAACGCCATCGCAGAACCGTTGCCGGGTGGGTTGGTCCGCGCCTATGTCCGCGATGGCGGTGGCGTGCTGCGGTTCATCGGCGAAGACAATATCGCCAACACGCCGGTCGGCAATGATCTGGAATTGAACCTGGGCCGTGCCTTTAACGTCACGGTGGCGCGCACGCAAACCGATTTCAATAAACTGGGCGAGCGCACGACCGAGGCGGCTGTGACGCTGACGATTAAGAACGGCGGCGAAAAATCAGCGATGGTCGATGTGTTCGAAAGCATCCCCGGCGACTGGCAAATCATCGAACAAAGCCAGGGCCATACACGCGATGGATCGGCAGCCAAGTGGATCGTTGCTGTGGCTGCCAAGGGCGAAACCGAGCTGACGTACCGGGTTCGGGTGCGGCGTTGATTACATCAGACTGAAGTATTTACGCGTTATAAGTGTGAAATTATGGGGCATTTTTGCGGAACAAACCCATTGTTATAATATGCCTTATAAATCAATGGCTTAAGTGAAATTGAGGCCTAAAAAAACAATCCGGCCACGGCCCCGGTCAAACACACGGCGAGGGTTCCAGAAACCATCGTCCGACCGCCAAGTGCGATGATGTCGTCGCGGCGTTCCGGGCACATGGTGACCAGCCCGCCGATCATGATCCCCAAGCTGCCAAAGTTGGCGAACCCACACAGCGCATACGTCATGATAAATCGGCTGCGGTCCGAGAGCGCATCCGCAGGCGTGCCCGAAAGCTGCAAGTAGGCCAGGAATTCGTTGAGGACGATCTTGATGCCGAGCAGGCCGCCCGCCGTGTTCGCCTCGGCCCAGGGGATGCCCATCAGAAATGCGATGGGGGCCATGAGCCAGCCCAGCATGCGCTCTAACGTCAGCGCGGTGCCTGCGATATCGGGTAACAATCCCAGTAGCGCATTAACCAGTGCAACCAGGGCGACCGCAACCACCAGCAAGGCGATCACATTAATCAGCAGTTTGACCCCGTCCATGGTGCCCCGTGTGATCGCGGCCATGGCGTTGCCATCGTTGGGCAGGTCGATGTCTCCCGGCGTCGGTTCGCCCAGCGGCACCATCAACTGCGCGATGGTGATGGCGGCGGGGGCGCTCAAGATCGATGCGGTCAGGATATGGCCGAGCGCGCCGGGGATGGTGGGCTCTAAAATCGATGCGTACAGCACCATGACGGTCCCGGCGATGGTCGCCATCCCCGCCGTCATCATCACAAACAGTTCGCCACGTCCCAAATTTCGCAGGTATGGCCGGACCAGGATCGGGCTTTCGACCATGCCAATGAATACGTTGGCCGCGACGCCGATACCGAGTGCACCGCCGATGTTGAAACTGCGACCCAGCGCCCACGCCGCCCCTTTGACGATCATCGGTAACACCCGCCAGTGAAACAGCAGGCCCGATAAGGCACTGACGACAAGGATCAGCGGCAGGGCCTGGAATGCCAGGTTAAACGATGCACCGGGGGCGGTTTCTGCGAACGGCAACGGCCCGCCGCCGAGATAGCCAAAGACAAAGGATGTGCCCGTCCGCGTCGCGTCCATCAATCCGGTAACGACCGCGTTGAGCGCCAGAAAAACCTTGCGTACACCGGGGATTCCCAACAACACCGCAGCCAATGCCAATTGGATGACGAGGCCCACGATCAGGGCGCGTTTATCAACATCAGCGCGATTTTCACTGATGATCCATGCGATCAATGGAAAGGCAATAATCCCCAGAATACCTTGGTATGCGTCCAATGTGTGCCCCCTTAACGAATTTACGAAAGTGTGATTTCTTGACGTTCCGATGCCAAGTGCTTATTTCCCCACAAGAATTCTTTAGTATGATTGAGACACCATGACTGTACTGCCCGTTATCGTTGCACCCGATCCGCGTTTGAAGATCAAGGCCAAGCCTATTGATGCCGTCGATGACGACGTGCGCCAGTTTATGGACGATATGCTGGAATCCATGTACGCCTCCAACGGCATTGGGTTGGCTGCCCCGCAGGTCGGTGACGACCGTCGCGTGATCGTGGTCGATGTGGCGCGCACGGATGAAGACCCGCAGCCAATGTGCCTGGCCAATCCGCAGATCGTAGGTGTCGCGGACGAAGACCGCATTCACGAAGAAGGGTGTCTGTCGCTGCCCGAACATTATGCCGACGTGGTGCGTCCCGATGCGATCCGGGTGCGGTATCTGGACCGGGACAATGAAATCCGCGAGATCGATGCCGACGGCTTGTTGGCCACATGCATCCAGCATGAAATTGATCATCTGGACGGTATTTTGTTTGTCGATCATGTGTCGGCGCTGAAACGAAACATGATCCTGCGCAAACTCACCAAGGCGAAAAAACTCGCCGAAGTGAACGCGTGAGCGCCGCAGTTACTTCACATCCCCTGCGGATTGCCTTTATGGGCAGTCCTGATTTTTCGAACGGCACATTGCGCGCGTTGATCGACGCCGGGCATGATGTTGTGTGCGTCTATGCGCAGCCGCCTCGTCCCGCAGGTCGTGGCCAAAAAGAACGCCTTTGCCCCGTTCATGCCGAGGCTGTGAAACATGGTATCCCCGTCCGCACACCTAAAAGCCTGAAGGACGAAGACGCTCAGCAAGAGTTTCGTGATTTGAAACTGGATGTGGCGATCGTGGTTGCCTATGGACTGATCCTGCCACAGCCGATTTTGGATGCCCCCCGATTGGGATGTTTGAACGTGCACGCGTCGATCCTGCCCCGGTGGCGCGGCGCGGCACCGATCCAGCGCGCGATCTTGGCGGGCGATGCGGAAACCGGCGTGTCCATTATGAAGATGGATGCGGGACTGGATACAGGGGCCGTGCTGGCCGAGGCGAAAACACCGATTTCACCAGACGAGACGGGTGAAACCCTGCATGACCGCTTGGCCATGATGGGGGCCAAGCTGATGGCGGAAACGCTGCCACAGTATGCCGATGGCGTCATTTCAGCGGTTCCCCAACTGGATGCGGGTACGAGCTATGCGGCCAAGTTGGAAAAGAACGAAGGCCGTCTGAACTTCAGCGACACCGCACAGGCATTGGATCGCCGGGTGCGCGCGTTCAGCCCCTGGCCGGGGACATATTTCGAAGTCGACGGTCAGCGGGTCAAAGTCATGTCTGCCGAGATTTCCGACACACCATCCGATGCCGTGCCTGGCACCGTGTTGGATGATTGCCTGACCATCGCGTGCGCCAACGGCACGTTCCGACCGACCCGTATTCAGCGTCCCGGCAAGGGTGCGATGGAAACGGATTCATGTCTTCGGGGATTTCCAATTGATCCGGGGACGGTATTGGATAGCGCGGCTTAGGCCCGCAGATTAAGCCCGCAAATTAAGCCATGTCGCTGCGAGCTATTTATTAGGCGCTTTGGTATCGAGCTGTTTGATCTTGTCCATGCCCTGGCGCATTTCCGTCATGATGAATTCAGACCGTCGCTGCGGTCCGCCTGCAGACTTGTGCGGGAACAAATAATGCCATGCGTCCAATTTCACACTCAGCGCACATAGAACCCCGCCCAAGATGGTGTGGTAGCTTTTGATGACCTTTTGCAGCGAGCGAAATTTTTCTACGGACAAATCGTCCCACATATCCTGGGTCTCGCGATCAAAGCTTTCGAAGCGGGCACGAATTTGCTGATCCAGCACGAAGACTTTGTTTTCAAGCATATCGATGGTCTTCTGAAGGGATACATCGTTCTTGAGGGTGTAGTTTTTTCGAAGATCCGGGAGCGCATGCAGAAATTCACCGACGATGGGCGAGACGGAATCCATACAGCGCCGATAGTATGACAGCGACATAAAAATATCGCCGTAATCTTCAAGGAACCGGGGCAGTTCCTCGACTTTGATACCCAGCTTGTCGGCCATCATATTCAATTGCTCTAGGGCCTTCTTGACGTCGGGGTCGCGGAACAGTTTGACGACATCTTCGAACGTGTTGATTTCAACGTCGTCTTTGCCGTAAATCTGTTTGACCAGCGGACGCGTGAACCCGGTCATATAGGTCGCGAGTTCTTTGTTCATTTCTTCTGAAAGCTTCAGGTCATCGTAATCGTTGACCTTAATATTCAGGTTCCGAAGTGTGACGCGAAGTGAGAACACATCGTAGCTCGGCATTTGGCCAATTTTTCGCAACATGATCATGTCTGGATGGGTGCCGGGGTTTTCCCATCCGAACTCGTTTGGAAGATCGGGGATCTGTAGTTGGCCGCTGCCAGAATGATCATCGCGAAACAATTCGATCACACTATTCAGATGCGAATTTTTGATCATACGGGCGTTGGCAAGGCCAGGCGACGCCAGCGGCAGAATCTTTAAGGGCAAGATGTGCAGGGCATCGCGTTCGTTTTCGATCAGGATCGACGTGTTTTCTTCTTCGGACATCCGCGACTATACCTGTTTGCGTATCGGGTGACTTATCAGATAAGACACATAAATTCCATACATCCGGTGCCAAAAATTTCGGATGGCGTTTGCAGGATGGGCCTCTATGCCTCGATATCGTTTAACCCTTGAATATGATGGCGCGCCTTTCGTCGGCTGGCAACGACAAGACAGTGGTCTTGGGGTGCAGGCCGTTTTGGAAACGGCGGTAAAGAATCTCTCGGGCGAAGATGCATTGGTCTACGGTGCAGGGCGTACGGACTCCGGTGTGCATGCGACGGGGCAGGTTGCCCACGTGGATATCACCAAGGAATTCACAGGCGACAAAATTCGCGACGCGCTGAATTATCACGTCCGCCCCCATCCCGTTGCGGTGGTTGCGGCTCAGGTTGTCGACGAAGACTTTCATGCCCGGTTTTCCGCAACCAAGCGGGCATATTTATACCGCATCCTCAACCGTCGTCCGCAGCCGGTGCTGGATGATGGTCATGTCTGGTGGGTCGCGGTGCCGCTGGATGCGGGTGCCATGCACGACGCAGCCCAGGCGCTGATCGGTCACCATGATTTTACCACATTTAGGGCGACAGACTGTCAATCGGACAGCCCGGTAAAGACGCTGGACCGTTTGGATGTATCTAGGTACGGCGATGAAATCCATTTGGTGGTCGAGGCACGATCATTCTTGCATCATCAAGTGCGGAATTTTGCGGGCTCCTTAAAACTGGTTGGTGAGGGGAAATGGCGACGCCGTGATCTGGAACGGGCCTTGGCGGCAAAAGACCGTGCGGCGGGCGGCCCGACAGCGCCTCCGGATGGGTTATATTTAACGCGGGTTGACTATAACCAGCCCACAGATTGAACTACTTCCTTGATTTAAAAAGTGTAGGACTGATGAGCAAAATCCCCCTGAGTTTGAGCGAAAGAGATCAAGATGACCGTCCCAAATTGCAGAGGGAACGTGAACTTGCGCGCGAAAACACGCCTGTCGCCGGGTATTGTGCCGTCGGTTTTGGGTTGGTCGGCATATTCGGCCCCGGCATCATATTCACGCCCCTTGGCCTGATTTTTTCGATCATCGCCCTGTTGCGTGGGCAGGGGACGTGGGGCTTTGTTGGATTGATGATTGGCGTGGGTGGGATATTTACGTCGCCGCTGATCATGGGCTTGATCGGTTTTGGGGCGGCTTATGCGTTCTTTGATTGGGATAGTATCTTAAAGCCCCTTTACGACATGATGGGCGGCGGGCTCGATATTTAATTTATCCAAAAAATAAGTTGTTCGAAAATGCTTCCCACACCAGCGCCACGACAAGGTCGAGAGCGACAACCATGACCGCCGGGCCCGTGTTAACTTCCAAGATAGTGCGGGCGACAAACCACCCATACATCAGCACATAAGACAGCATCATCACGCCCATTAAGGCGCGTGCTTCGTCGGGCGCACCCATGGCACCCAGGGCAAGATGCATCCCTAAAAACAGGCCGTTCTGTATCACGGCGGTCCAGTTATAGGCATTGATGAAGCCCGGGTAACGGTCATCTTTGTCCATAAACACCAACAGGTGAAAGGCGATGACGGGGAACAGCAGCCACCCGATCACATAGGACATAAATTCGAAGACGGCGGCAGTGAGGAGAGGTGTGTCCTCAGGTGCAGAGAACCCGTCGAGGACGATCCACATCACGATCATGGGGGCGACCAGGAAGGCCGCTAAAAAAGAAAACCAGGCTTCTGCCGCAGAGTTGCCAAAAACTTCGGCCCCCGATGCATCAAACCGGGCAAGCTTAAATGCACCCTCTAGGTGGGCCCGTATGACGAGCCCCGGCGGCATTAGGTAGGTCTTTCGAAAAAGCGCGCGAGGGCGACTTCGTATATTTCGGCCAACTGATGAATATCATCGACGACGCTAAATTCATCGACTTTGTGAGCGGTCTGATTGATCAGGCCATATTCGACGACCGGGCAATGATCCTTGATAAAGCGCGCATCGGACGTGCCGCCCGTTGTGCTAAGTTCCGGCACGGACCCTGTTACGTCGGTGACAGCGCCGCTTAAAACTTCGCTGAGGGGGCCTGGGGGTGTCAGGAAACTTTCGCCCGACACCCGAACGCGCATGTCATACCCGCCGCCGGCTTGATCCAGGCGGTCGCGTAAAATCTTTTCAACACCCGCCGATGTATGCAGATCGTTAAAGCGAATATTGACCCGCGCCTCGGCCTTGGCCGGGATCACGTTGGTCGCAGCGTTGGCGACATCGACCGTGGTCACCTGTAACGTGGTCGCCGGAAAATGTTCGGACCCTTCATCGAGCGGTACGTTGGTCAGCGACGTCAGCAAATTCAGCATCTTGTGGATCGGGTTATCGGCCAAGTGCGGATAGGCCGAATGCCCTTGAATGCCGTCGACCGTCAGCCAGACGTTCATCGATCCACGCCGACCGATCTTGATCATGTCGGTCAGGTTGGCAGGGTTGGTCGGCTCACCGACCACGCAGGCATCAATGGTCTCGCCACGTTCCGCCAGCCAGTCTAAGACCTTTTTGGTGCCGTTGGTGGCATCGCCCTCTTCGTCGCCGGTGATCAGAAAACTGATCGACCCGCCGAAATCGGTGCCGTGTTTTTCAACAAACCGTGCCGTTGCCGCCATCATGCAGGCAACCGCGCATTTCATATCGCAGGCACCGCGGCCATACAGCTTGCCGTCGCGAATTTCTGGTGCAAATGGATCAGACGTCCAATCATCCAGATCGCCCGGCGGCACCACATCGGTGTGGCCTGCCCAGCAGAAATTCGGCCCCTCTGTGCCCAGACGGGCATAGACATTCCGTGTCGGCTCGCCCGCAGGATCATCGAATGTCAGGTCGTGACATTCAAATCCCAGCGGCGTTAAGAAATCGATCAGCACATCCAGCGCGCCGCCGTCTTCGGGCGTCACACTGGCGTGGCGGATCAGTTCTTCGGATAGGTTGAGCGGATTATGTCCGGAGGAGGTCATTGATCGACGTCTTGGAACGGGTTTGCTCATCAACACGCTTAACGATCACGGCGCAGGCCAACGATGGCCCCGGT
>ENA-UOXV01004756-UOXV01004756.1-marine-metagenome-genome-assembly--contig:-NODE-4756-length-15340-cov-7.044684_pt1 | contig 15340 bp, 13 predicted proteins | sample MGYA00238165_ERZ766961 | MGnify/ENA primary metagenome ERZ766961 (study PRJEB28924, sample SAMN03173240) | marine metagenome | biome: Marine; feature: Water; material: Subsurface seawater | place: North... | reverse complement strand
CCTTTCCTGACCTTACACAAACCATTGAAGAAAGAATTTTTAATAATCTAAAACCATACCTTAGTTAACAGAATTATTAATAATGTACTCGGAATTTTGCCATATAATTAAAGTTTTTTAATCGCCCGAATAACCCGTTCTGAAATCAAATCATAAATTTCGGAACCATTTTCGCAGCTAGCAGTTAAATCTTCGTAGCTCAATTCTTTCCCGTAAGATAGACAGATTTTTCGGCCTATTCTCGGAAAAATTTTTCCTTTACCTAAAATTTCAAATGTTCCTCTTATTCGGACTGGAAATACGGGACATTTTGATTTTTTAACAAGTAGGCCAATTCCTTTCTTCCCACTACTAATTTTACCATCCAAACTCCTAGTACCCTCCGGAAAAACCAATAATGGATGACCGTCTTTTAAAACTTTTAATGTGGTTTTTAATGTTTTGAAATCTAATTGGTCGCGATTTACTGGTATGGAATTTAATCGGCGAATTAAAAACCCAAGAGGCCCAACAAACAAAGAACTACGGGCAAAGTAATGTAAATTTCGATTAACTTTACACCCGACAGCGGGTGGATCAAGAAAACTTAAGTGATTAGATGCTAAAATGAAAGGACCTGAGATGGGAATATTTTCAATACCGATAATCTTTATCCTGTGAAATAATTTAAAATATAAAAAGGATAAAATTTGAGCAGATTTATAGGTAAATGTGATCACAGGGAATCGATTAAGTGCGAAATTTGACTAAAAACATCCTCAGCAGACAATTTACCAGTATCAATAACAATAGAATCCTTTGATTTAACTAAAGGAGCGACTTTTCGAGTACTATCAATTTTATCCCTTAATAAAATTTTATCATTTTCTCCATCAGTTGCTCTACGGTGATTTCGAATCTTCTCATTTGCAGTTAGGTAAATTTTAAGATTTGCGTCGGGGAATATGATACTCCCAATATCACGCCCCTCCATAACTAAACCATTGAAGTTTTGCGATCGGGCTAGTTCAATTTGTGAGCGTTGATATTTAAATAAAAGATCACGAACAGAAGGTATTGAAGCATATGATGAGACAACAGAGTTTACATTCTCTGACCGTAGAATATCAGTCGGGAAACTCGTACCATTTATTAAAATCTGGGATTTATTTGATGAAATGCTGGAGCTCAAATTAAATTTATTTAAATTTCCAGGATTCGAGGCTTGCTCAGGGGAAACATTACTTTCCATCAAAGCAACTGTAACTGAACGGTAATGGGAACCAGTATCAACATGCAAAAAGTGTAGGCGGTTAGCGACATTCTGAGCGGTAGTGGACTTCCCACTACCTGCAACCCCATCTATTGCAACTACAATAAAAGACTTCATATCAGATTGGTTTGCTTTGAATATTTGATAAAACATCGAAAAAGTTCGGAAACGTTTTTCGACAGCAAAAAGGATCTAGAATTCTGATCCACGGTAGACCATTTTTAAATAAATCATGTGAACCTAAGATTGCAAAACTCATGGCGAAACGATGATCATCGTAAGTATCAACAGATAATGGTAGTCTGTCCTTAAATTTATTTAAATTTGCAGTTGGGTTAATCTGAAGTGAGTCATCGAGCTCATTAACATCCTGCCCCAGTTTTCGTAATTCCGTAGCCATTGCACCGACTCGATCAGTCTCCTGCATTCGTGTATGTGCGATGCCAGAAATCCGTAGCGGAGTCCCTAAAAGGGGAGACAATGCGGCAAGAGTCAAAAATGTATCGGAGATATCATTAAAATTATAATCCCCCCCTAATATTTCATCTTTTAAATCAACTTGTATGCCGTTTGTTGATCTGTGAACAGATAATCCACATTTAGAAATAATTTCACAAAACCCGATATCACCCTGAAGTTTACAATTTTGTAATCCTTTAACAAGAATCGACCCACCTACAGAGATAGGCAATGAAAAGAAGTAACTTGCTGCAGTCGCATCGGGTTCAATGTTATATTCCATTGATTTCATTTCATAATTAAAATGTGGAACTTCAAAAGTTCTACCGTCCTCAGTAATTCCAACTGTAGAACTTAGTGAAAATTGACCAATCATATCTAAAGTCATCTTAACGAAGGGTTTAGATACAGTTTCGCCATTTAAAGAGATTTTTTTTGTACCCTTAATTAATGGAGCTATTAATAAAATTGCTGAAACAATTTGACTGCTCTTACTTGCATTTATTATCCAGTCATTATTATTCAAACTGGATGTTTTTATTGTAAATGGAAAACAATTTTCAGTACCATGAAAAGTGAATTTTGAACCATGATCTTTTAATGCATCAAGTAAACCAGCCATTGGGCGAATTCTCATTGCCTCAGAACCATCCAAAGTATAATCGCCTCCATTTTGAAGGGAAAGAAGTGCCGTTAAAAACCTCGCAACCGTTCCTGCATTTCCAACATCAATGGTTGCTTTCTTAATCGAAAGTACTCCCCCGCAACCATTTACTAAAGCCGTGTTATTAGTTTTATCCACTTCAATCACTACGCCTAGTCGTTGAAGTGCAGTGATCATAATACCAACATCTTCGCTATCTAAAATTCCATTTAATTTGACTGTTCCCTTAGTTAGAACTGCAAGTATAAGTGCTCTGTTCGAGATACTTTTAGATCCAGGTATTCCTACACTAGCATGTGAATTATAAAATGGGGTAATATCTTTAAAATTACTATTCATTTATAATTTCTTTCTGAAATTCATCCCGTCCTTGAGAAAAGAGTAAATTTTTTCATTCTTACTATCTTTTAGATAGAGTTTAATCTCATTAAGTGATTTTTCCCATTCTTCTACAGCTTGTAATATATTATTTTTATTCATAAGAAAAATTTGCTTCCATAATTCAGGATCACCTTCTGCAATTCTGGTTGTATCCTTTAACCCCATACCAGATATATTTTTCCATTTATCTGGTTTTTGATCGAGACTTTTTGCGAGAGTTGAAGACAGAAAATGTGGTAAATGACTAAAAAAAGAAATTGCTTGATCATGTTCATAAGGTGAAAGTTCATAAACGGACATACCTAATTTTTCCCAAAAATCAGATATAACTTCAACCTCCTGTTTATCCTGATCATCAAGTTTTGAAACAATACACGAGCGACCACTGAATAAATTTTCATCTGCAAACTTCATACCAGATTTTTCTGAACCAGCCATTGGGTGGGATCCGATAAATTTTCCTCTTGAATGAGCAAATGCCTCTTTAGCAACTTGGCATATGACTTCTTTTACACTCCCAACATCCGTTAGTAATGTGCCCTGATCCATTATTGGTGCTATTTTTTTGATAATTTCTGCGATGCTATCTACTGGTGTGCATATTATTACTAAATTACTTTTGTAAACGGATTTGATTAAATCCTCTTCTATTTGATCACACCATTTCTCACTAATACAAGAATCCAAAGTTGCTTTTCTCCGTGCCCAAATTCGAATCGAATTAGCAAGGTTTTCTTTCCTAATAGCCTTTGCAAGAGAGGCACCGAGTAATCCTGATCCTAGAATTGTTACTTGGTTAAACATTTTAAATATTTGAGTTTATTTAATTTGGTTGATTGTTAGTTTTTGTTATTACAACTTAACCATTCATGGAAAATGATTTTAAAGAGCAAGAAGCAAAAGATAAAGATTGGGGGCAGCCCCCTTCTGAACTTACTCCCGAAAATAAGAAAAAAGCCATGAAAGCACAAATCCTTCTTGGTGTCATTTCATTATTCTTCATTGCTTTACCAGGCGTGCTTTTTTGGTTTTTTGGTAGATAGGATAATTCTTTAAATCGTTTTTTATATTCAATGAATTCAAACAGTAAAGGCTTCAGTAAAATAGAGTTAATTTTAGTAATCATGATCATTGGCACCCTTGCATTCGTTCTGCTGCCCGTGTTCAACTCCTTTATCAAAACTACTCCTTCTACTATCGATAATTCTAATATAAAAAATTTAACAATTTGGAATCCAGGTGCTGAATCTAATGAAAGTGAAACTCCTGTTTCAATTTTACCTCAAGAATAAATTTAGCTATACTCTTACCCCAAATTACTTTGGAATTTAAGAACAGTAAATTTGTCTGGGTTTTGGGATTTATTTTTCTAACCTTTACAATACTTGGCCTTTTATTTTTTATTTTCCGATGGATTGGAGGAGAGGAAGGGGTACAGTATGTTAAAGAAGTATGGTTCTCTTTTAAAACTTTTCTACTAAATCATGGCTTTTGGCTTTTTCTATCAATTGCCATTTTACCAGGTCTAATTTTACCCTGTGCGCCATTACTTATATTAGCTGGGATCTGGGGTTCAGAATTTGGAATTTTAATGGCCTGCATATACAGTATTTTAGCTTTAACAATGAACTTAATTTGGACTTACTGGTTTTCTTATGGTCCGGGACATTCATTAATCAGTAAATTACTTAAAAGATCGAAATATAGGATACCTAAGTTGCCTTCTAAAAATCTTTTACAATGGGCATTAATTCTTCGATTAACCCCTGGTATTCCATTTATATTCACCAACTATGCATTAGGACTGCTAAAAATGCCCTTCATTAAATATTTAATAGTTTCTGTCCCGATCATTGCAGTCACAGATTGTGGTTTTATACTTGCAACGGCAGGAATATTTGGAGGGGGATGGAAATACCTTTGGGGAGGAGTATCAATTTTAATTATTATGATCCTATTGGGGCGTATTCTGTCTGAAAGAAAAAAACATGCAAACTAACCTGTTTGATTCCTATCAGGATTCCTCTGAAATTTGGTCCATAAGCCAACTTACCAAAGAAATTAAAGGTCTCCTCGAAACTAGTTTTCCACCAATTTGGATTAAGGGTGAAGTTTCAAATTTACGCGTTCAACCTAGCGGGCATCGATATTTCGTCCTCAAAGACTCAAGAAGCCAGATAAAAACTGTTCTTTTTAAGGGTGACTTTTCGCAAGCAGGATATTCTCCCATGGAGGGAGATGAATGTTTAGCTTATGGAAACCTAACGGTTTATGAACCACGAGGAGACTACCAATTTCGAGTTAAGCACCTTATGCAAGATGGAACGGGGAGCTTACGGCTTCAATTTGACCGCTTAAAAGAGAAACTTTTAAAGGAAGGATTATTTGAGAATAAACATAAGAACCAACTTCCCGGCATTACTCGTAGGGTAGCCATTATTACTTCCCAAAAAGGAGCTGCTCTTCAGGATTTTTTAAGCATTCTAAAAAGAAGAAAATGGACAGGAGAAGTTCTTATTATTGGGTCAGTGGTTCAGGGTCGGGAGGCACCGGTTCAACTATTGAAAGCAATGCAAGTAATCAATCAACTTGATGGGTTGGATTTAATAGTTTTAGCAAGAGGGGGAGGTGCCATAGAAGATTTATGGGCTTTTAATGACGAAGCATTGGTCCGTAAAGTAGCATCGTGCCAGACTCCAATAATTTCTGCAATCGGACATCAAACAGATTTTGTCCTGACAGATTTCGCTTCCAACTTCCGTGCAGAAACTCCTTCAGCAGCTGCAGAATGGATAACATCCCAAGATTTCAAACAACGTGAAAAGCTCAATGAGCTTCGTACACGGATAAACGAAATACCACACCGAACTTTAATTAACTTTAAAGATAAATTAAATCTTTTAGACGCTCATTTACAGAATTATTCTCCACAGTCTAGGATGGAAAAATATCATCAATTATTAGACGATATTTCTATCAGAATAGAAAATATTATGGAGCAATATATAGATCACAACCAATATAAATTAAATTCTCTGAACCAAAGACTTGAGAGCAGTAGTCTGAAATCTGTTCTCAACCGAGGGTTCTCATTTTTTGAGACGCTAAGTGGAAATACAATTGATCGATCAGATAAGTTAAAAAAAGAAGATATTGTACGAGCGGTTTTTCAAGATGGAAAAAAGAAGGTTATCGTTAAGGAATAAAAGAATATTTATTTTAAAACATCCTTTCACTATGTGTGGAAATCAATCGAAAGCCAATTGAATCATAAAGGTTATTCTGACCTTGGTAATCGCTAAACAAAATACACCTCTTATCTTTTTTATTTTCTGTTTTCTTTAAAACTTCCAAAATTAGTTTTTGTGCTAATTTTTGGTTTCTTAATTCCTTAGGAACATACACTAAATTAATTACTTTCAAATTCGGCGTCTCCCGACCAAATCCTGCCATTCCACAGGTTCCAAAGTCTTTTTTTTGTAAAAAGTATAGATTTTGATTCTTCTTCATTTCCTTGGCCATTCCAACGACTGCTGAACCATTTATTTTTGGTCTTGATTCGGATGCAAATTGTAACGCCCATAATCTAGCCCTGGGCCATTCCATATCACCAACTAATTTCAAAAAATAATCATTTGAATTTCCGCCTTTCCATTTTGGAATTCTTTTGGGTGACTCATAAATTGAAAAATCTCTGCTTCCTTCAACTGTATCTTTTCCACCATCTATCCATTTATGGGTAAAGCTTGTACTATATTCATTTGGTCCTGTAACACCTCTAAGATGCCATTTTTTCCTTCTGCAATATCCAATCAGATGATTAAGTGCCGCTTTATTTCCTTTAGAAATCAAAAGATAATTTGAGCTTGTTAGAATCGCACTCATTTCAATCTTTCCATTTTTCATAATATTCCCTGCCCAATAATTTGTGCCTGGTTGTTTTTCCAGTCCTCGAAGAACTTCCCAAAATAAATTATTCGTTACTTCCTTTTCGATAAGAAAATCCTCGGTATTTCGAATAAACCCAGCTAAACTTTTATAACTCTTTACTTTCATTCAATATAATTAATAAACAAATTTTTTAAGAAAATTCTTTCTTTAGAGTTTTCATTCGAGCAAGATAAATAACATGGCAAGCAACGATTCAAACAATCGATATAACCAAAGAGGAGTTTCCTCTAGCAAGGACGAAGTTCATCAAGTGGTAGACAAATTGGATCGCGGATGCTTTCCAGGTGCATTTTGTAAAGTTACAAATGATTTTCTGACCGGGCATAATGATAGGTGTAACGTGATCCACTCAGATGGTGCGGGCACTAAATCTATTCTCGCATACCTTTGGTACAAAGAAACCGGTGACCCAAATGTTTTCCGAGGTATCGCACAAGACAGTATTGTTATGAATCTGGACGATCTTGCCTGTGTTGGAATATGGGATCAAGTTGTTCTATCCAGCACGGTCAATAGAAATGCGAGGAATTTTCCAGCAGAAGCACTGGCAGCCCTGATTGAAGGTACTGAAGAGTTTATCCAAACTCTGCAAGATTTTGGTATTAAAATATCCAGTGGGGGCGGTGAAACGGCTGATGTAGGCGACCTCACCGGTACGGTTGCAGTTGATTCCTGTGCCGTCGCAATAGTACCAAAAGAAAAAATTATTGATAATTCTAATATCAGTGAAGGATTAAGTATTGTTGGTTTATCCTCCTCCGGACAAGCATCTTATGAAAATAAAGAAAATAGTGGAATAGGAAGTAATGGGCTAACCAGTGCAAGGCATGAATTGCTTTCCTCTTATTACCGAGAAAATTTTCCTGAGACTTTTGACCGCAAAACTAAAGAAGAATTTCTTTATTGTGGCCCATTCAGGATGCAGGATTCGTTAATTGGTTCCTCTCTCCTCGTTGGTGAGGCTCTGCTTAGCCCGACCCGTACATATTTACCGGTTATCAAATCAATTATGTCAGAAAAAGGAGATTCTATTTCAGGCTTGGTTCATTGCTCAGGCGGAGGGCAAACCAAATGCATGCGCTTTGGTACAAATGTACACCATATTAAAGACAATCTTTTTTCACCACCGCCTCTCTTTCAGGAAATACAAAGAGTTTCCGGAACAACGGATAAAGAAATGCATCAAGTGTATAATATGGGGCATAGATTTGAAATCTATTGCAAAGATGAGGCTATTGAGGAGATTATAGGAATTTCTAAAAGTTATAATATTGAAGCACAAGTTATTGGACGAACCGAAAAAAGTAATAAAGAAAATAGCCAAAACCACCTCACAATAAAAACTGATAAATTTCAATTAACTTATGGTTGAGGAAACGAACTGTGATATACAGATAGCTAATGCTATCTCTCACCTGCGTGAGCAATGGGGGGAATTAAAACCGGAAATTGCAATTATATGTGGTTCTGGATGGGGTGAGCTAAGCGAATTATTTGCAAATTCCTTATCTGTAAGTTACCAAAATATTCCAGGCATGTCGGCAACAACAGTTACCGGGCATGCAGGAAACTTACATCTTTGTGAAATCAATAGAAAACAAATCCTAATTTTTCAAGGAAGGCGTCATTTATATGAGGGGGTAGGGTGGGGTCCAATTCGATTTCCAGTTCTTCTTGCCAGTAAACTGGGTACGAAAAATTTGCTTGTAACCAACGCCGCCGGAGGAATTAACTCATCCTTTAAGGTCGGTAGTCTAATGCTCATTGAAGACCACTTAAACTTTATGGCAAGCAACCCCTTAATAGGACCAATTTCAGACCCTAAAATTCCCCGATTCCCCGATCAGACAGAAGTCTATAACATCGAATTAAGAAACCGAATGGAGGAAGTCGCAAAGGTGAATGATTGCCCCTTAAACCGTGGGGTATATGTTGCTCTTTCTGGTCCAGCCTTTGAAACACCTGCAGAAATTAAAGCTTTTACAATACTCGGTGCTGATGCAGTTGGCATGTCTACAGTACCTGAGGCAATGCTTGGACACGCCTTGGGCATGAAGGTAGTAGCTATCTCATGTATCAGTAACCTAGCAGCAGGAATATCCAGAGAAAAACTTTCCCATGAAGATGTCAGTCAAGCCGCTAAAATTGCTCTTCCTGAAATGAAGAAATTAATTTCTTCCTTTCTCGCCGATCTACTTGGCTAAAAAACCCAAACTCAAGCATTTTAGATAGGGTGCATTATTTCTTATTTTTAAAATGTAAATAATCCGATAAAAAATTATAATACAACATGCATTATCTAATGCACATTCACTTTAAAATTCTGCTCAAGAGAGTTGTAATATTTTTTCTACAGTTAAAGTAGAAATTCTAGATATCATATTTATATTTTTCCTGTTCGACATTATTTTAACAATTCTACATCCAATTATTATCTATGGAACATCATGAAATTGAAGAAGGGAATCAGTTAAACCTTGATTTTACTAAACTCAAAAAGGTCGCATCGTGTGACCAGGACTTAGTTCCTGCAGTTGCACAGGATGTGGAGTCCGGAGAGGTCCTAATCGTTGGGTATGCTAATGAACTTGCCCTCCAGACCACATTAAAAGAAAACATGGCCACCTTTTGGAGCACCAGTAGAAATGAACTGTGGATAAAAGGAAAAACATCTGGAGACTATCTCGAAATCGTTGAAGTCTGCGTTAACTGTGAGCAAAACTCTCTTTTGTATCGAGTCAAACCCAAGGGTAAGGGGGCATGCCACACAAAGAATGAAGACGGCACCCCACGCTCTGGATGTTATTATCGCGCTATTAAAAACACGAACGAACTGAAATTTATTTAAATTTATTATTCGATCGTTTCCAATTCGCTTTCTCCCTCCAGATCTTCGCCTTTCTTTCGGGGAGGTAAACCATAACCCGTTGCACTGGTTAAAGGTTGGTCAAATTCAGTTACACGTTTAAGGGATAGTTTATCACCAGATAAACCAAGAAAAAATATCCCACGCATCTTTGAAGAGTGACCAAATTTCTGCTTAAAGACCTCAATGTAACGGCCATTTTTTTGGATCATAACACTCAATGGCATGCCTCTTTTTCCATCTTCCAAGACTGCTGGGTAGACCTTTGATTTTCCAGGAGGAAGTTCAATTTTTTCTTTACCGAATAATATATAAAGAGCACTTCTGGACTGAGAAATAAATTTATAACTTCCCAATGGAATCTCCTCCTTCAAAAAAGGAATCGGATATACCTTCCACAACCCACTTGTTTTTTGATTAATAAATAACAAAACATATTCCTGAATACCTTTATCTAATCGAGGAATTTCAAACTCAGCGGCTAACTTTTTGACAGGTTCTTCCTCAGCATTTTGGCCCTCTTCAATTTCCCATTCACGAGGCCTTCTTTTTTCGTAAAATTCAATCTTTTCCGTTCCATAAAAAACAAACTGTTTAGACAAAGAACTGGAACCCACAGAAATACTTACCATGGTGGCATTATCGTCGTCCACATTGCCCCAAGGTGCATAAGAAAAAGATTTACTTTGATACTTATCCCAAAACACAGCTGAAAAAACTGCTCTTGGTTGCGTTTGCTCATCAGCACTACCTGTAATAGGAAAAACTAACTGAGATAATGAAAGTGAAAATATAAAAGGAAATAAAACTTTTGAAAATTTATTAATCATTTGATGAGAAAACTATTGTTTAAGCAGGCTAGTGACATGCCAAATCAAACATCGTTTTCATTCAACCAACGAAATTTTACAATCTTGAATTTTCTTCCAAACCTTTGATTTATTCCCTGGTAGGAAATTTCTTTATCTGGATTTGAGAGGGTTTCTTCCTGCTCATCTTGATTCAACTTTAAGTCAGATTTTAAACCGTCTACAAATAAATCTCTTGCTCCGGTCTTTCCAACACCCGGAAGATCAGGGCCAGCTTCTATGCCACTGGTAATGTCATCTCCCAATTTATCTCTACTGTTTTGATTAAGGTCCAACCAATGTTCATCCCTGTCATTCCAAATGCCATCAAAATTCTTATCCTCAAAAGGCTCATGAGGGCGATGATGGGGAGCATCAAAATCAGACTTTACATAGTCAGGTGTCCTCTGCACGGTAAGCTCAATCCAAGCCCTGGAGGAAAATGGCTGGTCTTCAGTTTTCAGACTTTCACCCATGACTCGTATAGTAAAAGTATCAGAACGCGCAGAGGTTACCGGGGCCAGAGGGCTAAGCACATCCGCCTGCATGAGCCACCCTGGTTTATTTGCTGCTGTTGCCACATTTTCAACTGCAAGTAAGTTATCCGGGGCTTCACCATTAGTAAATGCATTTTCATAATAGAGCATCTTGTATTCTACCCGAGCTTCCTGGGGGTGAGTAGACGGTGTAACATAACCAGGTTGACCAAATGGAGGTTGTGTATTTTCACGATCCTCGACCCCCATCCCCCAAGGTTGAGGATATAGGTAATAATCCCGGGGCCAAATCGGATTCGGATGGTTTGGGTTAGAAGTAGCCGGTTGAGAAAAAACAACCCTTTGAAAAGTACTACCCTGATTAGGGTTTGGAGATAAAGCACCACTGATTGCATGAAGGCCGAACTCGGAAGATCTAAGATTACTTTGAGAGAAATAAGAGGCATCTGTAAAGGAGGTATTTAAAAATGAACTGGCTTGGAATCGAGTGGGTGGAATCTCGGGCACAACTGGATTCCCCCCAGGCTGGACAGGCAAATTAAACTGAAAACCACCTTGATTAATTTCTGCATCTGCAATAGCGGCCTGCAGAGGGCCCCTTAAGCCAATGGCAGAATTCCTTGTCTCTTCGGGCCAATCCTGAAAAGGCAAAAATATGAGGCTTTCTTTCGCCTCGCTCTGTATCCTGCGGTTTACAAAATCCGCATAGGACAGAAAAGGCCCACGCAACTTAATTTGCTTAACCAGGCTTTTAGCCAAATCAAAAATTTGATCATCATTGAGTGAGCAAATTTGATTCCACGGATCGTCATCACTGGCATCACTTTCATCGAAAAACCGAGGAAAAGGGGTTTCCCCTGAAGGGTAAGTAGACCCTGGTATGGGCAAATCCTTCAGGGCGGTTAATTGTGCAACCCATGCATCCACTGAAGTGGAATTGATATTGAATGCACCGTCAATTAAAAGATCAGCAGCGAGAGTTTGGTATTGCATGTCCTGATTTCGAGGAAGTCCTGATTTTAGAGAATCATCCAAGTTTTGATCGTATTTAATCAGGTCCCAATTTCCATTCCTCATAAAAGGGGTTAAGCGAGAATTGCGAAATGGGCGATATCTATCACCTGGTTCAAGTTCGGAAGGAATTTGAGAAAAATCGTCCAAATTTTCCACTCCGGAAAGAAAATATCCATCAAAAAGGGCACGATTAGCATAGTAGGAATGATCCAAAGTAATATTTTGGTGATCGTTTATTGCATCATCATCTCGAATTGCACCATACTCAGTATTCCAATTCCTTTGCCATGGAAATAAAGTGATCTGTGTGGGTCCCAAGCCAGGGATTGGCACCCGAAAATTAAATGTGTTTAATTGGCCAACAATGTCCATATTCCCTTTGGGTTGAGCTTTTAGGGCCCGTACTCTAGCCCAGGTCTTATATCTACCAACCTGAGGGGAGGCATAAGAATTACCAAGAACATAGGCTGGTCCATGGGAATAATGATTGAGATTGGCATGCTTAAATTGGGCAATTGACAAAAGAGGTGAACGAGGGATGTCGAATAAAACTGCTTTGTCACTGGGACCCACTGCAGAGCCTATCTGCATTTGTTCATGGAAAAAACCCGTACTATTCGAAACTCCTGCTTTTGGCACGATTGCAACACTAGTTAACCCTGTCTCAAAACCCGAACTTAAAGAATTGGATGTAGTGAAGTGCGATGCCGGATCTAATGAATCACCGATCGGCGGAGACGAGTAATAGTTGTAATTCTCATTCCGTTTTGGGCCGTTACCACGATAATGGGTACCATTAAATTTTTCGACTTCCCAATTGTCACCATATCCTTCCTGTAAACTTTCAACTAATGCACGAGGATTATATTGATTAAAAACCACAGAATTTGCAGTGCCTGGAAATTTCCACCTCAATCGAAATCCATTTCCAACAAGTGAATCAGTTGAATGAGAATTTATGGTATTGGAAAGAGTTGAAGCTTGGGAAAAATCTAAATGACTGCTTCCAATATCCAATGAAAATCTCCTACTTATTTTTTTAATAACCCGAAGACTAGCCAATGATGTGCTTCTGGGATCATTTCCGTAAACTGTGATTCCTTGCGGCTTAAAATAACTTGAGCTCTGTTCTCGATCTCCAGTCGTATGATCAAAATCTTCTTTAGCCTTTCGATTCACTCCTTCAATTGAACTGAAATAAAACTGTGCGGTTAAAGGTTCAGAAGGAGTCATAGTGAGTCCAGATTTACAGATAAATGCATTCGCAAAGCTCTCATCACCCTTTGATAAATCAACAGAAATATAATCAACTGCACTGGAATTAACAATGTCTCTCCACTCCCAAGAAAGATCTTGAGCAACGACAAAATGAGACTTCTCGCCTGCAGCTAATTCAAGATCCGGAATTCTGAGTAATAAATGCCTTTCTCTTTGGGATGGAGCGTTTAGACCTTCTTGATTTGGGCTGTGAAAGAAATCGTATCGTTGAATTCTTCCGTTTCCACCCCATGAAGGGCCGTCAAGAGGAAAACCGCCATATTGCGTATTCGATCGAAAGGTACCAAAACTAGTACGAGTCTGCGGGTGTCGAATATCCCTCATATTAAAACCTCTGTTTATCAACCAAGCTCGTTGGAATGGAAAATGATTGGGTCTTATAACTCCTCCTCCTCCTCCTCCTCCAGGCCTTGGGCGAGGTGGGCGAGGTACATGCGTGCGTGGCTCGCCAGGGTCCCACCTTCCGTTTCCGTTAGTATCTATATATGGACGAGTACCACCAGGAACAGACCAATTCTGACTTGGCAAACTTGAGCTGCTTGTCGTTGTACTATATGGAATTTGGTATGCGGTTGTGGGAGTTGGGTTATGTATATACCACTTTCGGAATAAATCCCATTCTTTGGGGTTGTATCCATGAACATGTAAATTCAAGGGTATATCCACATACACCTCGCTCAGCTCAACAGGAACATTGTAGGGGTTCCAAAAGGCAACAGAAGGATAAAGTGCAAGTGCAAGTTTATTGTCAGATGTCCATGTTGGCACTGCTGACACCTTAAACTCAACAAGACTTGGTACAACCGAATGATTCTTGGGTTCTGGTCTGATAACAGTCTCTGCAAAGTGATTAAAGTTATCAACTAAATTACGAATGGACATACCCAACTCGCCATTCGGATTATTTGGCCGTTCGGCAAAAACAACATTATTATCCCCAACAATTCTGGGAAAACCATCCGGTAAAAGTTCATCCTCGGGCAAAATATCTGATGAATCAAAACCCTCCCATTTATTATGAAAATCTTTGAGAACATCCCAGCGCGGTCCGGCTAAAATTGTATTCTTGTCTTCAATCGTAGGAGAAAACTGCCCGGTTGCTTGATCGTTCCATACATTGGCAAATGCAGTCGGTCTGTATGAAATATTTTTCATGTAAAAAATTCTATCTTGATAAAGATATCCTTGAAAATCATCCTCCCATGTGGATTCAGATTCAACGGCAAAGGCACTACTCAAATCCCTTTTAAGCCCACCCGCTCTTACATCTGCAAGTACACCATACGACTCGGTGGTTATGCCATGGTAGTGAGCAGCCATGGTATCAGATTTAGTCGATTGTTCACCAGAGACTTCATCAATCTCAGCAAACATACCCAGTGCTACAATATTCTGCTGATTTTCTGCAATTGATTGCTCAAATGTAATCCCAAATCCTGCCTCTAAATTAGGTTCTGTGGCCACAGCAAGATCATCCCAATCATCTTCTCCTTTATTTGGGTTAATTATGTTTGCTTTTGTTTTTACCCCCTCATCGCCAACCCAGTAGGCATAAGCACTTGTAGATAATGGACTACCACCATCTTCATTTGGTACTTCAAACTTGGTTTTTCTGACCTTTATAGGTTCTCCAGCGAGATGGCTTTTCCACTCTTCTGGGTTTTCTGGATCGTAAGTCGATTTCAGCAGTGGTTTTTTTAACATCCAAACAACATCGTCAGAGAATGGATCTGATTCATCATCAGGATCAGGCAACTCAACCAATGGATGATAATAGTTAGGGATGTACTCGGAGGAGTCTCTATTTACAAAAATATCTTCAACCAAACTCTGATAATCAGACCATGCATTCTCTTCCTGACCGTATGAAGACTGACTGCCAGTGAAATACCTCTGATCTTGTTCAATTGCATCAGGAATCTCAATGTAATCCAAAGTATTTATAAAAGATCCAGAGCCTTGCAGGACTGCCAATTTTTTCTCGTACCCTTCATTCCCGCTGACTAGCCAAGCAACTTCTATCGCAGGATGAGGATCAAACTCAGAATCCGGCATGATCGTTTTGTTAACGGAATTTCCGGTTTCCAAAATATTGGGTGATGGTTTAGCACCAGGTTGAACACCTCCTTT